>SMVB01126796.1_pt1 | contig 16356 bp, 15 predicted proteins | sample 2456461 | NCBI WGS metagenome assembly SMVB01 (sample SAMN11095934, study PRJNA526329) | marine sediment metagenome | biome: Marine sediment; feature: Surficial sediment; material: Deep marine sediment; isolation source: Hadal surficial sediment | place: Pacific Ocean | collected 2014-05 | depth...
CACCTCCTAAGTAACTACCAGGTTGCCAGGTTCACCGTTTAGGGTTCAGGGTTGACGGATCCTAATGCAAAACCGTGAACCCTTGAACCTCCTCAACCACACAAGTTACTGCTCGTCGTCCGGGCGCGCCGCGCGCCATAAAGCGCTGAGTAGTTACGTATTTCCTTTGCACCATGCTCAATTCATGTGCCAAGAATGGTAAACCCGTGAGTGTGCCTGGTTGAGCCTTTCCAGTCAACCATGATTTGAGTCACTCTGGATAATGGAGGGCCTTGTTCTAGGACCTGGAGGAAAACCTCAAGAACAGACCTTGGACCCTCCGCTTCAACTTTAACGGTTCCATCTGGACAGTTTCGAACCCATCCATGCAATTTCTTCTGAGTGGCGTGATACTCAGTAAACGCTCGAAAACCTACTCCTTGGACTCTTCCAGTCACCACGACATGTACTCCAACACATGCTTCCTCTTCCATGTTTCCTTGCTCCAAAGATTGAAAATGACCTATTGATTATTTCACTCCCATGGAAACATACAGACCCAAAAAGAGACAGTCATCATCATCGGCAGGGAATGTTCAAAAAAGTTCGTCCAGCAAGGCCACAGCCATTTTGACGTGCGGATCGTACTACCCAGTACGTGAGCACGACAAAAGGGCGAGAACGCCGCTTGCGGTTTTTTTCAACATTCCCCGAAATGATACGCGCAGACAGACGTCTCAAGAGGTAGCAATCATGGGCTTGGCGGCAAACGATTGAATAAGACTCCCGGCCACTCGACGACCTTCCCGAATACAATCCGGAATGCCGATTCCAGAGAGACCCGCTCCACTGACATGAAGTGTTGGCCAAGGTACCAGGAGATCCTGGATTTTAGCAATCCGCGCCTGATGTCCCATGACATATTGAGGCATGCCCCTCACCCATCGATGAACTTCCGTATAGTTCGGGGGGCTAGTAATCCCAACAATACTTTTTAATTCTTGCCGGATAGATTCCACAAGTTCCGCATCGGTTTTTTCCAGAATCTGTTCACGACCTCGTCCACCCACATAGCAACGAATAAGCGTTTCTCCTTTTTGACTGCGGTAAGGCCACTTCAGGGACGTCCATGTGCCGGCCAAGAGGGAACGCTGTTCTTTTCGAGGAACAACAAAGCCAAATCCTCGAATATGTCCCGCAACCGCTTCGGAAGGATAGGCCATGGAGATCGTGCCCGTAGACGTATAAGGAATCTGTTCTAAAAGATTGGCCACTTCAGGTTGGAATGTACGAATGATATGAGCCGTCTGGTAGGCGGGAGTGGTCAGTACAACGGCGTCGGCTGTGCGAATCGTATCATTCTCCAAGGTTAGTGAAAACCGGCCATCATGTTGAGTGGATGCTTGGAGGTTTCGACAACCGGAGCCCGTCATCAACTGAACACCGGAGTCAGTTAATCGATTAACGAGGGTGTGGATTAACTCACCCAATCCGTTTCGAAGCGTCATAAATAACGACATTGACGAACCCGATGCGTTTGATACCATCCCGGCTTTCGCTTGAGCGGCACGCATGCCTTTGATGACGCTCCCATATTGTCGTTCTAATTCACGAAATCGCGGAAACGTGGCTTCAATACTTAATTCGTCTGCATCACCGGCATAAATACCCGCGACCAAGGGCTCAATGAGGTAATCAAAGGCTTCAGATCCGAATCGTCGTCGAAAAAAACTTGCCAAGGATTCATCAGTAGTCGAAGAAGATGATCGTGGGCAAAACCGCTCTGCACCCATTCGGAGAAGACCAAGCCAAGATATCAGCCCGCTCGACACAAGTTTGTCGACTCGTTGCGGCCGGAAAGCTAATAACCCTTGAGGCAGTTCCCGCAAGACACCACGGCACAAAGAAAATGTCTGACTATTCTCAGCATTTGTCGGAATCAACTGACCTTCAAGGCCCAAGGTTCGGCATAATTCCATGGCCCATGGCTTTGAGGTCAAAAAAGAATCGGGGCCGCCTTCAATGAGAAGATTGTGCGTGATATTGGTTAATATTTTCCCGCCCCAACGGGCATCCCGCTCAATGACCGTACATTGAACATCACAATGATTGTTTTTCGCTTCCTCCATGACAAAAAATGCCGTGGAAAGACCGGAGATTCCTCCTCCGATAATGACGACATGAAAAGGAGATGTGGGCATGATAGTCGAGAGACGATGAATAGTGGATAGTAAAAAGGGGACGAAAAAAACACATACGACGGGAACAGCCTTACCGAGGGACAAGAAGGCTGCAGAAAGATCGTGTATTTACATGACAGCCTGTGAGTCATGTGAAAAACGACGCACACAGTCAATAGCAAATTCCACACTAGACAAAGGAGTGGTGGGAAGAATGCCATGGCCCAAATTAAAGATATGCCCAGGTCGTCCGGCGGCTTGTTGCATAATATCTCGAACCCGCCGCTCAATTTCCTTTTCTGGTGCAAACAACACCATCGGGTCGAGATTGCCTTGAATTCCCACATCATGCCCGACCATGGCCCATCCTTCATCCAAGCGGATACGCCAATCCACGCCCATCACATCACTTCCAGCTTTACGCATTAATGGAAGCAGGCCTGCCGTCCCGGTTCCAAAGTAAATAAGCGGAACGCCTTCCACCCGCAAAGCTGAAAAGATGCCCTGGATATGCGGCAACACATATTCTTCATAGTCAGCCGGGCTTAAAGATCCAACCCAACTATCGAAGAGTTGAATGGCTTGAGCTCCGGCTCGAATTTGAACTCGCAAATACTCGACAACAACCGCAGAAAGCTTCGACATTAATTGGTGCCAGACGATGGGCTGCGAGAACATGAGTTGTTTCGTCCTGGCATAATCGCGTGAGCTGCCACCTTCAATGGCATAACTCGCCAAGGTAAATGGCGCACCCGCAAATCCGATTAAAGGCACCCGGCCATCCAAAGCGACTAAGGCTTGACGAATGGCTTCCCCCGCATAACCAAATGCATCGCCATCGACAGAACGAAGTTGAACAATACCCGCTTCGTCTCGAATGGGATTATCGATGACGGGCCCTTTTCCTTCGACGAATTCCAAGTGAAGGCCCATGGCTTCTAACGGTAATAAAATATCCGCAAAGATAATGGCAGCATCCAATTGAAACCGTTGAATAGGTTGAAGGGTGACTTCAGCCGCAAGAGCCGGTGTTTTGCAAACGTCTAAGATTGAATGCCGTCGACGAATAGCTTGATACTCCGCCATATACCGTCCAGCTTGCCGCATAAACCAAACAGGGGTGCGGTCTACCGGCTGGCAAAGACAGGCTTTTAAAAAACGATCATTCATGAGGACATTCTACTTGACCAATGAAATGCTGAAAGAGGGCTTACGACAAACCATGGTATCAAAATCCTGCAAACAGCTATGAGTCACCCAACCCTAAGCGAGAAACTAAGGTTGCATGAATGCGTTGTGACGTTTCAGCGATTGAACCCCACTCCGACTCTGCCATTATCCATGCATCATCAGGTTCAAGTTCGATGCGATAATGTTCTTGATCAAGAGAAAACCATTCAAAGTACGGATGCGGAGACAGGAGCGGATGAGGGTCAAACGAGAGCAAACTCACTGTTCCAACGTGTGGAATAGCAAAATCTTCTAATGATTCTCCGGCACGGGGGTCATCCAGAAACTTCGGGTTGGAAAACCGGATGACTTTCCCGGCAATCTCTCCAGTGCATGCTCCTGCCAGGCAGAAATCCACTGTTCCCAAAACTGCAAACGTTATTTCCCCAACCACAACTTCAGGTATTCGATTATCAAGGTATCCTTCCTTGACCCAACGTGCATTCCCGAATTTCTGTGCCATAACAGGGGGTCTTCTTTTGTCACATCAGGTAGATAGACTGAAGGCCGAAGGCTTATAGGAGCCAATCATGCGTGATCATCGAACACTTCTGGTATGATCCTGGAAGCCTGGAGTCTTCAGCCTCAATACCTCAGTCGTTATCTTGCAACATTTGTTGCGAAAAATGGCCTGATGCGCCTCACACCTGAACAGCATGAAGGACCGTTAAGGCTTACAGACCGGGCATCGTCGTTGAGAAGCAGTGTCCGTATTTTCTAACGCAATCAACGCTGTATCTTTATCAGGATATTCTTCCCATCCCCCTTGCCAGTAATCAGCTTGATGCGGAAGTGAGGGGACTTCCAAGCAACGGTCACTGTGAAGCATCGCCTGATCAAGAGATCGCGTTAAATGTATCCAAAATCCCATCTCTCATCGTTTCCTTTATATCCTTTGAATGGTACCTACTTGCTGATTTGGACAAAAAAGACGTTCAATCAAATCGGCATGAAACACTCTACAACATTTCTAAGGAAGGAAAATGATTGGAAGGAAATTAATCAACAAGCAACTGCCACTCATCTTTCTCGATAAAGACTTTTTTTCCAGCCTCAAGCTTTTCTTTACCTTCTTTGTCAAAAAACTGCATGTACCGTTCAATGCGCTCAGGTTCATCAATACGCTCTTCTTTCACCATTCCCGTTGGCAGTTTAAACCTTCGAATTAACACTGACATTGCAACATCCTCCAAAGTGAAGTCCAAAAAAAACAAAGAATAACTCTATATAACCAGACAGCATGCGTCAAGATCTTGCAATCCTTTCCATAACGAGAAGACAGACAATGGAAAAATTCATCAGACCTATTGGCCACATACCCAGCTTCTCCTATATAATCTAACATCATTCGATCTTCAATTGCTTTCATCCTCATGCTAGAAGGAGAATCCCATGCCTTTATACGAATATGTGTGTGAATCCTGCGATCATAACTTCGAAGAGATGCAATCGATGAGTACCAAACCTGAAGACACATCATGCCCCAAATGCCAAACCGTAAACAGTCGAAGAATTATGTCATCGTTTGCGTCAAAGATTGTCGGCACGCATAAAACAGGCTTTGCGGAAATGAAAGCGTATAATATGCACGATGAACGAATGGATAAATTCAGCAAACTTCCGCCCATATCAGGAATGCGTGCTGCCCCCACTGAAGCGAATTCACAACCAGATCCTGGTGAATCATGGTAAAGAACAAGCACTGTGCCAAAGAAAAACCGGTTGCATGATTTCCCCGCTCCTTTATCCCTTAATCATTTCCCTCTTGACATTCATTTCCTGAAACGGGAAAAATGTGCCCGTTTTTTTTCATCTACCGTATATCTTGAGGGATCATTCCCATATTCATTTATACGATTATCGTTGAGAACCTTTGATGGACTTCGTGGATTTTCGATATGGTTCAATGCCTTATAAGAAAATATGATACCCCAACCATCTTTTGTGTGATGGGGATTATCGCTTTTGGGCTCTGCCTTCCGCTCACAAAAGCGTTGGCGCTTGAACCTGCACATTCATCTCATACTTCACTTCATTCAAAGACTATTCTCGTCGCGGGAAATGGGCCTGAACGGTATCTCATGGAATTGTTAGCGGATGCCTTCGAGAAACACCACCCCTCGATTTCTATCGATTTCTTTTGGCATTCGAATGCGAAACCAGTTCGGACCATTGAGTTACATGAGGCCGACATCGCCATTACAGGAAAAGACGTTCCATCCCTGCGTTCCACTATGATTGCACGAGATGGCATTGCAGTCGTCACGAATTTCTCCAACCCTATTAAAGAAATGACCACCACTCAACTCGCGGATGTGTTTTCCGGAAAACTCCGTTATTGGTCCCAAGTCTATGAAGAAGCGCCTCAAACAAAAATTATTCTAGTCAACCGCTCCACAAACCAAAACATTCGCCAAGCCTTTGAACATTGGCTCAAGATCCCCAACGGCATCCCTCGCTCCGTTTATCGTGCCGAAACTGAAAAAGACGCCATTACCCGGGTGAGTGGAAATCTGGAAGCGATCACCTTTGTCTCCATGGCCCCGGCTCTTCGGGCAAAGGAAGACGGCGTCGCCATCAAGATTTTATTTATAGATATGATCGAACCCGAGGTACAAACCGTGTTGGATAAACGTTACCCGATCCAACGACCGGTCATGTTCGTGACCAGCCAAGAACCAACGCCAGAGGTTCTCGCCTTCGAACAATTTGCGCTGTCACAGGAAGGGCAACGACTCATCAGGAAAAGCAAGTACTATCCACTAAGTGATCGTTAAGAACCTGAGAGAAAAAAAGGAAAGACAAATCGTTTCTTGCCTGCTAGGATTCACCCGCTGAATTTAGAATCAACCTTAGAGAATCACCAAGCGTTATGTTTAAAAAAATCTTAGTCGCCAATCGAGGCGAAATTGCAATGCGTATCATTCGGGCATGTCGAGAATTCGGCATTGCGACAGCCGCGATCTACTCGGAGAGTGATGCGACCGGCATTTATGTCAAAAAAGCTAATGAAGCCTACTTGGTTGGTCCCGGCCCTGTTCAAGGCTATTTGGATGCCCAGCAGATTGTAGGGTTAGCCAAACGCATTCGTGCCGATGCCATTCATCCCGGCTATGGATTTCTTGCTGAGAACGCTGAATTTGCCAAGTTGTGCGAAGAAGCCGGCGTCAACTTCATTGGCCCCTCGCCTCATTCATTGGAATTATTGGGCGATAAAGTCAAAGCGCGAGCGCTTGCCATCAAAATCGGGATTCCCGTTGTGCCAGGAACGGATGGAGCCGTGGAATCCTTGGAAGACGGTCTAGCCTTTTGCCGGAAAATAGGCTACCCCGTCATGGTGAAAGCCTGTGCAGGAGGAGGTGGGCGAGGCTTGCGTGTGGTGCGGTCAGATGAAGAACTCCAACATGCCATGGAAGCCGGCGCTCGTGAAGCCCTTGCCGCGTTTGGTAATGGAGCACTCTTTATCGAACGGTATGTTGAACGACCTCACCATATTGAATTTCAATTGCTTGCGGATAAAAAAGGCTATGTCATTCATCTCGGAGAGCGAGATTGCTCCATCCAACGACGTCACCAAAAACTCATTGAAATAGCGCCATCACTCGTGTTAACTCCTCGCCTTCGTGCAGAAATGGGTGAAGCGGCCATTGCCATTGCCCGTGCCGCAGAGTTTTACAACGCCGGGACGATTGAATTTCTTTTAGATCCCGATGGCCGGTACTATTTCATGGAAATGAATCCTCGCATACAAGTTGAGCACACCGTGACCGAACAAATCACCACCGTCGATATTGTCCAATCGCAGATCTGGATCGCTGCCGGACTGCCATTGGTCTTCGGCCAGCATGAAGTGAATCTCCAAGGTTATGCCATTCAATGCCGGATTAATGCCGAAGACCCTCAAAATGACTTTCGCCCGTCTTCCGGAAAACTCACGGCGTACCTTTCTCCCGGGGGAGTCGGTGTCCGTATTGACGGTGCGGTCCACAAAGACTATACCGTCCAGCCGTATTACGATGCGCTCTTGGCCAAACTCACCGTACATGGCCGCACCTGGGATGAAACGGTGCGCCGGACACATCGGTCACTTGAAGAATTTGTTTTGAGAGGTGTAAAAACCACCATTCCGTTTTTAACCAAAATCATGGAAGAACCCGATTTCCGGGCTGGGCGGTTTGATACGAGCTACCTCGAACATCATGCAGGATTATTTGACTATGAACAAATGGAAGAACCCGAAGATTTAGTCATCGCCCTTTCCGCAGCCATTGCTGCGTACGAAGGCTTATAAACACCTTGGTCTATTCAACACATACGGTGTCTCTCTTGTTCATGTGAAAGGCTACGCTACTTATGCCACCAAAAAAAATCCAAAAGCGAGCCCATGCCGGGCGCCCAGTTCCTACACGCACCAAAGCGGATGCTCCCCCCGCGCTCGACATTGAAGCCTCACCAAAACGACAGGTCTATTTGACTGATGTGGCCCTACGCGACGGACATCAATCACTCCTGGCGACACGCATGCGAACCGAAGACCTGTTAGCCGTCGGCGCCGAATTAGATGAAGTGGGATTCTGGTCATTGGAAGTATGGGGTGGTGCCACCTTTGATTCCTGCCTCCGGTTTCTGAAAGAAGACCCCTGGGAACGCCTCCGGGCATTTCGGAAAGTCATGCCCAAAACCCGATTGCAAATGTTATTGCGCGGGCAAAATGTCGTGGGCTACCGGCATTATGCCGACGATGTGCTCACGAAATTCATCGAACTCTCCGCAAAAAACGGCATTGATGTGTTTCGAGTTTTTGATGCCCTCAATGATATTCGCAATATGAAGCCAGCCATGGAAGTGGTGAAAGCTTGCGGCAAGCATATTGAAGCCACGATTTGTTACACCGTTAGTCCTGTCCACAGCTTGAATCATTTTGTGGAACAGGCCAAACAACTTGAAGACCTCGGCGCCGATACCATTTGCATTAAAGATATGGCAGGATTGTTGCCGCCCTTTGAAGCCTACGAATTAATTCATCGCCTCAAAGCAACCGTTCGCACCCCTATCCATCTCCATACCCATTACACCTCCGGCATGGCGTCCATGTCTGCGCTCATGGCAATCATGGGAGGACTTGATATTTTAGATACGGCATTGTCGCCCCTCTCTGGCGGCACCTCTCATCCCCCGACCGAATCCTTTATTGCCGCACTTCGGAATACGCCCTATGACACCAAGCTCAATCTTCAGAAACTAGCGTCCCCCGCAGAAAAACTTCGAAAAGCTAGAAAACGTTATCAACAATTTGAAAGTGATTTTACCGGTGTGGATACGGATATCCTGCTCTCTCAGGTTCCCGGAGGCATGTTGTCGAATCTGGCTGCCCAGTTAGCCGAGCAAAACGCTCTTGGGAAAATCAAAGAGGTGTTGGGAGAAATCCCTCGAGTCCGAAAGGATATGGGATACCCTCCACTTGTGACCCCGACCAGTCAAATTGTCGGAACGCAGGCCACGCTGAATGTCTTGACAGGTGAACGGTACAAGGTCATTACAAACGAAACCAAAAATTACTTTCAAGGCTTATATGGAAAACCGCCAGGGAGTCTCAATTCAAAAATACGAAAAAAGGCGTTAGAAGGTGACCCGACGATTTCCGGTCGGCCAGCCGACAATCTTGACCCGGAAATGGATGATGCACAGCAAGAATTAGCCGGGAGAAATCTCGCAGAGGAAGATATTGTCTCCTATGCTCTTCTTCCATCCGTCGCCTTGCAGTTTTTTGATGAACGGGAAAGAGGGGAGCTCAAACCCGAACCCTTACAGACACAGTCAGAAAGTGGGCCGGCTGTCGTGCATGACCTGCACCTGGCACCTGTAGAATTCAAAGTCACAGTTCATGGAGAGTCGTATCATATTCGTATCTCCGGATCTGGCCAAACAATTGATGGAACCAAGCCATATTACATTAAGGTGAATGATAAGCTTGAGGAGGTGTATCTCGAACCGATTCAGGAAGTGTTAGCTGGCGCTCCAGACACCCCGACCACTTCTTCATCAACCAAAGAAGGTCGACCGAAACCCTCACATGCTGGCGATGTGACCACGCCCATGCCAGGACGGGTCGTCAAAGTGATGGTTACACAAGGTGTTACGGTGAAAGCGGGCGATCCATTACTGGTTGTCGAAGCCATGAAAATGGAAAATCGCGTGCAGGCTCCGATAGCTGGAACAGTTGAGAAGATTTTTGTTAAGGAAGGAGATGAGGTGAATCCGGACGAAACCCTGATTCACTTGAAAGAATGAGGTGGTCCGCCCCCGCCATCTTCTTCATCGCCATCTGGTGCGTCACGTCTATGGGGTGTTCTTCTTCTTTCATCGCGATCCCTCCATGGATTGAACTCATCCAGCGAGTTCCCCTTCACACCATACAGGTTAACGGCCATCGTATCGCGTACCTTGATGTGGGCAATGGAAAGCCTCTCATCCTGATCCATGGCTTTAGTGGATCCATGTGGCAATGGGAGCACCAATATACTTCATTGGCTCACAACCATCGCGTATTGATCCCTGATCTTTTAGGCTCGGGACTTTCAGATAAACCGGAAGCCACGTACACCCCCGAATATCTCGTAAAATTCCTTCATGATTTCATGGATAACCTTGGAATCACCCATGCCACATTGATCGGAAACTCCATGGGTGCAGGACTTGCCATGGCAATGGCCCTTGATTACCCGGATCGTGTTGATCGACTGGTGCTTATTTCCGGATTTCCAGCTCAGATTCAATCCAGCATCGCTTCACCTCACTATCGCCGGTTTCTTACCCACCGTCCCCCTCTTTGGCTGGCCACCATTGGCAATCAACTAGCAGGAAGAAGCACAACCGAAAACTTCCTCAAGGAAATTGTGTACCAGCCCACATTGATCTCTGCCTCCGTGATTGAGCGCTCATTTCATAATCGCCAGCGAGGTGACGTACTCTCCCCGCTCTATTCGTTATTAGATCATATAGATAGCTGGGAAGAACGTTACGGACAAGGACTGGCAAACATTTCTCACCCGACCATGCTCCTCTGGGGCGATCATGATCGCGTCTTCCCGCTGAACGTCGGAAAGCAACTCAAGCATTTGTTACCTCATGCTGAATGGCATGTGATCCCTGAAGCCGGACATTTGCCTCAATGGGAGCAACCTCAGGTAGTGAACCCTCTCATTCTTTCCTTTTTAGAGAAAGCCTTGCCATGACGTTTTCCGATCACCTACGCCACCTAGCTGCGCCTATCTGGGACGCACAACTCCAACACCCTTTTGTCAAAGCGTTAGGAAAGGGCACACTCCCTCTCAAAAAGTTTCACTATTACATTTTACAAGACGCCCGGTTTTTAGAGGAATTGGCCAAAGTCTTTGCGTCCGGAGCAACAAAGGCCGACAATGCCGAGACCGCCCTTCGCTTTGCTCAATTAGTCGAAGAAACCATCCTTGTCGAGCGTAGCCTTCATGAATCTTACGGAAAGCAGTGGAATCTCACCCTTCAAGACATGCGATCCACTCCCCTCTCACCAACAAATTATGCCTATTGCCGGCACATGCGAAGCATGGCCCAAACCGGCACCCTCGGAGAAATCACCGTGGTCGCGTTGCCTTGCGCATGGGTCTATTGCGAAGTAGGCCAACACCTCTTACGTCAAGGTCCACCAAAGCCATCTCACCCCTATCGTGAATGGCTGGAATTGTACGGATCACCAGAATTTGCAAATGTCGCTCAATGGATGCGCAATGTGGTCAACCAATGTGCAAAAACTGCGGGAAAAGCAGAAAAAGCCAGAATGGAAGAGGCATTTCTCATCAGTTCACGATACGAATGGATGTTTTGGGACATGGCATGGCGGGAAGAACGCTGGCCGGTGTAAAGCTCTTGCTCGAACCTGCAAAAATCATCTGTGTGCTCAAAACAAATGAAGGAAATGCAAGACCTCCTCAATTCCGTTTTCCATAAGCCTGCCTTTTTATGTGATACGCTCTCTCCATGAAAAAAAACATATTCCCAATAAGAGGAGTCATCCTATTCCTATTCTTGCTATTCGGGAATCCCTTTCACGGACTTTCCAATGTTTACGGGCAAACGGATACCCTTCCTGGCATTCAACCACTCCTTGAACTTGCCGGACAATCAATACAGGCACTGCTTCCCGCCTCGCTTCGACCTCTTGTTGATGTGAAGGAGATGGAAGCATTTCTTCAAGAATTAGAAGGCATGCCTCCTGATTGGACTCAACTTCGGCACTCCGACCTGACAGAGCAAAGCAAACGCCTCTTCCAGTTGAACCGCCAACGAGACAAAACCCGCATGGATCAACATTCCCTATTACACCAACCCGTTGCCTTTCTTTGGTCGGGAACACTTCGTCAATTTTTGCCGGAGTATCAGGGATTTTCTCTCGCATTGGGTCCCGAACGTACCCCGACCTCTTGGGGTATCATTCGTTTTAAGCCAAGAGAACTTCCAGATTACCTTATAGCCGTTCCCTCACCAGCTTTACGACACAAACTTCTGGCACGGCAACAGGCGGGTGAACACATTGAAATCATCGTTGTCTTTATAGGAACCCTTATTCCAGATGAATCTCTCATTTACGCATTTTCTCATGATGGTCACCAAGAAGGAATGATTTTACCCGTGGTGTTCATTCAGAACGTCATGTATATCCTGGAAACCTCCTAGTCTGTCCGGAAGAAATGATCATGACGAGGTTGAGCTGAAGTGAAACGTGAGAAGGGAGAAGTAAAAAGTACAGAATGAGAAAGAAGAAAAGCCTTTTCTTTTCTCTGGCTACTTACTTCTCACTTTTTACTTCTCATTTTTTTAAAGATCAGTCTTATTCTTAGGTTCGCAAACCCTTAAACAGGCTCTCAAGTACATCCTCAACCAAACTTTTCCGATAAGAACGTCCATGACTCATCAACCCTCCCAGCCTCAATCCACTACATGGCTCTTCCTTAAATATTGGGGACCTGTCCTCTTCTATTGCTCCATCATTGCCTACCTTTCATCTCAATCATATCCTAGCCAACACATCCCATCTTTTTTATATTCCATGAGTGATAAACTGTTACATGGCTTAGAATACGGCGTTCTCGGCATTCTGCTGTATCGAGCCTTTCATCAGACAACTCGAACTCTGGGAAGCATGAGTTTGGCGATCCTATGTGCCGTGGGATTTGGAATCTCCGATGAAATCCACCAATGGTTCGTCCCTAATCGACAACTCGACATCTGGGATCTACTGGCCGATACTCTGGGAGCAAGCATCTTTATCATGTCATGGGTCTTCCTCACAGAAAAATATCGCGCATATCAAATGATTAAAGGCTAGAATAGGCAATAGACAAGAACTCCTAAGTAACTTCAAAGGTAACTATTCAGCACCATATTGTCATTCTGAGCCCTTCGGCAGGCTCAGGACAGGTTTCACGAAGAATCTGTGCCCAGCCCACCCATGCCATGCCCGCCCTGAGCATAGTTGAAGGGGCTGAGCGAGATCCTTCGACTTCGTCAGGCTTCGCTCAGGATGACAACTTAATATATAGTTATACTCCGTCGTCCGGACGCACGGCGTGCCATAAGAGCGCTTAGTAGTATATGGCAATCACTCCAAACACGTTGATGCTGCCATGAAGATTTTATCCAAACAGACGATAACAAACGACAGGAGACTTTTTCAGGTATCTTCGAAAGAAATGATTCAACGGCACCTTGAGCCCTCTGCCTTACCAAACATCTGATTGAACATGCTTCCCCGCTCTACTTCAAGCCACATTGTTACTCGCCTCACAAATCAAGATGGCGTCACCTACCTCTTTGTCATGATGTTGGTTGTGGTCATGAGTATTTCACTCATGGGGGTGACTCAACAATGGTCAGTGATCATGAAGCGCGATCGTGAAGCAGAGCTACTCTTTCGTGGCACACGCATCAAAGAAGCTATCGAACGCTATGTCGCCGACTATGAGGTCCAAAAAGCCACCAGGCCGAATCGCTGGCCTCTGAGCCTTGAGCAACTCACGAAGAAAAGCCCTAAACGCTACCTGCAAGCTGTCTATAAAGATCCCATAACAGGAGAGGATTTCGATCTGATTAAAGTGGGGCAAGAACTCCATGGCGTTCGTAGTACGAGCACAGATGTTCCCTATGACCAAGTCCACTTCAAAAATGTCACAAGCTATCAGGCGATCCGGTTTGAATCGACCGGCGTTGGTACCAATTGCCAACCGAATCCACTCAATCCTCTTCTACAACAAAACTGCGCTCCATCCGGCCAAGCACCTTCTCACAAGAAAGGCTCTTCCTCACAGATGCCGGGATCACTCTCGCCACATACCCCATCATGAACCATGTACTGTCTTGAAAAAATACACACATCTCCTTGAAATCCCTCAAAACATGGCCGTCTGTCTCTTGAGCTTTACCGGTGAGATCCCCCGACTTAATATCAAAAGATCAAAACCCGATACATGAAGGTAGCCAGACAACATCTCTAGCCGGAATTTACGAAATATGATAGGCTATAATGGACTTTTCGTTCTTCAATAGCCACCCCCCCCCGCTTAGCCATGAGGAGAAGGAACTCCCGACATTACTATGCAAACACTTTATCGTTTTGGATTTCTCCTGTTCTTGACGCTTTGTGTTGCCTGTACGATGCAGGAATTACAGTTAGGAGAAGAACTTGAGCAAAGAGGGGATTGGGATGGAGCAGTGGCTGCCTATCGCGAAGCCCTCCAAAAAGACCCCCTCAACGCAGAAATAGAAAAAAACTTCAAAAATGCCAAAATCCGTGCCGCAGAACAACATTTTGCTCAAGGCCGCAAATGGCTAAAAGAACACAAGATTCCTGAGGCGTTGCAGGAATTTCAAATTGCCCTTGGCTTGAACCCTGGTAACCTGGAGCACCATACGGCTCTCAATGATGCTTGGCGTTTAAAGTCCGCTCGTGAAACGCTTCTCGATGCTAAGCAGATGGAAGGCTTGGGGCGTCTAGACCAAGCCCTCGGACTGTATGAAACCGCTGTCGAGTTAGACCCCTCCTTAACTCAAGCCATTGAAGGAATTACTCGAGTGGTCATGCAACAACAAGCAATCCACACCATTGGCGGGTCAACCGAACCCGTCACGCTGCGGTTTCAAAATACGCGATTGAAACAGGTGTTTGAAATTCTCGCGAGAACCGCCAATATCGACATCTTGTTCGATAAGGATGTACGAGACGATTTGGTAACAATTTTCACCAAAGACACCCCTTTTACTGAAGCGCTGAATCTCATTTTGACCACCAATCAATTATTTGCCAAACGAGCGGGACCTGATCGCCTGTTAATCATTCCTGATACCAAGCAAAAACGAGAACAATACGAAGACCTCCAAATTCGCACATTTTACTTATCCAATGCGAAAGCCAAAGACATGGCGAATTTGCTCCGCACGATTTTGGAAACCAAGCGAGTCTATGTGAACGAACCCTTGAACACAATTGTCATACGAGACGAACCTGCCAAAATTACATTGGCGGAAAACATCATCTTGGCTAATGACAGACAGGATGCGGAGGTCCTGTTTGATGTGGAAGTCTTAGAAGTCAACCGCACCAAAACACAAGAGCTAGGATTGAATTTTGCCAAGCAAGCCGGCTTTGGCATTTTCCCATCAGGAAGCGAAATTTTTAATACACTTCCACAAACATTTTCCTATCGCCAATTAACCAGCCTGGGGCAAGATTCGTATTTATTTAAATTTCCCAGTAGTATTTTATTGAATTTTTTCAAACAGGAATCAGAAGCCAAAACTCTTTCTTCTCCTAAAATTCGTATCCTTAATAATCAAAAAGGTTCCATTAATGTTGGAGATCAAGTACCCATTCTTCTCTCCACGACCAATGTGGTCCCTGGTCAAGCCGCCACTGGTGCGGTTCCGACGACTTCAACTGTCACGTCAATTGAATTTAAGGATACCGGAATTAAACTGACCATTGAGCCAACAGTTCATCTCAATAATTCCATTACCATACGATTGCAAATAGAGGTCACGCGTTTAGGAGACCGGGTCATTCTGCAAGCCGATCCCTTAATTACTCAATTTCGCTTTGGCACTAGAACGGCAGATACGGTCCTGAACATTCGGGATGGCGAGACTGTTATTTTAGCCGGGCTCATTGCTGAAGAAAATCGACGCACCAGGGACGCGATTCCCGGTGTAGACGACATCCCATTAATCGGAGACCTACTGAGTAATACAACAGAGGACAAAATCACCACAGAAGTCATAATAGTGATTACGCCTCATATCATTCGAAAATTGAATCCTCCACCATTAGCGAAGCAAACATTATGGTCAGGAACGGCCAAGCGCTATAGAACCACACCGTTATTTCCCCACAGCTACTCAAGCCTCGCAACTCTTGACGACCATTCGAGCAATGGCACCTCTGACCTCATGAACTCAGCGGGATTTTTGCCAGAGGACCCCGCGACGAATAACCAGGAACAGGAGCCGACCTCAGAAGATATACCTGAACCATCACAAGCCAATGTTGAGAATTCGCGTATTCAGATCCTCCCGGTCGCCACGTCTATTCATCTAGGAGATCAGATAGCCTTAACGCTTCAAGGCCAAAACTTGTCCGCTGCAGAACAACTCTCTTTGGTTCTTTCCTATGATCCGTCGGTCCTGGCCTTCAAGCAGGCGACGGAAGGCACCTTTTGGACGAGGCAACAGGTGCCATCCAATCTCACCGTATCGGTAGTCCCAACTGTTGGAAAACTGGTGATTCAAATGGGGAAACAAGGAATGTCCGTTCAAGGCAGTGGGACGCTTGTCTCCCTGGTTTTCGAAGCCACAGGGAAAGGAACATCCAATATTCACATTCAAAATCCGACCGTGTTAGGAGCCAAGGCTCAACCCGTGCCGGTCATGGTGCAACATG
>SMVB01285894.1_pt1 | contig 16351 bp, 14 predicted proteins | sample 2456461 | NCBI WGS metagenome assembly SMVB01 (sample SAMN11095934, study PRJNA526329) | marine sediment metagenome | biome: Marine sediment; feature: Surficial sediment; material: Deep marine sediment; isolation source: Hadal surficial sediment | place: Pacific Ocean | collected 2014-05 | depth...
AAAGGTTTCAGGAATCTTAAAGTTATTAATTTTTCTAAACGGATTCTCTTTTATATATCCCTGTGCAAGTGCTTTATTAAATGCAGCTCGTAGATGTGCAAGATATTTTTGAGCTGTATACTGGGAAACATCAGCTTTTTTATATATAAATATTTCGCAGTCTCGTGGTTTAATTTCATTTAATACTGGATTGCCAAGATGTTCTTTGAATTGCTCAAAGATTATCTTCAGCATATAATTTGTTTTAGATGTATGAAATTTTTCTGAGAACTTAAGATAATCGAATGAAAATGATTTAAGATCGATGATCGTTACTTTGCTATCAGATGCTCTTCTTAAATTATTCTGAAATTCACTTAAGAACTTAAGCGCATCACTTTTGTTTTTTGATTTTGTTGATACAGAATTTCGTTTACCAATTGGTGTTTCATAGAATACATAGTAATAACCGTTGGGCCGCTTAGATAAGAACATAATGTTTATCCTTTCTAAGCTCTTCGAACCAAATTAATTACACACTAAATTGAACACTCCGTACCTATTTTAGGTGTGTAATTAGTGTGCAATTGAAATTTTAACAATTCTTGCTGGTGTTAAGGAAGGCTTTTTTGGTTGATATTTGCAACTTTTAGAGCCAACTGCCGGAATCGAACCGGCGACCTACTCATTACGAATGAGTTGCTCTACCAGCTGAGCTAAGTTGGCTTGAATGGTTCTGTATCTAATTAAAAAAAATGCTGCCCCAAAAGTATTGATTCTTTTGTCATTCCCTTGTAAAAGGGAATCTAAAACTTTAGAATAAAATAGATTCCCACTTCCGTGGGAATGACAATCTTGAAAAACTTACTTTTTGAAACAGCCTCTTTTAAAAACAATTAAAAGTTTATCTTACTTTCTTTTTATGTCTGTTCTTTCTTAATCTTTTCTTTCTTTTATGAGTTGCCATTTTATGACGTTTCCTCTTCTTACCACAAGGCATCTTTTTCTCCTATTATTATAAATTATGTGAGTTTAATAAATTCTTAGCTTTTTTACCGACCTCAGTATCAGGTCCAATCTCAATAGCTTTTTGGAACCATTTTTTAGCCACATCAACATTTCCGGCAGTTAAATTAACTACGCCTAAATTCAGATGACCAATCTGGTGATTTGGTTCATGTTCCAATGCCGTTTTCATTTCCTTTATTGCAGTATAGTAATTACCAATATTATAAAAACAAACACCCATATCAATCCGGGCATCAGCATCCGATGGTATTTTTGTCAAATAACGCTTATATAACGGTATCGCTTTTTCATAAAATCCACTGTCATTATTTAAATCCGCAAGTCTTAATAACGTTTCCGTATCATCAGGATTAACATTTAATTTCGCTTCAAGATCATTAATCAGTTGAAGATTATTAAGATTAATTCCGGAACTGGTTAATTGATTAGTACTTGAATTTATATTGTGAGTAGTTACGTTAGAATCAAAGACACCGGATGTCACTAAAACCACAATGGCAAATATACCAATTACCGTAACAATTAAATATATCTTTTTAGAATCAATTTCTTTTTCTTCTTTTGCAATTTCTACTTTTCTATTTGTTTTAGCTTTTCTTTTAGCGGCTTTATTTTTTTGTATGGGATATGATTTTCCTGATGGTTCAATTTCCTTTTTAGTAGTCTGAACTTTTTTACGTTCAATTGGTTTGCTTGAAACAGCGCCTTTTAATTTTGCACCACAGCCTTCACAAATTATATTAGCTGAGCTATTTTCTTCTCCACAATTATCACAAACTATAAGATTTATTTCTTCCACCGAAGATGAGTCATCAACCTGACCTTGGTTTGCTTCTGTATTATTATGTGGGTGGTAGGTTACAATATTAGCACCACAGCCCGGACAAAATTTATAATTTTCATCTATTTTTGTACCGCACTCAGTGCAAAACTTTGACATTAAGTAGGTGCCTCCTGTTCATTTTTCTTCATACCTTCATTAACAATATTTTTAAATTCTTTTGAAAACTTAAATGTTGGCACATAATGTTCCGGTACAAATACTTGATCGCCGGTTTTGGGATTTCTTGCCTGACGCGAAGTTTTCTTTTTTACTTTATAACTTCCGAATCCACGAATTTCTATTCCTTTGCCATCTTTCAGAGATTCTATCACTGTTTTAAAAAATCCTTCAATGATGGCTTCAGTTTCTAGTTTGGTCAATCCAGTTCCCGCTGCAACTTTATCAACTATGTCGGCTTTTGTCATTAGGAATTCCTCTTGTTTATTTATACTAATCTATTTTGGCTAAATTAGCCTTTAAAGGTATCAATCTTCTTCTGCAAAGTCAATCTATACAATAACTTACAAACAATACGGCTATTTAATTTTCATTATTTAGTTGAATTTAAAAATCTTTCTAATATTTCTTACAAAATCATCTCATACTGATAAGATTTCTCATTATGAATAATTTTAATGTGACAATATTTTCTTTTGTAACTTTATTAGTACTGGTACAAATATTGAAAAATTGTAATAATTCTTAAATAATTAAGCACTTTTCAGTATAATGGAACTCATTGATATAATTAAATCCAGTATTCTCATTTTCACTTCTTCAATACTATTAACAGTAATAATCGCGTTTTTATATTCAAAAATCAGAAATCAAGCCAAAGTGAAAAATACTACCAATAATAAAGATTTAGTGCAGTACAAGGTCAAGTCAAGTATTCAATTGTTAAACAGAGGAAACGTGCAATCAAGAAAATCAGGTTTTAAGAATAAAAAAGTAAAAAATATCTTAATTAGAAAACATCCAAAGTTTATGGTAGTAAATGGAAATCAAAAAGCGGATTTTTCTCAGAATTTCAAGATTGATTATCGCCATAATGATTTTACTGACTATGAAGTTTCAAATTGATTAATAATAATATAAACCCGGGCTTATCATTTTCTAAGAGCATCGCATTTTCCCTTCCCCTTTCATAATTACTAAATAAAATTATTAACAAAATTTATTTGGATCGAAAAGACTTCGTTTTAAGTAATAATTGTTTTACATTAAGTTAAAATGAAAAGAAAAACATTACATATAAAAAATATGGTGTGTAACCGCTGTATAAAAGTTGTGCGCGAAGAGATTGAAAAATTAAACTATAATGTTTTTGAGATCGAACTGGGAGAAGTTATAATTACAAGTGATAAAGATAGCTTTAATATGGATAGAATTAGAACTGCATTAGAAAATAACGGATTTGAATTAATAGACAGCAGGAATGCCAATATTATTGAACGTGTAAAGATATTAATTATAAATCTGATCCATCATAATTCATTCAAAAAATTTTCGGAGATTAATTTACGTGAGGAAATTGGCAAAGAAGCCGGATTAAGTTATCAATATGTTAGTACACTATTTTCATCCATGCAAGGAATTACAATTGAAAAATATATTATCCATCAGAAAATAGAAAAAGTAAAAGAGCTGCTTGTATACGCTGAGCTGACATTGAGTGAAATAGCTTACAGCTTGGGCTATAGCAGTGTTCAACATCTCTCCAACCAATTTAAAAAAATAACGGGATTATCACCGGGTTACTTCAAAAAACTAAAATCAAAGAAAAGAAAATCTTTAGACAAGATAATTTAATCTTAAAATTCTGTACAATTTTCCATTCATTTTGTAATACAATAACTTTACAAGCTTTTTATATTTTAACAGCAAATTAAATTTTCCATTAATAAAGGAAGAGAAATGAAAATGGAATTTAATATCGAAGGAATGAGCTGCGGTCACTGTATAATTGCAGTGGAAAAAGAATTAAATAAACTGAATATTGGTAAAAAGAAAGTGAAAATTGGAAAAGCAAAGGTTGAGTTTGATATTACCAAAATAAGTGAAGAAGATATTAAAAATGCAATTAAAAATGCCGGGTATACAGTAATTGAATAATAAGGAGATGACTGAAAAATAGAATGACTGAAAATATTTCAAAAATAATTAAAACAGAAAAAATATCCGTACCTGTTGAGGGAATGACTTGCGCCAGTTGTGTGGCAAGAGTAGAAAAATCTATTGCAAAAGTGGATGGAGTTTCCGATGTGGTAGTAAACCTAGCAACAGAGAAAGCGACATTTAACATAGATAAATCTCAGGTAAAATTAAATGAAATAAAAAAGATGGTTGAAGATGCCGGCTATAAGATAGCATTACCTAAAGATAATAGTACAACTATGGAAGATGATGATGTTCAATTAACACCTGAATCGGATTTTGCTAAAAACGTTAAACGGGATTTTCTATTGGCTTTAATTCTTACTATCCCGATATTCATATTAAGTATGAGTCAATTGATAGAAGGATTTAGAGGGGCGATTCCGTTTACAGATTCACAGTTAAATAAAATTCTTCTAATACTAACTACTCCGGTTATTTTTATTTCAGGCAAAAGATTTTATATAGCATTCTGGAATAATTTAAAACACTTTACAGCAGATATGAATTCCCTGGTTGCAGTCGGCACCGGTGCAGCATTTTTATTTAGTGTTTTAATGACCCTGTTCCCGGAATTAATTTTAAAAGAAGGGGGAATTCCTCACGTTTACTTCGATACAACTGTTGTAATAATTACATTAATTTTAATGGGTAAGTGGCTTGAAGCGAGAGCTAAAACCAGAACCGGCACGGCAATAAAAAAGTTAATAGCCCTGAAACCTAAAACTGCGCTTATCAAAACTAGTGATGGAGAGAAAATAATTAATGTAAATGAATTGAAAGCCAGCGATATTGTGATTGTTAAGCCGGGTGAAAAAATTCCTGCTGATGGTAAAATAGTTACCGGTTATTCAACAGTGGATGAATCAATGCTTACAGGTGAAAGTTTTCCTGTGGAGAAAACTCCGGAATCAAAAGTATTTGAAGGCACAATTAATAAATCGGGTTCGTTTGAATTTAAAGTTACTGCAACAGGTAAAGAATCTGTTTTGGGAAAAATAATCACACTTGTTGAAGAAGCTCAGGGTTCAAAAGCACCGATACAAAAAATAGCCGATAAAGTTGCTGCTGTATTTGTACCCATCGTAATTGTTATTTCAATAATTACTTTTATTGTTTGGCTAACAGTAGGTGGAGATGATGCATTCAACATTGCCCTTATTAATTTCGTTGCGGTGCTCATTATTGCCTGCCCGTGCGCTATGGGCTTAGCAACTCCAACTGCATTAATAGTTGGAATAGGTAAGGGTGCGGAAAATGGAATTTTAATTAAAGACGGCGAACATTTAGAATTAGCACATAAAATAAAAACAGTATTATTCGATAAAACCGGTACAATTACAGAGGGAAAGCCCGTTGTAAGTGAAGTGATTACCAACGGATATGATGAGAATGAGCTGTTAAGACTTACAGCATCAATTGAAAAAAGATCAGAGCATCCGCTGGCTAAAGCTATAGTTAACTATGCTAACGTAAAAGGAATTACTATTTCCGATCCGGAGGAATTTGAAAGCACAACCGGGTTTGGAATAATAGGTAAAGTTGAAAATAAAAAGATACTTGTAGGCAATAATAATTTTCTATCTAATTATAATGTAGCTGTAAATCATTTTGAAGAAGATGCAAATAAACTTTCTTCAGAGGGGAAGACCGTTGTATTTGTTGCAATAGATGGTAAATCTTCCGGTATAATTGCTATTGAAGATCCGATAAAGAACACCTCTATTGAAGCAATTAAAGAATTGAAAAAATTGAATATAAGAACTGTTATGATTACCGGCGATAACAAACTCAGCGCTAAGCACATCGCAAAACAGTTGGTAATAGATGCTTATGAAGCGGAAGTCCTTCCGGAAGATAAAGCGATTATTGTTGCAAAATATCAAAAGCAGGGTGAAACAATTGCAATGGTTGGTGACGGAATAAACGATGCACCTGCACTGGCTCAAGCAGATGTGGGAATTGCAATCGGTACGGGGACTGATGTAGCAATTGAAACCGGTGATATTGTTTTAATGAAAGGTGATTTATTGGGAGTTGCAAGAGCATTGAGATTATCCAAAGCAACAATCAGAACAATTAAACAGAATCTATTCTGGGCATTTATTTATAACACAGTCGGTATTCCGTTAGCAGCCGTAGGTTTACTTAATCCTATGTTTGCTGCCCTTGCTATGGCGTTTAGTTCTGTGTCTGTTGTATCTAATTCCCTTCGATTGAAGAGACTTAAAATCTGGTGATTAGGAGAAAAATTGGAATGGTTAATACTTTCAATTATCTTCAGGTTTTATAGATTCGCACAATATTTTGATACTCTTTATTAATATCCTGTACGACCTGAAATTTTGGATAGTGCAAAAAATTATTTTTAGTTACAGGATACTTCGCACACTCCGCCGGAAAATCCCTGACCTGAACTTCTTTACGTAAGTGAATTACTACATATGAAAACTATTTCTGCCTTTGCATATTAAATTGATTTCACGTTTTCTTTTAATAGCTTCCTGTTTTACTGTAATTAACCAATGAGTTTCGAGCAGCTTCATCATCAAATTGCAAAGTTGAGTAACAACGCTTGCAGTTTTACTAAGATTGAAGCAGGCATAATTTTTAAACCGATGCCATTATGGCATTAAAAGTTTTGAATTAATAATACGTTATTAAACACTTATTTATCAATGGTGTCAATTTACTTCAGCATTTTTTTAATATAATCAGGAAGGAGAATGTTTTCATTTTGATCTGGATCACGTACAGGTTCAGAGAGCATCGGAATAAATGGAATAACTCCAGCCCAAACCGGTAAATCATAATCTTCATCATCATCTTTTGGAGGACCTGTTCTAATTTTTGCAGACGCTTCTTCAATTTTTATAGACACAACTGTTGTAGAATTTAATTCCTTTTCATTCGGCTGGCGGGCATCCTCCCATCTACCCGGCAAAATATGATCGGTAATTGCGTGGAGGGCGTTTAACTTTGCTTCTTTTTCCATTACCACCTCACCCTTCCCAAAAATAACTACCGAGCGGTAATTCATTGAATGATGGAACACAGAGCGGGCTAACACTAAACCATCCATTAATGTTATTGCAATGCATACTTCATTACCAGCTAAAATATGTTTTAACATCCTGCTGGCTATTGCTCCATGCAATATAATACTATCGTCCATTCTGGCATGAATTGTAGGAATAACAAATGGCTTATCATCCTGTAGAAATGAAACGTGACAGTAAAGTACTTCATCAATTATTTTATAGATTGTTTCTTTATCAAATGAACCGCGTTCCGGATGACGGTTCAGTTTTGAGCGGCTGCTTTTTTCAAAATACATATTAACTTCCTAGAAAAATTCTTGTTCATTTTATAAATAACGGTAGGCATTGAACTATTCAGTTTTATGATGAAGGATTTTCTGCTATGAAACATTTTACAAACACTTATAGATCTCAGGATAATCTCCGTGAGTAAGTGTGAATTCTCCAAACACTGTCTCTCTATCAGTTAGTATTACTGTCAAAGTCATTACGTTCTCCTCGATCTTCCCTTTGTATAGTGCAGGGTGTTTGTCGGGGATTTCATCTGAGCGAATTGGTCCCCCATGCTCAATAATGTGAATACCTGTAACTTCAAATCTACCTTGTTCATCAGGTTCTAGAGGCTCATCAATAGTGCCGCGGGCACAATCATATTCTAATGTTATACTGCTATCCACAATAGTCATGCTAATGTGTTTCCCGCCCCATGTTCCCATTAAATTATCTTGATAAACATTACCACCACATCCGCCCCAGCAAAGCCATATTATCAATAATGATAAAATCCCTATGATTACTTGTTTCATATTTATCCCTATAAAATTTATCTGGCCATTTAAGAATTAGCTGAAACTTAATAATTTACATCATGAGTAACAAAAAAGTTATTCAGAAGGAATCTTTTTTTAATTTAATAAAAACTTCATATTTTGACTAAGTATATGTTAACAAGATTCCGATCGAACGCGAGGACGGGAAAAAATCATTTTGCACAACACAGAATAATAAGATAATTTCTAATCTAATATTCCTTCAGCATAATTTTTAATACGATTCATATCTAAATTCGATCTTTTAATAATCATACCTTTAATAAATAGTTTCATAAGTTTATAAATTCCGCTGAACTAAAATTCAGGATCCATCACCTATTTGGTTTTATTTCATTACAATTTTTAAAGATTGGGAATTATCAAAATAAAAGAATTACTTCTTTGGCAACCTTTCAATGAATGAATTATCACTAAGAATTGTAAAAGTATCTTTCTTTCGTAACTCATTCAGATTAAAACAATTCATATAGCTCATAGAACTTTTCAAACCGTCAGAGATTCCGTCGACTACATTTTTAACGGCGCCTTTGTAAGGAACCATGGTTTCTTCGCCTTCAATAAATTCATTTTTCATTTTGACCCCAAAGGAAGCTGAACCGCGATATTTTTTCCACAACTGATCATCATATTTAATTACTTCACCAGGTGTTTCCTTAGTACCGGCGAGCATTCTTCCTAACATTGCTACATCTGCACCAAGTGCAAGTGCTTTAACAACATCACCGGGACTTTTTATACCGCCATCTGCAATAATTTTTATTTTCAGATTTGATTCTTCGCGTGCAAAGTAAACATCCAGTAAAGACGTAACCTGCCCAATTCCTATTCCGGTTTGGATACTTGTTGTACAAACACTTCCGCTTCCTATTCCCACTCTCACTGCATCAACACCCACATCTTCCAATTCCTTAAGCGTAGAACCATGCGCTATATTTCCAATTATAACTCTTACGTTAAATTTTTTCTTTATTTCTTCGGCTTTTTGCAAAACTTCATGATTATTTGCATTAGCTGTATCAATACAGATTATATAATTATGAACTGAAAGTTTTTCTACTACATCAATTGGTGTATTTAAAGAGATGGAAACACCTTTAATCTCTTTTCCGTTACTGGAGTCTTCCAAAATTTTTCTTAACGATGAATCGAAACGGTTAAGAATACCAAGGCAGCCAAGTTTTGTCAGCTCATTCGCCATTTCCAATCCGGTTACAGATTCCATCGGACTAGAAATAATAGGCAAAGAAAGCTGCTCATCTAAAAATTCGCAGGAAGTATCCGTTTCCTTTCTCGATTTTATCCTGCTTATTTCTGTGGGAACTAAACTGATATCATCGTAAGTAAGTGATTGATAGTATTTATTGAGATCTTCTTTACTATATAATTTCATTTCTTTTATGTGTAATAATTCAAAATTTTATTTATCCATCTTTGCAAAAATAATCAAGAATGAAAGAACATGTATGAAAGATGTGAAATAAGATGTAAGTCGCAAAATTGTTTTCTGTATAGTGCACACAAATTGAAAGCCTTTTGTAATTTAAACTAATATATGTATTAAGGTTATATATTTTAAATTATTTTTTCCATTTCATCTAAAATATCATTCATCTTTTTAGATACAGCAAGAACAGAGTCCGGTGAGTTCATATCTACACCTGCGGATTTTAATATATTTATCGGGTAATCTGAACTTCCGGCTTTAAGAAAACCTAAATATTTTTCAACTGCTGCTGCACCATTAGCCTTTACCTTGGTTACTAATGCTTCTGAAGCAGCAAAACCTGTTGCATACTGAAAGACATAAAAATTATAATAGAAGTGTGGAATTCGTGCCCACGTGTATGTTTCTTCCTCACTTACTGCCATCGCAGGTCCCCAATATTTCTGATACATATCTTTATAAAGTTTACAAAGTAAATCGGATGTCAAGGCATCACCGTTTTCTGTCATTTCATAAACTACCATCTCAAATTCTGCAAACATTACCTGACGGTAAAATGTAGATGTTATATTGTTAAGATATTTTTCAAGCAGGTAAAGTTTTTCATTGTGGTCTTCAGCATTTTCACTCAAATAATCTAAAAGTAGTGATTCGTTGAAAGTTGAGGCAACTTCAGCTAAAAAAATTGAATAGTTTGCATAAGGATACGGCTGCGTTTTTCCAGTATAATATGAATGCATATTATGACCCATCTCATGTGCTAAAGTGAAGACATCATTGAGCAGGTTAGTCCAATTTAACAGCACATATGGGTGTACACCATAAGTAGTACCTGAAGAGTAAGCACCGCTTTTCTTTGCCTTTGTCTCGTAAACATCTAACCACCTTTTGTCAAAAGCGAGCTTAAGCGAACTGAGATATTCTTCTCCAAGAATTTTTAATGCGTTTAATACAATTTCTTTTGATGAATCAAAGGAGTAGGATTTTTCCTGAAAATTGTTAAAAACAGTTACATAAACATCAAACGGTTTTAATTTATCGATACCTAACAAATTCTTTTTCAATGCAGCCCACCTATGTAGTGGTGCAAGATTTTTGTTCACTTCCCCGATCAGATTATCATATACCATCACCGGTATATTATTACTATCGAGTGCGGCTTCCCGGCTGGAATTATACTTTCTTGCTTTTGCAAAAAAAATGTTCGTTTTAAGATTCCCGTTGAACAGAGTTGTGAAAGTATTTGCATAATCCTTATAGGGAGTAAGATATGATTTAAATGCTCTTTCTCTATACTCACGATCCCTGGCATGCATTGCTGAATAAAATCTTGCATGCGACATATCTAAATCCCGACCCTGTTCATCGGCAATCACCGGAAAATTGAGATCTGCGTTTGTGAACATAGAATAAGTACTGTATGGTGTCTGCGATATCTCACCAGCTAATGCTAATATTTGTTCTTCCGGTTGGGAAAGCGAATGAGATTTTGTTCTAAGATGATCTTCAATTTTATGTTTGTAAATTTTTAACTCATCAAGAGAATCGATCATTTTCAGGAGTTTATCATCTGGTATTTCTAAAATTTCTGGTTTTATAAATGAACTGATTGCAGAAGCTTTTGAGAATAGTGATTTAATCCGGTCATCCATAGCCTGATAGTTATTGACTCGCAAATCACAATCTTTTGCAAGCATGGCATATAGATAGAGCCGTTCAAGCTTGACTCCAATGCTATCATCGAACCTAAAACATGCAAGAAGTGTCTTTGAGTTTGTATTTAGTTTTCCCGTAAAATGATTGTAACCGCTCAGATTAGTTTCAACCCAAAGAAAATCCTCCTCCCATTGTTCATCGGAAGAATAAATATCAGAAAGATTCCATTTATATTTTTTTTCAATCTCTTCACGAACAGGAACAAATGCGATTTCCGCATCATGATAAAATTTAAAGTGCTTATCGAAAATAGCTAACATACAAGTATTCCCACATCACAAAATGAAAAATTAAATGTTTTTAGAAGTTTGTAAAAATAATGATTTTTGGTAATTATATAAAATTTTAATTTACATCATCGTAAAATTTTTAATGAATAATGTTTTTTTTATCGCAAATTATTGAAAGTAAAAGTGAGAATGTTGATCAAGGCAAATAATTTTAATCAAACTAAAATGTTTTTGTTAACTCAACTTTTAATTTTCCACTAAAACCAATTGTTTTAATTCCGACGGATTGTGGTACGAATCCGTTTAATTCCTCAGTAAATAAGCTTTCATCATCACTACCAAAATAATTGAATCTTGATACTGATTGCGGATCAATTACCCGAACATTAACACTTCCCGATGAATAATTAACAATAGAGATTGTTATTCTGGACATAGTGGAAGAAAACAAGGCATTATTAACAACATCTATTGTAATATTTTCTGCATTTATAAAGAAAGTATATGAATTTGGGTCACTTATTAGGATAGGTTCGTTTATGTTGCCTGCAAAATTATCCGGTGTAATTATATTTTCTCTGCAAGAAACAAAAAGAAGAAAAAGAATTGTTATGAATAGAAAGAAATAATTAATTTTTCTTATCATTTCATTTAAGAAATTAATTTGAATAAATATACTAATATTATTTTTAATTCAGTTTATTAAAAAATGCGCGGGAATGATATGTAAATATAAGTGCCACATTTTCTTAAAAGTTCATTTGCCCTAAAATAGTACTATTCAACAAAGGCCCAGGCAGGCATTGTACCGAGATCAAAGATCACAGAACCAAGGAAATAAACTATAATACTGACTACAATTATGCCAATAATATTTAATGCTATCCCTGATTTTGCCATTTCATAAATTTTTATCCTTCCGCTGGCAAATATTATTGCGTTCGGAGGTGTAGCGACCGGAAGCATAAATGCCATTGAGGCGGATAGGGTTGCTGTTAACATCAGCAACATTGGATTCATACCGAGTGCTATTGAAACTGAAGCAAGTATTGGCAAAATCATCTGTGTTGTTGCGGTGTTGGATGTTAGTTCCGTTAGAAAACTGATTGTAGCTGCTACTATAATTATCATTATAAAATTAGGTAAAGACGATAAGCCGGATAACTGTTCGCCTATGTATTGCGATAAACCGGTTACGGTAAAACCCATTGCAAGCGCAAACCCACCACCCAAAAGAAGAATGATTCCCCAGGGTATTTTTGCAAATACTTCATTGTTCAAGAGTGTTGTTCTCTCATTCTTCGATGGGATCAGGAATAAAATAAACGCCATTGTTATTGCTACTGTTCCGTCATTGATAAAATCTGAATAAGAAAAAAGATTAGACCAACCCGGAATAATAAATATTCCAATATTGATATCAGTTCTGAATATCCAGAGAAATGCAGTAAACGCGAATACGATACTAACAGCTTTTTCTTCGAATTTCATTTTACCAAGTTTTAGATACTCTTCCTTTATAAATCCACTATCTACTTTTAATGAATGATCGAACTTATAAATTACTTTGGTTAGAATAAGTGACATAACAAAAATCATAATCAATGTGACGGGTAATGCCATAAGCATCCAATTGCCAAATGATATTTCCGGCGCATCTGGGAACATGATATTTAATGTCTTCACAAAAACTAAATTGGGGGGAGTACCAACAAGCGTTGCCATTCCGCCAAGTGTGCAAGCATAAGCAACACCAAGTAATAATGCTAATGTAAAATTATGAGTGCTCTCTTTGCCGAATTGATTTTCCATTCGTGATATTATTGCAATTGCAATCGGAAGCATCATAATTGCAGTGGCTGTATTCGATATCCACATAGAAAGGAAACCGGCAGAAACCATAAAACCAAAAACAATTGAATTAGGGCTGCCGCCGAAGAGTGTAATCACTTTTAATGCAATTCTTTTATGCAATCCCCATCTTTCCATTGCCAAAGCAATCATAAACCCACCAAGGAATAAAAAGATGATTGAATTGATATACGAACCGGCAATTTCATCAGATTTAAGAATACCGAATACCGGAAAAAGAATTAAAGGAATCAACGAAGTTACTGCAAGAGGCACTGCTTCTGTTATCCACCAAACAGCCATTAATGCAGCAATGGCTGCCATTACAGTAACCTGTGGATTTGAGGAGTCAAAGTTTCCGAAAAAATATATTATTAATGCAGCAACTAAACCTACTATTAAACCAATTTTTTTTGCGGTATTCATACTATCTTTGTAATTACAATAAAATTATGATTTAAAATAATTATTTATTAATCAAGAATAAATTTAATGTGCACTGAATAATAATTTGAATTGAAATTTCATATCCGTTGGAATCTTTGTGCGATTATATTAATTTTGTTTTATACTATTTATCTCTAAAAATACTTAATGAGCAAAAATAAAAACCTGGCAAAAGTCCTCAAATATTTCTATCCGGGCATTACCCTCATACTTTTATTTATTCTTTTAAAAGGATTATCAGGATCCGATCCTGAAAAGATTGATAATCTGCAGCAAATAAAACAACCAAAAAAAAATGTTTTTGGATTTATCGATGATTCTCTGAATCATTATTCTGGAATTGTAAATAAGAATGAAACATTGTCGGATATTCTAGATCCGTACCATCTTGATAATACCGATGTTTCAGAAATTTCACAGATTTCAAAAAATATCTTTAATGTAAGAAGAATAAGAGCTGGTAAAAAATATCATCTCTACATTGATGATGATACCTGCAATACAATTAAATACTTTGTTTATGAAAAAGATCCCATAAATTTTATTACTTACAATTTTTGCGATTCAATTGTAATCTCTGCGGGCAAAAAAGAAATAACAATAGTAAAAAAAACTAAATCTGCAGTAATTAAAAGCTCATTGTATAATGCTCTAATTGAAAATAATGCAAGTATCGAATTAGCAATACAACTATCAAAAATATTCGCCTGGCAAATTGATTTTTACCATTTACAAAAAGGAGATAATTTTAAAGTAATTTACGAAGAAGAATATGTAGATAGCCAGATGGTTGGAATAGGAAAAATTTTAGGGGCATATTTCTATAATTACAAAAAAGAATATTATGCAATTCCCTTTGTTCAGGATAGTTTATTTCAATACTTTGATGAAAATGGAAACAGCCTTCGAAAAGAATTTTTAAAAACACCGATAGAATTTGCCAGAATTTCCTCGAGATACAGTAAAAGAAGATTTCATCCCGTTTTAAAAAAGTACCGCCCACACACTGGTGTGGATTATGCAGCACCAACCGGAACTCCTATAAGAACTGTGGGTGATGGTAAAATTATAACTGCCTCATATTCCAGGGCAAATGGCAATTATGTAAAGATAAGACATAACTTAGTCTACACAACGATGTATTTGCATATGTCCAGATTCGGTAAAGGAATTAAAAAAGGTTCTATTGTAAAGCAAGGAAATGTAATAGGATACGTAGGAAGTACCGGATTAGCAACCGGTTCACATCTTCACTTCAATTTTTATATTAATGGAGTGACGGTAAATCCATTAAAAGTTGAAATACCACCATCCCACCCGGTAAAGGAAGAGTTGAGAAAACTTTATGAAAATAAGCAAAAACTGGTAATGGATGAATTAAAAAAAATCAAGCTGCCATCCGATCCAAATACACAACCACCGGTGTAATTATACTCATTATTATCTATCCTGGGAAGGATTCAATTATCTTTTTATTCAGAAAATATGAAAATTAAATTTTGATTGATTTTGTATTGCTGAATTCATTTTATGATCTTCCTTTTGCATTTCTTTTCAGATTCCGAAATAATTTCGCTTGGACAGCTGTAAAATGTTAAATTAAAATATTTTAATTGACTTTCGGTGTCTAGATTAACTTTTATATATTTGTCAGCAAAAAATTTTAAATAAGATAAATTGTCCCGATTGAATTCCTATGGAGAAAAAATTGTCATTAAAAGAAAAGTTTAAAAAAATATTTACAAAAAGGAAAGAAAGAAAGAAACCTGAAACACTTAAAGAAAAAATCGTTGAATTTTTCAAGCAGTTATTTTTTGCTGCTATTGCAGCATTTTTTATTATAACATTTATAATTCAAAATACACGCATTCCAACAGGTTCAATGGAAAATACTATACTCGTTGGAGATTTTGTACTTGTAAATAAATTCATCTATGGTTCGTCATCCCCAAAATATATTCCTTTCACTGAAATAGAGATCCCATTTTTCCGGCTTCCGGCATTTAAAGATCCCAGGGCAACTGATATTGTTGTTTTTGAATATCCGGGCGATAGAGATCAATTAAGGGCGGATGAATTAGGGATAAATTACGTTAAAAGATGCATTGGTACACCGGGAGACACATTAGAAATTAAAGATAAAGTTGTTTTTATAAATGGTAAAGAATTTTGGCGACCATTGCATATAAAATATAATAATGTGGGTGTGAGAACTCATTATAATTCTAAACCAGTTGGCTATGGAGACCCGAATATTTTTCCAAAGGGAATGAATTGGAACCAGAATAATTATGGTCCACTTGTTATTCCACGGGAAGGTTATACCATTCCGCTTAATAAATTTAACGTAGAACAATGGCGGACAACGATTGATCGCGAATATGGAAAACGAGTAGTAAATATTAAGGATGATATAGTTACAATTAATAATATACCTGTTTCATCGTATACTTTTAAAAAGGATTATTACTTTATGATGGGCGATAGCAGAGATAATAGTTTGGATAGCAGGTTCTGGGGATTGGTAGCAAGAGATATGGTGGTTGGACAAGCATTTATAATATTATTATCATGGGATAGAAATATTCCTTTCTCGCAATTATTTAAGCTTCTTGGCTCCATTCGTTTGGACAGAGTATTAAAATTGTTACATTAAATTGAATTTGTTTCTCTCTTAAAAATCTATTTTGGGTCTATATGATTTTTAGTGGGTAGCAATGCATATAATTATTTTTAATTACAAAAAATTATGATTCTCATTAACCAGCGGATTTATCCGTTGGAATTAATGAAAAAAAACA
>SMVB01050291.1_pt1 | contig 16349 bp, 13 predicted proteins | sample 2456461 | NCBI WGS metagenome assembly SMVB01 (sample SAMN11095934, study PRJNA526329) | marine sediment metagenome | biome: Marine sediment; feature: Surficial sediment; material: Deep marine sediment; isolation source: Hadal surficial sediment | place: Pacific Ocean | collected 2014-05 | depth...
CAAAACACCCCCGGCGATGGCATGGTGGCGGGTATCGCGACCATCAACGGCGATCTGTTTTCGGGACACGCCGCGCGCGCTGTCGTACTGGCCTACGACTACAGTGTGTTGGCGGGCACGCAAGGGTTCTTCAACCACCTCAAGAAGGACCGCATGCTCGAGATTGCCAAGAAACAGCGCCTCCCGGTGGTGCTCTACGGTGAAGGCGGAGGGGGGCGACCGGGCGATACCGACGGGGCCGGAGGCGTTGGTCTCAGTTGTCGGGCGTTTCAGTACATGGCCGAACTCAGCGGACTGGTTCCACTGGTGGGGATCACCAATGGCTACAGCTTCGCCGGCAACGCGGTACTGCTCGCCACTTGCGACGTGGTGATCGCGACTGAAGGTTCAAACATCGGTGTCGGGGGTCCGGCCATGATCGAGGGGGGAGGGCTCGGCGTCTTTCATCCCTCGGAAGTCGGACCGATGGAAGTCCAGGTTCCAAATGGCACCGTGGATATTGCGGTCAAGGATGAAAAGGAAGCGACGGCGGTGGCCAAGAAGTACCTCGCGTTCTTTCAAGGCAAGACAGCGGCGGGAGAAGTGCCGGACCAGCGCATCTTGCGCTCGGCGATTCCAGAAAATCGACTGAGGATCTACGACGTGCGCCGGGTGATCGACACCCTCGTCGACGTCGATTCAGGCCTCGAGATTCGTCGCGAATTCGGTCACGGCATCGTGACGACGCTTGCGCGAATCGCAGGCCAATCGATCGGGATCATCGCCAACAATCCCCATCATCTGGCCGGGGCGGTGGATCGCGACGGGGCCGACAAAGCCTCGCGCTTCATGCAACTCTGCGACGCCTTCGACATTCCGCTGCTGTTTTTGTGCGATACTCCGGGCATCATGGTGGGCCCCGAAGCGGAGAAGGAGGCGACGGTCCGCCACGCCGCACGCATGTTCGTGACGTCGGCCAGCGTCACCGTGCCGTTCTTCATGATCGTGCTGCGCAAGGGATACGGTCTCGGGGCCCAGGCGATGGCCGGCGGAAGCTTCAACAACCCGATGTTCTCTGTCGCCTGGCCGACGGGTGAGTTTGGCGGGATGGGCCTCGAAGGTGCGGTCAAGCTCGGCTTTCGCAAGGAACTCGAAGCCCAGGAAGACCCCGAACAGCGCCAGGCCCTCTACGAAAAAATGGTGCGCCGCATGTACGAGGTCGGCAAGGCCGTCAACTACGCCCCGTACTTCGAGATCGACGACGTGATCGACCCGGCGACGAGCCGCGACTGGATCCTGGCCGGACTCGCGAGCGCACCACCGCCCGTGCCGCGCGAAGGCAAGAAGCGCCCGTGTGTCGATACTTGGTGACTGTGGGATTTGACTTTCCAATGACGTAACCGGATTGGAGTCCAGTATGTGGAGTTTTCGAGTCGTTACACCGATCTGCCTGATCCTCGCGCTGTCGGCGTTCAGCGCAATCGCCGAGCAAACCGCCAAAGCGCAATCTCCCCCCCGCCCCTACACGATTACCGAGCAGCGCGAACCCTGCGCGGGCTACGACCCGCTGAAGCAACCGTTCTTTGGCGATACCCACGTGCATACGGTCTATTCCTTCGACGCGAACGCTCAAAACACCCGCAACTCGCCGCGGGATGCCTACCGCTTTGCCAAGGGCGGGCGCATGGGAATCCAACCCTACGATGACGACGACAACCCCCAGCGCTTCATCCAACTCGATCGACCGCTGGACTTCGTAGCACTCAGTGACCACTCAGAACTTCTCGGCGAGATCCATATCTGCACGACCCCCGGCACCTGGCTCTATTGGCATCCGGTCTGCATAGCCCATCGCACGTCGGCCGATCTCTCGATGCTTCTGTTCGCGGCTCGATCCATGGGCTTTCGCAGTCGTTGGGGCTTTTGCGGTGACGAGGGCGAGGTTTGTCTTGCGCATGCGGCCGACGTCTGGAGCGAGATCCAGCGTGCGGCCGAGGAGGCCTACGACCGCAGTTCTGCATGCGAGTTTACGAGCTTTGTCGGGTATGAGTGGACTGCGAGTCTGGATGAAGGCAAGAACCTCCATCGCAATGTGATCTTTCGCAATGAGCGCGTTCCGCGCTTGCCCACGAGTTGGATCGATACCCCCTCCGCGCATGCGCTATGGGATCACCTCGAACGCGACTGTCTCGACGCCGGCAATGGCTGCGATGTCCTGACGATTCCCCACAACTCGAACATCAGCGGAGGGCTGATGTTCCAATCCGCAAAGCTCGAGACTTCGAAGCCCGACGAAATCCCCGAAGTCGACGCGGCCGAGGCGCGCCGTCGACAACGTTTCGAACCCCTGATCGAGATCATGCAACACAAAGGCGCCTCGGAGTGCGATGTCGCGGCAGGCTGGTCGAACGACGAGACCTGCGGCTTCGAGACCCTGGCCTATGACAGTTTCGGCGGCGGCGGCCGAATCATCAGCACGGGCCTGGCGAAGCTGCCCGACGCGAACAACTTCGTGCGCTGGGCGCTCAAGGAGGGTCTGCGACAACAACAGACGCTCGGGGTAAACGGACTCAAGTTCGGCATCATCGCTTCGACCGACACCCACATCGCCGCCCCGGGGCTCACCGCGGAAACCGCGGAGCACCCGGGACACGGTGGCTTCGGCAAGGGAGGAGGCGCTGAGAGCCCCACCGATTTTGCCGACAACATCGAGTTCGGACCCGGGGGTCTTGCGGTGGTCTGGGCCGAAGAGAATACCCGGGACTCGATCTTCGAAGCCATGCGCCGGCGCGAAACCTACGGCACCAGCGGCACCCGGCCCATCGTGCGCTTCTTTGGCGGTTGGGACTATGGGGATGATTTGTGCCAGAACTCCGACCTGGTGCGCCGGGGCTACGCGGAAGGTGTTCCAATGGGCGGTGACTTGAAATCGCGACCGTCCGCCGGCGGTGTCCCGCACTTCATCGTGTCCGCCTTGCGAGACCCGGGCTCAGAAGCCATTCCGAGTCGGCCCCTGCAGCGGCTCGAAATCGTAAAAGGCTGGCTCGAAAACGGCGAACACCGAGAGAAGGTCTACACCATCGCCGGTGGGGACAACGGCGCCAGTGTAGATCTTGCAACCTGCGAGCCCCGGGGTAACGGCGCCAACAGCCTCTGCAACGTGTGGACGGATCCGGACTTCGATGCGACTTCCCCGGCTTTTTACTACGCGAGGGTTTTCGAAAACCCGACCTGTCGCTGGAGTCAGTACACCTGCAACGCGGCGGGGGTGGATTGCAGCGATCCCGCGACGGTGCCCGATGGACTTTCGGCGTGTTGCGAAGAGAGCCACAAGGGTTCGATTCAAGAGCGCGCCTGGACCTCGCCAATCTGGTACACGCCGGGCTAAAGCCTATTCGAGCTTGAGCAGGCGCAACGCATTCTCGCGCAGAAACTTCGGCCAGACGTGATCTCGGAAGGGAACCTCGGGCATGTCTTTGAAGATGCGCTCGAGCGAGAGCCCCATTGGGAAGTAACCCGCATAGAGAATCTTGTCGGCGCCCCGGGTGTTCGCGTAGTCGACGATCGCCTTGGGGTAGTAGCGCGGGGCAAAGGCCGAGGTGCAGTAGTAGAGATTCGGCCATTTGAGCATCAGTTTGACAGCCAGTTCTTCCCAGGGTTCCGCGCCGTGGCGCATCACGAACTTGAGTTCCGGGAAGAACCACATCACCTCATCGATGAGTTCCACCTTTTGGCAGGCCATCGGGATGCGCGGCCCGGGAACTCCCACGCAAGTGAAGATCGGAATGTCGAGTTCGACGCACTTGGCGTAGACCGGATAGAAGCGCTTGTCGTCGATCGGCACCTGGGGAACGCAGCCGGCGGGGAACGCGCTGACCGCGCGCAGATCGTATTGCTCGTGCAGGCGCACGATGTCGCGAATGTCCTCCATGCCCCGATTGGGTTCGGTGTTGCAGGAGGCGAGGAAGCGATCAGGATGTTCGCGCATCGCGCGCTGCGCAACCTCGTCGTGGAGCGAGACCCCGATCAGCGCTCGCTCGATATGATACTTGTCCATTTCTTCCAGGGTGTACTTGATGCGGTCGTGAAGGTTGGAAAACGACGGCACGTCCTTGAACATGTATTCGACCGGAAACTCGAAGCTCTTCAGGCTGTCGGGGTCGCGAAACAGCGGGCGCATGAAGTCATAGCTGCGCTTTGCGTCGTCACTCGGGATCCCCAGCATCAGGTCGATGATCGGGATGTCGGTGGGCATGCTCATTTGGGGGCTCCTGATCATTGTATTTCGGTCGAGAATTCTTCACTATAACAGGTCAACGCAAAGGAACTACTTCATGGCAGCTCTCGACTTTCTGGCCTTTGACGCCGACAACCACTACTACGAGGCGGAAGATGCCTTTACCCGCCACGTCGATCGGCGCATGCAGGGTCGCTGTATGCAGTGGGCTATGGTCAATGGGCGCAAGCGCTTGCTGGTCGCCGGCAAGGTCAATCGCTTCATCCCCAACCCGACCTTCGATCCGGTGGCCAAGCCGGGTTGCCTCGACGAATTTTTCCGAGGTCGCAACCCCGACGACAAGAACATGGGGGAACTGTTCGGAGAGCTCGAACCCATCAATCCCGCCTATCGCAACCGTGATGCGCGCATCAAACTGCTCGACAGCCAGGGGATCGAGGCCGCCTTTCTATTTCCAACCCTGGGAGTGGGGATGCAGGAGAGCCTTCGCCACGACCCCGAAGCCGCCGCTACGGCCTTCGAGGGATTCAACCGTTGGCTTGCAGAAGACTGGGGCTATGCGTATATGAATCGGCTCTACGCGGCACCGTGTATTACCCTGGTCGATCCCGCGCGCGCCGAGGCCGAACTCGATCGGCTGCTCGCCGACGGCGCAAAGCTGGTCAGCATGGTGCCGGGGCCGGTCCCGACTGCAACCGGAGGCTACTCCCCGGGTGATGCGCGTTTCGACGGGTTTTGGGCGAGAATCTCCGAGGCAAGAATTCCAGTTGCTTATCACAATGGCGATGCAGGCTATCGAGCGTTTACCGAACTCTGGAGCGGCGACAGCGAGTTTCGCGCCTTTGCCTTCAATCCATTGCAGGGTTGCTTCAGCGCCGAGCCGATCCACGACACCTTCGCGGCGTTGCTCTGCCATGGCGTGTTCGAACGGCATCCCAACGTGAGAATCGCCAGCATCGAGTGCGGCAGCGAGTGGGTCGAGTCGTTGGTTCGCAAACTCAAGAAGGCCTACGGGCAAATGCGCGTGGAGTTCAAACGCGATCCGGTGGAGCAGTTGCGCGAGCACTGCTTCGTGGCGCCCTACTACGAGGATGACATTAGCAGGCTGCGGGAACTCATCGGTGCCAAACAGATGCTCTTCGGCTCGGACTTTCCCCACGCGGAAGGACTCGCCGAACCGATCGAGTACGTCGAAGAACTCAAGGACTTTTCGCCCCACGAGGTTCGGCAAGTGATGCGGGACAACGCTCTCGGGCTGGTGACCTAGGCCTTTGTCGAGCGGCGCCCTCTAGCGCACGAACCCGGCCCCGGTGATCAGGGGCAGGTCGGTGTAGGTGCGGATGCCCGGGGCAGCCTGGCAGATCGCCGGGATGGCGTTCACCGCGGGCAGCGACGTAATGATCATTCCGAGCTGCATGTAGTCTTCGAAGCTCTTGGCCTTGAAGTCCTTGGGAGGTCGGATCTCGAGCTTGGTCTTGACGCAGGGCTGGCCCTCGATCTCGATCAGGTAGCCGTGCTCCAGGGGCCAGTCCGGTTCGAGCGCCTGCCCTTTGCGCCATCGCACCTTGAGGTCGATCAGCTTGCGGCCGTTGCGAAGTCCTTGCCAACTGGCCTCGATGCCCGCCACGCAGCCCTCTTCGATCGTCATGTAGCCGAGTTCGAGCTTCTCGGTCGCGACGGCGAAGCCGGATTCGCACACCACCGCGTCGACCTCGATCCCGAGCGCGTCGGCCATCATGTAGACCGCGTCCCCGAAGACCGCGGTGGCGCTTTTGACCATTTCGGGAAGTGCCGGGTCGTCCGGAGGTCGCGTGAAGCCGATCGGGAGTTCGGTCTCCGGCGAGTTGTAGCCGGTGGAATCTACGGATTCGAGCACCGTGATCGAATCGATGCGATCGCAGATCCCGGCGCTGATGAGGCCCAGCAAATTGGCGAAGCCCGGGTTCATGCCCGACCCGAAGATCGAACTTCGGCCTCGCTTGCAGGCGTCTTCGATGCGCGCGCGATCTTGCTCGCCGAAAGCGTGGCCGGTGATGAATGCAGCCGTGGTCGTGACGTTGATGCCGGCTTCGAGGATGCGGACCAACTCGTCCGTGCTGGGCCACATGGGGTTGTAGTTCACGCAATCGGGTTGCAGGGAGAGCAGGGCGGAAGCATCGCGGGTGGCCTTGATGCCCACGGGGTCGATGCCTGCGAGCTCTCCCGCATCGCGTCCTTCCTTCTCTTCGCCGAACACGAAGCAGCCCACCAGTTCGAGATCCGGGTTGGCCACGATGGCCTGAATCGATCGCCTTCCGACATTGCCCGTTGTCCACTGCACGACTCGGTAACCCACGCGGGTCTCCCTTGATTTTCTCACTGGCTCGACGACGAATCCGTCAGCCGTTCAAATTTTGCAGCGGGTAGGCTGCGGCCCAGGGTACTGTGTCTTCGAACTCGTACGCGAGTTCGAGCAGGCGTCGCTCCATGCCGAATGGCGCCACGAGATGCACCGATAGAGGCAGGTTGTTGCTGCCGACCCCCATCGGAAGAGATAGTGCCGGTGTTCCCGTGGCGTTTTGAATCGGGGTGAAGCTCGCGATCGGCCGCAGGGTTTCGAAGACTTCTTCGAATGGGCTGTTGGGGGTCAAGGTGCCGATCGGCAGCGGGGGCTGGGTCAAGACCGGAGACAGCAGCACATCGTAGGAATCGAAAACGCCCGCCGTCGTGACCGCCGATTTTCTAAGGCGTCGAATTGCACCCGGGGCCCGCAGCAAATTCTTGCCAAAGTAGTTCCCCATGCCCCGGGTCCAGGCGTCGACTTTGCGGTAGTCGAACTCTGGACTCATCACCTGCTTTCCGACGAAGCGAAGCGCGAACGGCAGGTAGCCCCAGAAGATGAAGAAATCGTCCATCAGCTGGGCATCAAATGGGTTGGGGGTTTCCTCGACCTTGTGACCGAGACCGGCCATGACGTTGGCGGCTTTGTGTACGGCACCCACCACCTCGGGGTCGCAGGTCTCGCCGCCGGGACCTTCGGTGAAGAAGCCCACGCGCAAACGTTCACTCCCCGGTCCCTCGACTTTCCCGATCGCCGGAAGCTTTGTGGGGTAGATCTGCTCGGCGGCGGCAAAGAACGCCGCGGTGTCCCTCACATTACGACTCAGCATTCCCTGGGCGCCAATGTCGACGGGCACCTTCTCGGCGCCCTCGAGCCCGGGAAGTCGCCCGCGCGAGTTCTTCAAGCCCACCAGCCCGCACCAGGCGGCGGGGATGCGGATCGAGCCACCGCCATCGTTGGCGTGAGACATCGGAAGCACGCCCGAGGCCACTAGCGCGCCAGAGCCCCCGGAAGATCCGCCGGTTGAGTGGGCGAGGTTCCAGGGATTGCGGGTCGGCCCCATCAAAAGGGATTCGGTGGTTCCCGTGAGTCCAAATTCGGGCAGGGTCGACTTGCCGAGCGGCACGAAGCCGAGTGGAAGCAGGATTTTTTCGACAAAGGGAGAGGAGTGTTTGGATGGAATGTCCGGCATCGCCAACGATCCCATGCGGGTCGCGGTGCCGGCCAGGGAATCGGTGTCCTTTACGAACATCGGTACGCCTGCAAAGGCGCCGCTCAGATCCGACGATGCGCGCTTGCGCGCCGCTTCGAAGGCGCGTTCTGCCACGGCGTTGAGTTTGGGATTGACGGCTTCGGTGGCGGCGATTGCGATCTCGACGACCTCGCTCGCGGACACGGCTTTGCTGCGGATGGCAGAGGCTAGCTCCGTAGCATCGTGGCGGACGTACTCTTCAAAATCCATCGTGGATCCTCAGCGCTGTGAAGGTCGGCAGTGCGAACCGAATGATATGACATCGCACAGATGCACTCGAATCTAGGAGTCTGTCATGAGCGCCGCGATGGTCCCGCACAGGGTCATTGCGAACAAAAACCACTTCAAGGTGGAGGGCTTTGCGTCGATCGCGAAATGTACCGCAGCGCTGGCGCCGGCCATCGTCCCCACGCTCAAAATCAGGCCCGGCAGAAACAGCACCAATCCCTGGGCGATGAAGACCGCGAGGGCCAACGATGTAAAGGCGCACACGCAGAGCATCTTGAGTGCATTGGTCCGCACCAGGTCGTAGCGCAGGGAACCCGCCAAGGCGGTGATCAAGATGAAACCCACGCCTGCCTGAACGAAGCCGCCGTAGAATCCGGCGAGCAGCAACCAGAACCGGGAACTCGGGCGGTCGCCGACGCGATGGGGTTCGGTGCCCGGCGGTGGAGCAATGACTTCCGGTTTGATCAGCATGATGATCGTCATCCCGAGCATCGCCCCCAGCAACAACGGCTTGAGCAGACCAGTCGGGGCATAGGCTGCGGCGGTAGCCCCCAGCAGTCCTCCGACCAGGGTCGGGAGCAAGATCGGTCCGATGTCGTGGGTTGGCAGGCGGTCGTGTCTGCGAAAGCCCAGCACGCCGACAGCGCTCTGCAGCAGCACGCCCAGGCGATTGGTCGCGTTGGCGACGTCCGCGGGCATGCCAAGCACCATCAGGGCGGGCAAGGTGAGGTTCGTACCCCCGCCCGCGAGGGTATTGATGATGCCGGCGACAAAGCCGGTCCCGATCAGGAGGAGCGCGTAGGGAAGACTGATTTCAAATTCGGTCATGATCTTCTTTGGCGTTGGGCAGTACTATACGGCTAGATCGCTCCCCCGTGCGATATCCTCGCGGGATGAGTGATGAGTCGCCGCCCTCCCCGGATCCATTCCCACAGATCGACATTGCCTCGGTAGATCGGGTGCTCAAGACGACTCGCTCGGTGCGTCGTCGGATTGATTTCGAGCGACCGATCGAACCCGAGGTGATCGAGCAGTGCATCGAGATCGCAGTGCAGGCGCCGACCGGGATCAACGCCGAAAACTGGCGCTTCGTCGTCGTCACGTCCCCGGAGAAGAAGGCCGCGCTGGCCGAGCTGTACCGACGCGGGTTCAACGCGTACAGCCAGGCGCGGGGCAGCTCACCGAAGTCGGCCCAACAAGCCCTGGCCGATCGGCTCCACGAAATGCCCGCGCTGATCCTGGTGTGTGGGATCGGGCGTCCGCCCATGGACTCGGCGCCCATGCAGGTGGGGTTCTACGGTTCGATCCTGCCGGCGGCCTGGTCGTTGATGCTGGCCCTGCGCGCGCGTGGCATTGGCTCCACCTGGACTTCACTGCTGGTGCTCCACGAAGCCGAGACTGCGGAGATTCTCGGAATTCCCGAAGACGTCACCCAGACCATCCTGCTGCCGGTCGGATACATGAAGGGTGCCGTGCTCAGGCCCGCCGAGCGCAAGTCTCCGCGCGAGGTTACTTATTGGGACACCTGGGGGAAGACGCGCAGCCCCACGTGAAGCGATCTTCCGCTCTTCGATCTTCTACTCGTCGATCAAGCGACCCTCGGCGTCCCGAATCTCCGGTCCATCGACGCGCACGCAGCCGTCGCCAAACTTGGCGTCGCGTTCCTTGAACGCACCCTTCAAGCCCTTTTCCTTGACCGCGGCGAAGTATTCCCGGGTGGCGGGAGCCCGGTGTCCGCGGGCGTCGTTCTCCGCGGCGAGTCGCTGCAGGACTTGCGCGCCCATCAGTTCCATCGACATGTTGATGATGCGTTTGTTGGCGGAGAGCAGGTCCGGATCGATCAAGGCCATGCGGTCGGCGAGACCCTCGACTTCGGCCTCGAGCAGGTCTCTGGGAACGGACTTCAGCACCAGACCGATCTGGGCAGCCTGTTTCCCCGTCACCGTGTCTCCGGTCAGTTGCAGCCGCTTGGCCCACTGGGGGCCGCAGTGATAGATCCACATGTTGTTCGGCAGGGCTCCGAGGTTGCGCGCCGGCGGGAAACCGATGCGCGCATCGTCGGCGGCGATGAGGATGTCGCAATTCAGCGCCAGGTCGGTTCCCCCGGCCAGACAGTTGCCGTGAATCTGCGCGATCGAGGGTTTGTGCATGTCCCAGAGGGCTCGGATGCGCCGGTTGTTTCGCTCGAGATTCCAGATGTCGTCGTCGATCGTGCGGCCGGTGCGACGCGGAACGCCGTCGTCGGGAGGCGCGGCCCCGGTGCCCGAGAGATCGTATCCCGCGCAAAAATCTTTGCCCGCACCCCGCAGCACCACGCAGTGTACTCTGGTGTCGTCGTCTGCTTCCCACAGCGCGTGTTCGAGTTCGACCAACATCGGGTTCGCAAGTGCGTTGCGCTTCTCGGGCCGGTTGAGCGTGATGCGCGCACGTCCGTCGGCGACTTCGTAGAGGATGTATTCGTATTTCATTTGTAGCCCGCCTCTCGCAATGTTCAGGGTCCAGTGGGATGATCGCGTTTTGGTTTCCGCATGTTACTCCTGCAGCGGGAGCAAAACCTCGTCGCAGAAGAGGCGCAGCTGATGCCACGCCCGATCGACGGGCACGCCCCCCACTAGAGGGTGCAGGACGGCCATGGCGTCACTACTCTCCGAAAACTTTTCGCGCGCTTGTTTCGGGGTGAGGATTTCGAATCTCTTCTGCCGCTTGAGGTCATCGATGTTGCGGACCAGTTCCTCGCTGGGTCGCACGACGCCCTCTTGCTTCCAGCTCGTGTATTCGGTGAGCTCGCGCAAGAAGCACGGGGAGAGCTCCTCCCATGCCGCCTCGGGGTCTTCGTCGATGACCAGCATGCAATTGCCACCGCCCGGGCCGTAGTAGAAGCCGTTGTTGCCGAGGCGTTTTAGTTCGGCCTCGTAGACGGCTTGCAGATCCGGCCGGTCCTGGGCGGGATAGAAGGGCAGGCCGAATCGCGCCGCCCGCTTTGCGGCCGGCACACTCATGCCGCCGATGAAGAACATCGGGTGCGGTCGAGACATGGGGACCGGGGTGACGCGCACGGTCTGTCCCTTGTACTCGAAGGGCTCGCCGGTCCACGCCTTCAGCAGGGTCTCGATGCACTCATCCATCAGGCGGCCTCGATCCTCCCAGCGCTTGCCCGTGGCGTGGTATTCGATCGGTCGGTAGCCGAGCCCGGCCACGAAGCTGAAGCGCCCGCCGCTCACCAGGTCGAGCACCGCGATGTCTTCGGCCAGCCGAATCGGATCGTACAAGGTGACGAGCAGGGCGGCGACGCTCACGCGAATGCGCTGAGTGCGCGCAATCACCATCGCGGCGATGGTGAGCGGCGCCGGCAGCCAACCGTTGTCTGCGCAGTGGTGCTCTTCCATGTTGACCGCGGTGAAGCCGCGCTCTTCGACGAACGCCGCCATCTCGATCGCCGCCTGATAGCGCTTGGCTTCTTCGGCGGGATCGTCGCACAGCCCGGTCATGTTGATTCGCAGTGCAGCGTTGAGCGGCAACTCTTCTCTCCTTGTATGCCCGGTCCGAAACTTAGCGGCCCGGGGAGGCGCTCACGAGCCCCAGAACGGCGTGCTCGCGTTTCTGCAGATCTCGCCTTCGGAAGCTCTCATACGCGACCGAAGCGAGCTATACCTTGGGCGATTTGGCTGCGTCGCGCCCGCGCGCAGACCTCGCAGGAGCCCTTCATGAGCGACAGCACCTCCAACAGCCCCTCCAACAACACCCTGAACTACACCGCCTTCGACGCCGACAATCACTACTACGAAGCACTCGACGCCTTTACGCGGCACGTCCCGAAGAACATGCACGCGCGCTGCGTACAGTGGGCGGATATCGAAGGACACAAGCATCACATCGTGGGCGGGAAGCTCACGCACGCGGTCAAGAACCCGACCTGGAACCCCATCGCCATGCCCGGGGCCCTCAGCGACTACCTGCGCGGCAATCCCCGGGGCAAGGACACGGTCGGCCTGCTCTCCGAGCGCGAACCGCTGCCCGACTACTACATGAACAACGATGCGAGGGTTCAGAAGCTCGAAGAGCAGGGGCTCGAATCCATCTGGTTGTTCCCGACCCTGGGCGTGCTCTACGAAGAACTGCTCAAGCGCGACACCGAAGCGGTGGTCACGCTGTTTCGCGCTTTCAATCTCTGGTTGCAGGAAGACTGGGGCTGCAACCACAAAGAAAAAATCTTCGCCTCTCCGTACATCACCCTCTGCGACGTCGATTTTGCCTGCGAACAACTCGAATGGGCCGTGGCCCAGGACGCTCGCACGGTCGTGATGCGACCCGCCGCGGTCTGGACTCGCCGGGATGGAATCAAATCGCCTGCCGATCCCATGTTCGATCCGTTCTGGGCACGAGCAAACGAGGCCGGCATTACGGTCGTCGTGCATGCTGCAGACAGTGGCTACACCACTCACGGCTACGTTCGAGACGGCTTTTCGTCCGATTTTGGCGGCGCCCTCTCGCCCAACATCAAGCACTTCAACATCGAGCGCGCTGCCTACGATTTCCTGGTCACCCTCGCCTACGAGCGGCTGTTCGAGCGCTTCCCGAATTTGCGCGTGGCCTCGATCGAAAACGGCGCAGAATTCTTGCCCGATCTCTTCCGCAAGCTCGATCAATCCGCCAAGCGTCTGGCCGCGACGGGTTATTACAAGCACCACCCGGGAGAGCTGTTCCGGGAGCACGTGTGGATCAACCCGTTCTGGGAAGACGACGTCAACGAGGTGGCGGAGCAGATGGGAACCGACCGCGTGATCTTCGGCTCGGACTGGCCCCACATCGAGGGCATGCCCAAGCCGCTGGACTACCTCGGCGACCTGGAAAAGTTCAACGACGAAGATGTCCGCAAAATCATGCGCGAAAATGCGAGATCGCTGAACGAACGACGTCCAAGCTAAAATTCTGCTGGGCAGAATTTAAGGCCCTTAATGAATCTCAACCCGCGCTCTGATTCACCACCGCCTTCTTCACCGACGCCCGAACCACCGGAATGTCTTGTTCCGCAATCTCCGGCATCCACTGCTTGCGGGCCAACGCCGCTTCGATGTAGGGAGCGAGTTCGGCAGCCTTTTTCGCCTCGCGTTCTTCGCGTCCCTTGGTCAACACCGGCATCACGGATTTGGCGAACAGTTCGAGCGCTTCGCAGATGTGCTCATGTTGATTGCGTCCCGCCTGTTGCATCAAGATCACCTGATCCATCCCCGCCGCCTGCAGTTTCAACAGGTGCTCGGTGAGATCGTCGGGGGTGCCGATGCCGGGCGCGTGGCCAAATTGGCGGGGGTCGTCGGACAGCGCCAGACGCGCGAGTTCTTCACTGTCGCGCTTGCGCGTGGCCTGAAACATCTCCCAGATCTTCGAGTGTCCGGGCACGCTGTCCCGGGCGACCAGCGACTGCAGGGCGTAGCCAAAGAACTCGAAGCCCTCCTGTCCGCGCCGAATCGCTTCCTGCCGATCTTCGTGCACCGAAAATGCCGACACCAGGGCGAGGTTCGCATTGACGCTGTGGCCCAGGGGCACGCAGGCTTCGCTCTTGATGATGTCGTAGTAGATCTCGCTCCAGACCTTCGCCTCCTCGGGGTCGACGAACGAAAACGCCAATGCGCCCAGGCCATTCTGGGCCGCGACCTTGATCGTGTCCCGGTTGGTGCAGGCCATCCACATGGGCGGATGCGGCTTTTGCATGGGTTTCGGCAGCACGTTGCGGCACGGCATCGAAAACGATTTGCCCTCGAATCCGGGGTAGGGCTCCATCACCATCATGTTCGCGATTTGTTCCGCCGCCTCCAGCGACATGGCGCGCTTGGTCTTGGCTGAGATGTCGAACGCCCCCAACTCGAGTCGAGTGGCGCCTTCGCCAATGCCAAAGTCCACTCGGCCGTCCGAAATGAGATCGAGGGTTGCAATGGTCTCGGCGGTTCTCGCCGGATGATTGTACGCGGCGATTACCTGGCGAATACCATGGGCGAGACGGATGTTCTTGGTCCTCGCTGCAGCAGCGGCGAGGAAGACCTCGGGTGCAGACGAGTGCGAATACTCTTCGAGGAAGTGGTGCTCGACTTCCCAGGCGTAGTCGAAGCCAAGTTCGTCGGCCAGCACGACTTGATCCAACGCTTCGTGGAACAACCGGTGCTCGGCGCCCTCAGCCCACGGTCTGGGCAACTGCAACTCGTAGAAGACTCCGAACTTCATCTCGCTTCAATCTCCAACAACGATTCGGGTTGATGCAGGCCAGTTCAGGTCTATTTCAGGTCACAGACGGCTGGTCTTCGCGAGCAGCGCTGCCTTCGCCGCCATATCGAGCACGACGTCGCCAAACGATTCCATCTTGGGGTTGTCCGCGCCACCCTTGACGAAGCGCGCGTACCCCTGCTCCAGGACGATCGCCATCTTGAACCGCGCGAGCACGATGTAGTAGTCGATCTCGTCCACCGGCAACCCGCTCTTGCTCGCGTAGCGGTGCATCAAATCGTCTCGCCCGGGCATGCCCCGATAATCTACGTAGGATTGATTGACGTCTGCGTCGACATCTTCGGGCCAACCCATCAATACCCACGCGAGGTCGAGCAGGGGATCGCCGACGGTAGCCATTTCCCAGTCCACGACTGCGGCCATGGTTGCGGGCGCGCCGTGTTCGAACATCACGTTGGCAAACTGATAGTCACCGTGAATGATGCCGCTGGTGTAGTGCTTGGGAATGTGGCGCTGCAACCATTCGCCGGCTTCTTCGATGCCCGGCAGTTCGCGAAATCGAAATCCCGAAAGATGGTGGAACCAGCGCGCGACCTGGCGCTCGAGAAAACCATCGGGTTTGCCAAAGCCTTCGAGGCCATTGGCCTTCCAATCCACCTGACCGAGACTCGCGATCGCGTCGACGAGCTCGTGGGCCAGGCCCGGCCGCGCCGCGAAATCCGAATCGAAGGGAGCCGGCCATTCACCGGGCGTTGCGATGGGGGACCAGCCGTCGACGAAGTTCATGATGTAGAAACTCGCACCGATGATGTCTTGATCTTCGCAGACCCCGAAAGCGCGAGCGTGGGGCACGTCCGAATCCTCGAGAGCGGCGAGCACCCGGTACTCGCGCAGCATGGTCTGGTTGCGGCCTTTGGGAACCTTACGTGGGGGGCGGCGCAAAACCATGTGTTCGTCGCCTCGCGCGAGCGAGAAGATCTCGTTCGAAGCGCCGCCGGTGATCGCATGCACGGCCAAGGGCTCCCCCCGGCCGGGCAATCCCTCGCTGTCCATCCAGGCTGCGAGCTTTGCAACATCGATCAAACCTTCGAGCGGATCGTTTTCGGCCATCACGTTTCTCCCGCGTTGAGGGTAGTATCATAGGGATGTTGGGTCGCCGTTTCCGCGGAGGCGGCAGAACGTGAGCAACTAGAATTTTGCAGGTGAGGAGGGTTCGCGATGGCGCGACTCGAGTTCTTTTTCGATTGTTCGAGTCCCTGGACGTATCTCGCGTTTCATCGGATCGAGGGAGTGGCCGCGGAAACAAACGCCGAGCTGATCTATCGACCGATTCTGGTGGGAGGTGTGTTCAATGCCGTCAACCAGAGCGTTTACAAGCAGCGCGCCAATCCCGACCCGTTGAAGCTCCGGCACTACGCCAAGGATCTGCAAGACTGGGCGAACTTCGTCGGGATCCGCATCGGGAGCCCGCCCGTGTTTCCCGTCAACAGCGTCAAGGCCATGCGGGGCTGCAAATTTGCCGAAGAAGCGGGCTGCTTGCGCGACTACTCCCGCGCGGTTTTCGAAGCCTACTGGGGCGAGCTCAGCGATATTTCACAGGACGAGGTCTTGAAGGGCGTGGTCGAAAGCGTCGGACTCGACGCGACTCTCTACTTCGAGCATATCGTCAAACCGGAAACCAAGGCGTGGCTCCGCAGCAATACCGAAGAGTTGATCAAACGCGGGGGCTTCGGTTCGCCGACCCTGTTCGTGAACGGCGACGACTTGTACTTCGGCAACGATCGCTTGCCGCTAGTGCAGCACGCTCTGGCTGCTGCCGACTGACGAACGATCAACCCGCCAGGGACTCGAAGGCCGCCTTGGTAACTCCGGCGCCCCTCGGATCTCCCATCAGATTCGCTTCCATGCGGTTCATCACGTAGGCGATCGAGACCCGGACATCGAGATCGATCACCGCCAGTGACCCTCCCCAGCCGCCCCAGAAGAACGCCCGGGGATTGGGGCTGATGGGCCAGGACGGGTCGCTCAAGCCAAAACCCATGCCGAACACCACCGGCATGCCCAGCACCATGTCCTTGCCGCGAGTCTGTTCGTCGAGCACGCGCTCGACCCCCGCC
>SMVB01101150.1_pt1 | contig 16347 bp, 15 predicted proteins | sample 2456461 | NCBI WGS metagenome assembly SMVB01 (sample SAMN11095934, study PRJNA526329) | marine sediment metagenome | biome: Marine sediment; feature: Surficial sediment; material: Deep marine sediment; isolation source: Hadal surficial sediment | place: Pacific Ocean | collected 2014-05 | depth...
AGGGTCTATCATGCGCTCTCTACCGGGGTTTCGTCAACCAGGGACCAGATTACATGGCCGATTTTATCGAGTATTCAGTGATTACCTGCCCGCATTGCAAGCACGAGGCGAGCGAGCTTATGCCGACTGACGCCTGCCAGTTTTTCTACGAATGCCTGGGCTGCAGCGAGTTATTGAGGCCAAATCCAGGTGATTGCTGCGTCTACTGTTCCTTCGGCACAGTGAAGTGCCCACCCATTCAAATGGGCCAGGGGTGTTGCGATGGATGATCAAAAGAATTCCGGGGACAGAATTCCCGGGACAGTTTACCTAATATATACAGAGTATGGGTTTGGTAAACTGTCCCCGGAATTAATCGAGGGACTACGATGTATATAAAGAACGTTATTGGAATTCTTTTTATTTTATTGGTCCTGACGGCATTTTGCACAGGTGCCGAAGCAGAGAAGACGGTTTACAAGTGGGTGGACAAGGATGGTGTTGTTCATTTTGGTGATTCGCCGCCCGCCGAAGCAGCTCCAGGGGAAACCGAAACCCTTACTATTCCCAAGTCGTCGACTAATGTAAGCCCGGCTCAGCCAGTGCCGAGCCCAGCGACTGTTTCGTCGCCTGCTGAAGAAACGACCACGGCTCCTCAAGTTGCAGAGACTCCATTGCTGTTCGAAAAAATGGACGTTACAAAAATGAGTGTTACGGACCTGAACCTTCGATGCGACGAAGCCAGGGAAAAGATGATTGCGCCATTGAGAGAAGCCGAAATCGCGAAGTGCAAACAGGACAAGAGAGAAGATCCGGCATTTTGCGAGCGATTTAACGCCGACTTTGGCGAAGGTGGTCGAACCGCAAATAGCTCAATGCGGCCAAGAATGTTTGATGATCTCCCGGAATGTGTTGAAGCGATGCAGGAGAAAAATCGACGCGGGCGGTAATTCTAGTCTTTTGTTGTATGGACCGGGCCTGGCGTAGCAATCAGGGCGTGTTCGGCGACGTCTTCAAGAAACATCAATATCTGGCGCGACGAGTATCGCCGTGCCGGTTCGAGTTCCGCGTCGTTGGTTGCCCCTATAAGCCGACCGTCAGGATCGAAGAAAATGGCGACCGGGATTCCTCTGGAAAGCGTTACGCCAAGGTCTTCAGCCAGCTCATTGTTGCGGTTGAACTTTCCTACGTTTACGTGAGCAAATCTGAAGCGGTTCCGGGTATAGGCCATCACTTGTGCGCTTTTCAGTCTCTTATATAAGGTTCGACAATCCACGCACCAGTTGGCACCGAAAGTAATCATTAAGTATTCGTGATTGCTGATCGCATTCGCGCGGGCGGCGCTCACATCCGCTCGCGCGTCAGCGGTCTCATCATAGGGCATATCTGCAGAGTCGATCTCGGATTGAGCAGGCTGGCTGAGAAATTCGTCCCACAATGCGTTCATCTCATCGTGCAGCTTCACAACCTCGCTTTGTCGCTCTTCGATTTCTGCAGTGGAGATAATAGTGTAGCCACCGAGCGAAACGACGACCTGATACAGAACAACGCCAATTACCACGCCGGCGACCAGCGGACGCCATGGATAAACCGTGTTTATTTTGTCCGGCATATTGATCCAACCCGGCAAAAGATTATTGTACAGCCAAATTCTCTTTGGCCGCGTGATGCACTATAAGTCAAAGGCTTACGGGAGACGGCATTGCGTCTGTGATACCCATGTGTTACATCATATGAGTATAACCAACAGCAATAGAGCCGGGTGGGGGGCCACTATGATAATCCGCAATGTATTTGTCGCCGCGTTGATTTTTGGGATTCTGTCCCATAATGCTTTCGCATGTGGGGACAGTCTTTATCGAGTTGGCAAGGGCATTTCGTACAGAACTTATTCCGCACCGATTCCCGGAAATCTACTGGTATTCGCGCCATCTGATGGCGCCAGGCAGTTAGCGGAAGAGCTGGAGCGGTCAGGTCACGGGGTGCAAATTGTCAGCAGCCTTGATGAACTTGAATCTGAACTCGAAAGTGGCCGCTACGATGTCGTGATAGCGCCATTCAGCGAACACGAAATGATCGAGTCCATTACCAGCAATGTGACAGACTCCGACACCGCTTTTCTACCGGTTGCTTTTACCCGGGAAGATGAGAAGCTCGCAAAAGAATCTTATGATCGCGTCATGATACCGGACAAGCATGAGATCAAGCACTATCTCAAAGCGATTCATATCGCGTTGAAGAGCAAAGTCTGAATAACAACATAAGCAGAACGAAAAATGCGGACTCAATACCAACTGCGCTTTTGCCTGGTGCTATGGGCGTTTCTGTTTTCCGCCGGTGCCGAGGCGGACAAAGGCAATGCAAGCCTGCGTTTCGAGTATCAATATGTCCGCACAGGGGCATTTGACAGCTCAATAGGTGAAATCGATATAGGCAACACGTTCTCGCACGTATTCATGTTGTCAGGAGACTATGCGATCACTGATCGCTGGACTGTGATGGCAAGTCTGCCGTACATCCAGAAAAAACATACAGGCGCTTTGCCCCACGACGCTGTGCTGGATTTTCCAGGCGCCTACACACCGCCGGACCTGAGTGTAATTGACACGGGCGAATATCATGGCGGGTTACAGGATTTGTACTTTGGCGTTCAATACCTTGCCAAGGATGGGCCGCTGTCGATATCTCCGTTTATCGCCTACGGATTGCCAACCAGGGACTACCCCTTTTATGCTCATTCTGCGATAGGCAGAAACATCTGGCATATGCCAGTGGGCGTGTCGCTCGGCTACACGCCCTATTTCTCGGACTTCTTTTTCAGCGGCGATATCGCTTACGTGTTTACCGAGAAGTCACTGGGTGTGGATATCAGTCATTGGCTGATTAATTTGCGCGCCAGCTATTACTTGACGCCGAGTTTCGCCCCGATGGTATTCATGACCGTTAAATACGGCACTGGTGGATTGGACTTTCCTGATGACGTAGGCCCGCCAGACTTCGGTACTGAGACATGGTACTTCCATGACCGCACGGTCAAGCATAACTTCGTTAACGCAGGGGTTGGGTTTGATTGGGTGATCAACGGTGATTACCATTTGTCCGGCAGCCTTTTCAAGATGGTACAGCCGGATCAGGTCAATATTGTCGACCTGGCCTGGTCGCTCGGAATAACCCGCTATTTCGGTGGCAACTGAGCTCCGCTAAAGTGCGACTTTGAAGGCGGCAAGAGTTGCCGGCAATCGTTCGCGTAATTTAGCGCGGCGCGCTTCGAAGTGTCGCAGCATTGACTGGTATCGTGGTTCGTCAGTCAATTTCTTAAAACATTGCCAGTCCCTGAGCATTGTTTCCCACGGCAATCGGGCACTCTTTTTCAGCTTGTCAACGTGATGCAGTGCCTCCTCGTGACGATCAACCCACGAAAAGCTGCAGGCTAGCATGGTATTGACCCACCAACTGTCGTTAACGAGAGTCGGCTTCTCGATGTACCAAAGGGCGAGGTCACGCGCTTCCTTGTAGCCGCCAACGCCGTCCACCGCTTCAACCAGCGAAAAAAACGCTTCCATGTCGGCAGGTATTCTAAGTCCGTCAAGGACTGACTCCGGAAGGCCGGTTCCCTGGAGCGTTCGAAGCGCGTGCTCGTACTGCCCGGTTGCATTGTAGGAAAAGCCCAACAGATACCGCAATGTGACGTCATTAGGCTGCTCGATCATCAGGAGCTCAGCGACATCGATAAAGTCTCTGTATCGCCGCATTTTGAACAGCAGGCCAACAGGATCCTTGTCGAGAGCTAACGCGGTATCGAAATCTCCAATCTCGGCGTAAAGCTCTGCCAGCTGCATTGTGTGGTCCGGGTTATCGGGCTCAAGATCACGCGCCCGAATAGTCCAGGCGATGCTTTGATCAGCATCTCCCGTATGTTCCAGAAGTCGCGCTATCAGCCGATATGCGGGCGCCGTGTCAAACAGTTCCATGACGCGCTGAATTACCTGGCGCGTTTCTTCGACTCGCCCGATGTTCCCTGTGTAATTTCCCAGATCACCGAGCCTCGCCAGCGAAAGAGGATCAAGTTGCAGCGCGCGACGAAAATGTATCAGCGGCTCCCGTTCCTTTGCCTGCATCCAGGTTACATAGCCATACAATGCAAGTGCGTCTGCATTGTTCGGGTTAAGTTCAACTGCCCGGCGCCAGGCACCAGCTGCCTCTGGTTGCCTGGTTGCCCAGTAATAGGAGCCCAAAGTCGCTTGCACTTCGGAAAGATTGGAATTCAATGTGAGTGCTCGAAAAATGGGGGCAGCTGCACCCTCGACATCCCCAAGATAAAGTAGCGCTCCAGCCAGTCGACTTTGTGCCAGTGCCGAAGCCGGGTCCGCGTCGGTCGCCTCGCGATACAAACGAATGGCCTCGAGAAGCTCGTCCTCATCAACTTCCGGGCGATCTCTGACATTTTGTTCGTGATATCGGGCCAACAACAAGAGCTCGTTCGCTGATGCGCTGCGTGTTGCCGGAGTAGAGGTGATCTCCTGGGAATCCGGCAAAATTTGCAGAACGATTTGCTCTGCAATTGCTTGTTGCACTGACAGTAACTCTCTTGCACTCCTGTCAAAGGTCTGCGACCAAAGTGCCAGCCCGGTTCTGCCCTCGATAAGCTGTACAGAAATGCGCAGATTATTTCCGCGCCGGCGAAAGCTGCCTTCAACCAAATTAGCGACTCCAAGCGTGGCCGATACTGCGATCGCACCGGTCGCTTGTTCATGAACGCTTACCGATGAAGATCGAGCGGCAATACGTAAACCCGGTACCCGTCCAAGCTGGTCTCGAAGTTCGTCGCTGAAACCGTCACCCAGGTAGTCGTCGTCTTTGTCGCGACTCGCGTTTTCGAACGGGAGAACCGCAACGCTGTAAGGGACGATTGCCGTCGAACTATCTCCAGCCAGACGTCCATCCAATGTGGGTCGAATTAATAGAAACAGACCGGCCGTAGCAGCGACAAGCAGCACTAGCGATCCCACGATACTTGCCTTGCCCTTGCGGCTTGTAACGGTAGTGCGCTGAATACCGTCCGGCGTGATATCGAACGTCCATGCCAGGAACATTGCGACCGGAAATCCGACAACGAATCCAATTACGGCCAGGGTAGACACCCATTGCGGCAAAAACAGTTGATCGACAACAGTAACAATGATTTCCGTTGCGCCCCAGGCGACCACACCGTAGATGGCCGCAACTTGAACTACTTTGCGCTTACGAAGTTCCTGCAGAAACGATGTTTCGCTCATTGGTGACTGACGAGGCTCCGGATCGGACGACCTGCGAAGGATATCTCATCTGCTTCAGCTTGGTAACCAACTAACTGAAAGCCTGACTTGGAAATCGAATTTCAGAAAATCCAATCGCCCAGCGATCGTGCAGTTGATAGTCAATAACGGCGATATAGAGTGCTGCTGTTAAACCGTGGTAGCCCCAATCGTCAAGCTCGCTCGAAGGAATGTCCGCAACATTTTTTACCTGTTTGATCGCCATACGTTCGTCTCGTAATTTTCTGGAGGGAGCGGGAGCTCTAGCGCATCGAAGCCTCCGGTGAGGTGGCGCGTATAGGCACGGTAGTTAGACGAACACACCATTGAAGACAATTGCACCTTCGAAGAGGAGAACAACAAATGCCAGAAATCAGTATCCAACATCAATCCGCAAATCTTACAGACCTTGTTGCTTGTGACTCATTCGGCGAACCGATCGGCGACTTGCCAACACAAACAGACAGCGGTTTTTTCGCAGAAGGCAACCTGGTTGCCGGGACCTGGGAGTGTGGGCCGGGAAAACTGCAGCTGGACCTGGATATCACCGAGTTTTGTCACTTGCTCAAAGGGCATTGGATTCTGACGTCAGAATCCGGGCAGGTAACCGAGATCAAAGCGGGCGACAGCTGGATTTTTCCACGGGGCTGGAAGGGTACGTCGGAAGTTGTGGAAACCGTACGCAAGGTGTATTTGATTATCAGCTGACGCGCTGGCGCTAACCGCGCAGACTGCGAGTGACTTACTGATAGTTCGACTTAGAAATCGAATTTCAGGAAAATTAATCCGCCATCGTAGTCCCAGTCCAGCTTGCCGTTGGCATTATCCTTGTGCACCCCAAGATTCATTCTCACACTGTTAAAGCCAGCACCAATCGCCCAGCGATCCGAGAGGTGATAGTCGATACCGGCGTAGGTGTCATACAGTGATCCGTCGAAGTCGCCGTATGCAAAGGCGAAGATTTCGCTGCTTGCTCGAAACGACCACTTGTCGGAGAAATGATACTCGCCTCGAAGACCAATCACTGGCAACGGTGCCGTAAATGCGCCGCCTTCACGGGTACCTATCGTCGGAGCTGAAAGCGACGTACCAATATCGGCGATATAGAGTCCTGCAGTTAATCCGAGGAAACCCCAATCGCGTCGCATGAACGACCAGGTATAGGCAAGCTTGTAGATGGCCAGGTCGAAATTAGTATCTATCATTGTGCCGCTTGGGAAAAATGTCTCTTTCCAGTCGATGTCCCGTTGAGTTGTTTTGGAACCGGTCCGCGAAAGATCGAACCAACTGAAGTCAATGCGATGTTTTTCATTGAAGTTGTAGTATCCATCGACGCGAAAAACAGAGTCCGAGGTGTCAAGTCCGAACTCGCTCTCCACGTCAACTTCTGTGCCGTTCATCCCGCTTCCTTGTGCATCGAATCGAGTAGAGCTGTCCCTGTTGGTTACGAACAGGCCAACGCTGATGCTGAATTTCTCTTGAGTGGATGTCTGAGCGGTGGCCTGTGAAAACGGCATCGCAATAAGGCACGTAATCAGGATTAACTGTTTCATGATTCTTCCCCCCGGAGGAAACCAACAATGATTATCGAACAGGCAAGTGTTTACTTAATGTTGCAACCGCCAGCTGAAACCAAACGATATTTGATCCGCTTATCCGACGCTATCGAGATTCCGCAAAGATTCCGAAAATCGATGGCTATTTGCTCTCCGTGAGAACCGATACCGGATCGAAATCCAAAGGCACATCGATGATTCCCAAGCTTTCACCGTATTCTTCATAATGGGCGATCAGCTCGGCGAGACGTTCGGGCTCTTGTTCGCCCAGGTCGTGCAATTCCGACGGATCTTCTTTGAGGTTGTAGAGTTTCCAGGTTCCAGCATCCTTGAGGCCGAGACTTTGCATCCAGATACCCAATCGGAGTGCCTTGTAGTCTCCCTTAAAGATGGCGGAGTTACCCATGAGTTCATAACCGACCCATTCGTCCACACCGCGGTGAGTGGATGTTTCGCCCCGCATAAGCGGCAAGAAGCTCTTCGCGTTCATCGGGAAAATTTCCCTTCCCGCGTAACTTGTTCCCGGGTGTTGTACTCCGGCAATTTCCAGCAGGGTCGCCGACAGGTCAGTAACGAATACGAACTCGTCCGTTCGTCCTGCTTCGATCCATTCGGGGTAGCGAATGATGAACGGCACTCGCAGACCACCTTCGGTTGAAAACGTCTTGAAGCCGCTCAAATGTGCCGCAGCTACCTGTGCCCAGGGTGGGCCGTAGGATGAGTACGATCCTTCCAGCCCGATGTCTTCAAATGCAGTTTTCGGATAGCGAGTGTTGAACCACTCCTTAGCCGCATTGTTTGGCTGGCTGAAATCGGGCCCGTTGTCGGTCATGAAAATGATGATCGTATTGTCGTAGCGGCCTGTTTTTTTCAGGTGGTCAATCACTCGGCCAATATGCACATCCATGTGATCAATCATCCCGGCATAAGCGGCCATCCTTCTTGCCTGAACGGCTTTGGCCTCAGCTGGAAGCGCGTCCCAGGCAGGCACACCGGGGAATCGCGGTGAGACCGGATGGTCTTCTGAAAGAATGCCAAGCGATTTCAAGTTCTCGATTCGCTGTTGGCGAATGGCATCCCATCCGGCGCTGTAGACGTCCAGGTACTTATCGATAAACTCCCCGGGGGCCTGGTGAGGCCAATGCGCCGTCTGCAGTGAGAGATAGGCAAAGAACGGCTTATCCGCGTTCTGCTCATCACCAAGGAAGCTGATAATTTTGTCGGCATAGAGTTCGTTCGAGTGAATGCCATTGGGGCGTTCTACGATTTCCCCATTGGCTGTGAAAGTCGCTTCATCACCCTCAGCCGGCGCAGCCGATGTTGCGGAATAGTTGTCGGCGGCGCCATTCAGCAGCGCATAGGTCTGGTCGAAGCCGCGATCGTGCGGACGATATCCTTCGTCATGGCCCAGGTGCCACTTGCCGGCCATGGACGTGCTGTAGCCGGCATCGCGAAGCAGTTGAACGATCGTGACGACGCTCTTGTTCAGGTAACCCTCATAACCCGGCTGGCCTTTCTGCTCCACGGAGAGAAATTCATACATATTTCCCAAGCCGCTGCGGTGGTTATCAACACCGGTCAGCAGTAGCGATCGGGTCGGAGAACAGGTTGCACCGACGTGGAAGTTTGTGAAACTCAAGCCCTCGCTCGCAAGTGCGTCGATGTTTGGCGTTGCAACCTCACTACCAAAGGCACCGACGTCAGAAAACCCCATGTCGTCGCTGATAATCAGGAGAATATTAGGTCTTGAATCTGCGGTCGAGGCAGGTGTCGTTTCTTGTTCCTCCGCAATGCATCCGGCCAATACAATCGCAAGCAGCGACAAAGTTACGTTTAAAGTTCTCATTCGATTCCCCCCCAGGGACCAGGATTGCCGACACTGCCAGGCAGCGTTCACCAATCGGTACATGATGTGGCCATAGAGTATGCGTCCGGACGACGTCCTGCTATCGAAATTCCGTAAGGCGACAAAAAAAGATGTCCGTACAGTAATCAGCGGTCAATATTGCTCAGTCGCTTGAATTTTCCTTGAGCGTCGCGGACGGCACTTCGCCAAAGCAGTTCTTGTATGCTCTTGAGAACTCGCCGAAATGCCAGAATCCCCAGTTCACGGCTACGTCGGTAACGGTAGTTGCATCACTTGTCGCTTTCCGTAGTTCATCCCGCGCCCGATGCAACCTTAGACGATGCAGGTAAGTCAGTGGCGACATACCCATAATATCCTGAAATGCGTTTTGTATGGTCCTCTCGCTGACATTGACGGTCGCACAAAGCTCGCTCATGTACGGTCGGCGCCCGTCGAGACTCAAGGTGTAGTCCTCACAGGTCCTGACGATTTGGGCGTAGGATTTGCCTTTCTTGTCGGAATCGACACGTTCACCCGGATCACACGATTCAATCGCTGCAAGCAGCGTGTCCATATACTCAACCTGGGCGCCATACCGCGCCCAGTGATTGTCATTAAAAATTTCCGGGGATTTCTCAGCCGTTTTGGCGATTCGTGTCCCGAGTTCAAACAGGTCCCGAGCCGATTTTTCGTCGGGACGCCAAACTTCGGCTTCCATGGGAATAGCGAAGTCCCGAACCTTGTCTCGCAGCTTCAAATGCTGGTCGACAATCTGTGGCGGCACCAGCCACCCGACGGTATCAAAGTCATCGTTAAGCACGAGCTCCCCGTGCGCGCCAGGTCCGGCAGCTATCATTGAATAAGGATGAAGTTCCATGCCGTCGATACTGCCATGCGCATTCGGTCCCAGGATAAAACAAGATTCGAAATCTTCGTAGATTTGACTTCGCGTACGCAGAGCCTTGTTGGTGTGCTGGTAGATCAAGCTGCATTCCTCGAGCGGCACCATGACCTGCTTGTACTCGAATTCGTCCGGGTCGAGATTGATGACGTCCATGCCAAAAACATCAACCGATTCGCCAACAGCCGTAGGGTCAGTAATGCGTAAGACTGAGACCCGCCTTAGCTCTTTCGGGAGGTCACGATTCGAATTTTGTGTTGGTGGATCCATGGCTGCGGTTTTCCGATAGACCGTTCCGTCAGACTGCAATCATAATCAATCCCGCCGAAAAAACCCTGCTATCGTCGCCCCGTACGACGAAAAACGGGTATTTCATGTATTCTTACCTCGTCTCATTATCGGACTAAACGCATATGCCGACAGCGTACTTCAGCAGATTGACTGGTATTGCAGCCATGCTGGCGGCTATGATTTTGTTCAGTGCATCCGTGAGTGCACAGGAAATCGCACCGACGAAAGCTCAGCTAATTGCCGAGCGACCGCATGCTAATGGCACGACGACTGAAGTAACAGTCCGTGTTTTCTTGATCGATATTGACGAGATCGATGATGTTCATCAACGCTTCAACGTGGACATGTTTCTCGGTATTGCCTGGAACGATCCGCGCCTTGCCTTGCCCGAGGAAGAGCGGTCGGGCCAGATTCGTACGTTTCCGATGAATCAAATATGGACACCGCGAGGGCTGATTGTTAATGATCGAGGGCTGACGCCTAAATTACCGCTGGTCGCCGATGTTGATGTCCTTGGCAATGTCATTTACCGACAACGTTTGTCGGGAGAGTTGGCCGTTGATCTTGACCTAAAAGACTTCCCGTTCGATACGCAACAGTTGCCGGTTCAGATCATCTCCTATCAGTACAGCCCTGATGAAGTTCGGTTTTCACCGGGTGCCCAGTTGGTGGCAAATATCGAGGGATTCAGCGTTGAAGGGTGGAGCTTCAGTTTGCTTGAAACGCGTTATGGAGATTTTGAGATACCAGCCCTCGGCCTTGCTCGGCCACAAATGACGTTTGTCATCGAAGCGAAACGTAATGCGCAGTATTACCTTTTAACGATGTTTCTACCCATGTGTCTTATTGTTTTCATGTCCTGGACGGCTTTCTGGATACAACCCAACGTCGTCCCACCCCGTATCGCGATATCAACCGCATCGATTTTTTCGCTGATCGCCTTCGGCTTTAGCATCCGTCTTAGTTTGCCACGCGTCTCCTATGTAACACGTGCCGATTTGTTTGTAATCGGATGCACGTTGCTGGTATTCCTGGCGCTTGGTGCTGCCGTCATCGGAAGTCGCTGGGCGAGTGCGGACAAGTTAGAACAGGCAATTCGATTGAATGCCGCAATACGATGGATCTACGTAGGACTTTTCGTCCTTGTCGCCACGGCCTCCCTGATTATCTAGGCAGTTACTGCAGACAGAATCTGTCGCATCAGCGCGATTAGCCGCGAATTGCGTATTTCCGATATCTACCCCAAATAACCAGAGTTACGATCTTCAACTGAATCGAACTGGGGGGCGATCATGCGTGGTAATAGAATATCGATTTTTTCGAGGGTCTGGCTCATTCCCGTAATGCTCGGGTTGCTTTGCCCAACAGCATTCGCACAACAATCGACTGATCGCCGGCCGAACATCGTGCTGATCGTAACGGACGACATGGGTTTTGCTGACATCGGCTCGTTCGGCGGAGAAATCGCCACGCCGAATATTGACTCTCTGGCCGCCGACGGCGTGCGGTTCACCAACTTTTACACTCACGCCAGCTGCTCCCCTACACGATCAATGCTGCTCTCGGGCGTCGATACGCACTTGAACGGTCTTGGCAACATGAGTGAATGGACGGCACCGAATCAAAAGGGCAAGCCAGGTTATGAAGGCGTCCTGAATCACAGCGTGGTCACTTTACCGGAGTTGCTCAATCAGTCCGGCTATCACACCTACATGGTCGGCAAGTGGCACCTCGGCAAAGAGCCGGACAAAATTCCGGCGGCACGCGGCTTTGAACGCGACTTCAGTCTGCTGGATGGTGGCGGAAACTACTGGGGCATGATGAATGTAAGTGCCAATTCTCCGAGCCTGGTTTTTACCGAGGACGGGCATTATCTGACGAGCTTGCCAGATGACTACTACGCGACCCGAACCTACACGGACAAGATGATCGACTATATAGAGTCGAATCGGGGTGACGGCAAACCATTCTTCGCTTACGTTGCGCATCAGGCGCCACATGATCCCTATCATCTTCCTCGCGATGAACGGAATGGGCATGTTGCAAAATACGATAAAGGCTGGGACGCCTTTCGTCGCGAGCGGCTGGACCGGCAAATCGAACTCGGCATTATGCCCGCGGACACGCAACTTTCTGAGCGTATGTGGTTTGTGCCGGATCCGACGACCTTGGCTGCAATGCCGCGCGCAATGCTTGGCAAAAAAATGGAGCTCTACGCAGACCTCGTCGTCAATCTGGACGGCCATATCGGGCGTCTGATTGATTACCTGAAAGAGATCGGGGAATACGACAACACGATCTTTATTGTCTTCGGCGACAATGGCGCCGAAGGAACAGACCTCTTTAACATGATTGCCGGAACGCCGGGGACCCGGGACTTTCTATGGGCGGCCATCAACTGGTCACAAACTGATCCGCACGCCTGGGGCGATCCCGGTTCATTCGTCGGTTACGGGCCGATGTGGGCGCAGGTATCAATGACACCGTTTAGCCAATACAAAGGCTGGATGGCGGAGGGTGGCATACGGAATGCGTTGATCGTAAGCGGCCCGGTTGTCAAACGAGATGCAGGAAGCATCAATCACGGCTTCATGCATGTGGCGGACATCATGCCTACCTTGCTCGAAGTCGCTGGGACTTCGTACCCGGAATCGAAGGACAGTCGTCCGGTGCCTGACATGATCGGCAAATCATGGGCGGACGTGCTGGCGGGAGCGGCGGACTCGCCGCGGAGTGACAACGACTACATGGGATGGGAGCTCTTCGGCAATCGCGCGATTCGCCAGGGCAAATGGAAGCTGCGGTGGCAATACAAGCCGTTCGGCACCGAAGAATGGGAGTTATTCAATTTGGCCGACGATCCTGGCGAACGGATCAACCTCGCCGCAGATCAGCCTGACAAACTGGATGCGATGCACCAACTCTGGGAAGACTATGTCGCGGCAAACAACGTAATCGTACCCAGCCGGTCGGTATTCGAAACTCTGGAAGACCAGTTGCCGCCGCGGGTTCCGGATGACCCGGGCTTTCCGCCCCTGATCTACAAGCGCCAGTTCGTGCCTCCTGATGACATGCTTGCGTCGCCAAAGCAGTGAACGAAAAAATCTTCCGCCTGGGGAAACAACTCATGAATATTCTTATACAAATGATCAGGAAAATTCGTCCTTGGATTGCCGTGGCCGTCGTTGTGGGGATGTTTGCGAGTGCGGCAGCCAACGCGCAAGTACCTCCTCGCTTTTACTGGAAAACATTGCAGGGTATGAATGCCGTGCCGGTCATCGCCATGTCGGCCAGCGGCAATTCGAATCCCCTCGATCCGTCGCACATATTTGATCCATCAGCAAGTCTAAGCGCCGAAGTAGCGATTGCGGGATACGCGAAAATGTTTCCCGTCTGGAACAGATCGGCAATGCTAGCCGTACTCGTGCCAATGGGGCGTATTGAAGGAGATTTCGTTGCTGGAGGACCGTTTTCCCGCTTGTCCCGCGAAGCGTCAAGTGGTTTTGGCGACCCCATGGTCGAATTCAACATCAACCTGATTGGCCCGCCACCCATCATGAACCTGCCGGATATGCTGCGCTATGAACCCGGATTCTCATTGGACCTGGTTGTCGACCTCGCATTTCCCCTCGGTCAATACGACAACACTCAGTCGCTGAACCTCGGGCAGAATCGATGGTACGGACGGGTTGGGACACCAATAGTATGGCAACTGGGGCCCTGGATTCCGGACCGGCGCATGACCCTGGAGATTTTTCCTTCGGTCTGGTTTTTTGGTGACAACGACGATTTTGTTGGACAGAATCTGTCGAGCGATCCCACGTTCGAACTCGAAACGCACCTGACCCGAAACTTTACGGCAAAATTCTGGGGCTCGCTTGACGCTACGTACACCAGTTCCGGGGATTCAACCATTGACAGCACGACGGCATCCGGGTCGAGCATGACACTGGTAGGTTACACGCTCGGGTACCAAATTAACGACAGTCTGCAATTGACGATCGGTTACAAATCAACACTGAACAGCGATTCCGCATCGGACGAACTGCGAATGAGCACGTTTATGATCTCTCTCACGACGGGTTGGCATCGTCTGCTGGAGGGGGCTGGCAGACTGAGTGGTGGAGGGTGATAAACGCAGCAGTTATCGAAACACTTGACCAACTCGCTGTGCGTTTCACTCCTCTGGGTTTCGCTTAAGAGTCACAGACGGCACCTCCCCGAAGCAATTCTTGTATGCTCGCGAAAACTCGCCGAAGTGCCAGAACCCCCAATTCATAGCCACATCGGTAATGGTTGTGGAACCTCTTTCCGCATTGCGTAGTTCGTCGCGAGCTTTATGCAGTCGGAGACGATGAAGATACGTTAATGGTGACATACTCATAATGTCGCGGAATGCATACTGCAAGGTCCGCTCGCTGACGTTGGCTGTTGCGCACAGCTCACTGAGATACGGTCGGCGCCCGTCGAGATGCAAGGTGAAGTCTTCACATGCCCTGACGATCTGACTGTAAGTTTGCCCTTTCTTGTCGGTAGCCTTTTGCTCATCCGGATCACATGATTCAATCGAAGCAAACAGGGCATCCATGAACTCGACCTGGGCGCCTTGCCTGACCCAGTGATTGTCATTGAAAATCTCAGGCGAACTCTCGGCGGCCTCCGCAATTTGCAGGCCGAGTTCAAAAAGACTGCGCGCCACATCAGTTTGTGGTTGCCAGACCTCTGGGTCATCCGGCATGGATAAACTGTTCTTTCTGCCCCGAAATGCCAGGTGTTTTTCGACGACCTGGGGTGGCGCCAGGCATGCGACGCTTTCATAGTTCTTGTCGACGACGACTTCACCTTCGGCAGCGGATTTCGCGGCCATCATTACATAGGGGTTTAGTTCTAATCCGTTGATGGTTCCTTGTGAACGCGGCCCCAATATCGCGAAGGCGTCGAAGTCTTTATGGATGCGAGTTTGACTGCGAACAGCTGCATTGCAGCTCTGGTAGATCAGGCAACATTCTGCGAGGGGGACTGTGACTCGCTTGAACTCGAAACCCTTCGGGTCCAGGTTTACGACGTCCTGATTCAATACCTCGATTGAACCGAGCACGGCAGTGGGATCTGTCATTCTCACCACCGATACCTCCCTTAACTCTTTTGGGAGATCGTGTGCTGGGCCCCGAGTTATTACGTCCATAGCTGCGGTTTTCCGATAGACCGTTCCGACAGTTGGCTATCATAATCAATCAGGCTGGAAAAGCCTCGTATTTCCTGACTATCACAGCTCTTGCCAGCTGGAGGCCCATTGCAAAGCACACCCGCCAAAACGCTGATCGATACCCAATGCGGCTTGAGGTTTGCCAAGAGTCCTCGGTGGGTTGGTCAAACGCTGTTGTTTCTCGACGTCCACGATAGATGCATCAAGTCTGTGGACATGGACGGAGTTGTCCGAATTGTCAGGGCTCTTCCATACTTGCCTGGAGGTTTCGAGGTGCTGGCAGATGGGCGAATGATTGTTGGCAACGCCCAGCGCCGAAAAATGTTTCTGCTGGACCCGGCTGGTGAAGAGCAGGTAGCGGACCTGAGAAATATTGACGGCTTTTTTCTTTGTGACAGTGTCATCGACAGTCATGGCGGTATATATGTCACTGATGTCGGTTTCGACTTTCTGGACCCATTGGTGGATCCGGTGCCCAACGGCGTAATTATTCATATCCGAATGGATGGCCGATCAGCCGTTGTTGCCACGGATCTTTTTTTCCCTAATGGATTGATCGTCACTCCTGATAACGAGACTCTGGTGGTTGCGGAGACGCTGGGTCACCGTCTTACGGCATTCGACATCGAAAATGATGGCTCCCTGAAAAATCGTCGGGTATGGGCTCAATTCCAGGACGATATTAAACCGGACGGGATCTGTCTCGATAGTGACAGTGCAATCTGGATGGCCGGGTCTGGCCCATCAGCATTCCATGTCAGAGAGGGCGGAGAAGTAGACCACCAGATAACGACCGAACGACCGGTTTTCGCCACTATGCTCGGCGGCCCCCGGCTTAGGCATTTGTTCTTGTTCACTTCCGACTCGAACGATCCTGTCATCACGCGCAGGGCACCAAGTGCGACCATTGACGTTGCCGAAGTCGATACGCCGAGCGTCAATTCGACCTCGGCGCATGATTTCAGGCAGGCCGAAACAAACATCAGCAATATACGCTAGAATTCGATGGCCTGTTACAACACCAACAATATATTTTATGGGAGAAAGCAGATGAAAAAGAAAATAATATGGATAGCTGCCGCTTTGGCAATTTTCACAGGTTCCAACGCCCTGTCGCAGGAAACGCTGGTTGATCATTTGATTAGTGCTTGTGAAAGCGACATTGAAAATTATTGTAGCCAGGTAACACCGGGTGAAGGCCGAATGCTGCATTGTATGGCGGCACACGAGGACAAAATCTCTGGCCAGTGCGAATATGCTTTGTATCAGGCAGC
>SMVB01198979.1_pt1 | contig 16339 bp, 11 predicted proteins | sample 2456461 | NCBI WGS metagenome assembly SMVB01 (sample SAMN11095934, study PRJNA526329) | marine sediment metagenome | biome: Marine sediment; feature: Surficial sediment; material: Deep marine sediment; isolation source: Hadal surficial sediment | place: Pacific Ocean | collected 2014-05 | depth...
CCCCAACCTGAAACGATGAATCCTATGGTGCCCGGCACGCTGATCAGCAATCCGAACAGTGCCGACGTCCCCACGGCCCTGTGAATAGACTCGCCCATCAAGGTCAGCGCCGGCACCGTCAGCGTGCCACCACCAATGCCCATCATTGAAGAAATCGCACCGATGGAAATTGGGACCAGCGAGGTTGGAAAACCCCTGGGCACTTCTGATGTAATCGTCTTACGATCCAGCGGCAATACCATTTTCGTTGCGAGCAGCAATGCGAACACCGCGAACACGGTTGCCAGGGTCGGACCGCTGACACGGCTCGCGATAACGACTCCGATTACGGCACCAATCGCAATAAAGGGGACCCAGCGTTTTGCGAGATCGATGTCGACCGCACCGCGTTTGTGATGAGCGCGCGCCGAAGATATTGACGTCGGAATAATCACGGCCAGCGACGTGGCGATAGCCATGTGCATGCGGTAATCCGCAGGCACGCCCAACCACTCGAGCACGAATTCGAGCACCGGAACGATAACGATCCCGCCGCCAACTCCCAGCAACCCGGCGAGCACTCCTCCTGCCACGCCGGTGGCGAGCATCGCGATTATCAGAACAGCGATGTCAGGCACGAGCGAATCGCACTCGAATTACCTTAGCCACGTTCAGCGCTACGGACAGATCGGATGAGGAAAACCGTGAGAATTTTTTCATTTGAATGGCAAAGCCGTATCAACCTTGATCTCTTTCAGGACGATGTTCGATCGCACTTGCGAGACGCCTGGCAGTCGAAATATGAAATCGTCGAGGAACGCATTATACGCATCGATATCTTTGACGACGACGCGCAGGTGGAAGTCAGCCTCACCACTCGTCGCAAAACACTCCAGCACTTCCGGCTGTCGCAATACCTCGCGAACAAAATTCTCAACATTCGACTGCTCATGTCGCGCCAGCGATACATGCACTATCGACGACAATCCGAATCCTGCTTTTTTGGGATTCACGATGACGGCATAGCGATCGATGATGCCGGATTCCTCCAGACTCCTGACCCGGCGCCAGGCGGCGGAACTCGACATGCCAACCTTGTCCGCCAGCTCCTGAGTGGTGAGCCGGCTGTCGCGTTGTAACTCAGCAAGGATGCGGCGATCTTTTTGCTCGAGCATCTGTTTCGTCCGATTGAAATTAATGACTTATTTTACCAGTTTTTAGTATTTTATCGGTATATTTACCCGTTTTCTGATCAAAATCCGGTAAAATCGGTACCCTTTTGCACGCCAGCCCTGCTTTACTGGCAGGCTCTGCGCGACTATCTGGACTTCTTATGGCGACCCCGGCCCCTGATATCTCTCGTCCCGTTTATCCGCTAGACAATTACGAACTCACTGACCGTTATCGGCGCGAATCCGGCCGAGTATTTCTAACTGGCACGCAGGCGCTCGTTCGCATCCCCTTGATGCAACGGACGCTTGATCGGGCTGCCGGACTCAACACGGCGGGATTTGTCAGCGGCTATCGCGGCTCGCCACTGGGATCACTGGATCTGGAGCTGTGGCGTGCGAAGCGGTTCCTGGAAGAAAACGACATTGAATTTCTGCCTGCCGTCAACGAGGACCTTGCGGCGACGGCAGTACTCGGCTCGCAACAAGTCGAGACCGACCCGCATCGCACTGTCGATGGCGTCTTCGCCATGTGGTACGGCAAGGGCCCTGGCGTTGACCGCGCCGGCGATGCACTCAAACACGGCAACGCTTATGGCAGTTCTCCAACGGGTGGCGTGCTGGTTGTCGCCGGCGATGACCACGGTTGCGTGTCCTCTTCGATGCCACACCAGTCCGATGTCGCATTCCTGACCTTCGTGATGCCACACCTGAACCCCGCAAGCGTCGCTGAATACCTGGAATTCGGCCTGTACGGGATCGCGCTATCGCGCTTCTCAGGAATGTGGGTTGGCTTCAAGGCGATTTCAGAGACCGTGGAATCAGCGATGTCCTTTGAGCTGCCCCCCTATCCTCAGTTCGTTGTGCCAGACGATTTTGTCGCACCGCCGGGCGGCCTCCACTATCGCTGGCCGGACTTGCCCGGACCGCAAATCGAAGAACGGCTCGAAGCCAAGAAAGCCGCAACGCTCGCCTTCGCAGCTGCAAATCCGATCGATCGGAAGATATTCGATGTACCGAACGCGAAGTTCGGCATCGTTACAACTGGCAAAGGCCACCTCGATCTGATGGAAGCACTGCGCCTGCTCGACATCGATCAATCGGAAGCGAGGCGCATCGGCCTCGATGTATACAAAGTGGGCATGGTATGGCCGCTCGAGCATGACGGCGCACTGGAATTCGTACAGAAAAAACACGAAGTGCTCGTCATCGAAGAAAAGCGCGGCATCATCGAGAGTCAGTTCAAAGAATATTTCTACGATTATCCCGGTCGCAAACCCAAACTGCTGGTCGGAAAAGAAGACGGCCATGGCGAGCGACTCGTGCCATGGATCGGAGAACTTTCGCCCATCCAACTTGCCGAAATCGTTGCCAAAAGGCTTGATGGCGAATTCACCGGCCTTAATCTGAGCGAGCGCGCTGCCAAGCTCCGTAGCGGGGGCGCCAACCTCATCAAGATCGAGGGCGCCACGCGGATGCCCTACTTCTGTTCCGGCTGCCCGCACAATACATCCACTCGATTGCCCGAGGGATCGAGTGCCCTTGCCGGTATCGGTTGCCACTTCATGGCCAGCTGGATGGATCGCGATACCGAAGGCCTGATTCAAATGGGCGGTGAAGGTGTCAACTGGATCACGCGCTCTATATTTAATGGCGGCCGGCACATCTTCCAGAATCTGGGCGACGGCACATATTATCATTCTGGATCGCTCGCGATTCGCCAGGCAGTCGCGGCAAATACCAACATCACATACAAGATCCTGTTTAACGATGCGGTCGCAATGACCGGCGGCCAACCGGTGGATGGGCCGATCTCGGTACCGTCGATTGCAAATTCACTACGAGCGGAAGGCATCGAGCGCATCGCTATTGTGTCAGATGAGCCGGAGCAGTTTAATGCTGCAGACTTTCCGAAAAGAGTCACGTTCTCACACCGCAGTGATCTCGATACGGTGCAGCGTGAGCTCCGCGAAATTCCGGGCGTAACGATATTGATCTACGCCCAGACCTGTGCCATCGAAAAACGTCGCCAGCGCAAACGCGGCACACTGAAAAACCCTGACAAAATCGTCGTTATCAACGAGCTTGTCTGTGAGGGCTGCGGTGACTGTTCGATCGAATCGAATTGTCTGTCTATCGTGCCGAAGGAAACGCCATTCGGGCGCAAGCGGAAAATCGATCAAAACAACTGCAACAAGGATTACTCCTGCGTTAACGGTTTTTGTCCCAGTTTCGTGACCATCGAAGGTGGCGAGAAACAGCAGCAGCACATTGAGACTTATGCGGACGAGTTCAACGACGCCGTGGCCATGCTGCCGGACCCGGAGCCCATCGTCATCAAAGATTGCTACGACCTGCTCGTTACCGGCGTCGGCGGCACCGGCGTTGTAACTGTCGGCCAGTTGATAACGATGGCAGCTCACCTCGAGGGCAAAGGTTCAAGTGTGCTGGACTTCACGGGATTCGCACAGAAGTTCGGCACCGTGCTGAGCTATATTCGAATTGCTGATTCACCGGCGAACATCAACCAGGTTCGCATCGAAGAAAGCAGCGCCAATGCTCTGATCGGGTGCGATCTCGTCGTTAGTTCCTCGCCCAAAGCGTCTTCAACGTACCGACTGGGTCTTACCCGGGCACTGGTCAACACGGCCGAGATGTCGACCGGTGACTTCGTCAGGCACCGCGATGCGAACTTGCATGCAAGCGAACGCATCGCCGCCATCGGGCGTGCTGTTGGTGAAGGCAATCTAGCAACAGTCGATGCAAACAAAGTCGCCGAGAGCCTGCTGGGAAATACGATATACGCAAATGTCCTGTTGCTGGGCTGCGCCTGGCAACAAGGGCTGGTGCCAGTCTCGCTCGCTGCGATGAAACGTGCTATCGAACTGAATGACGTCGAGATCGAAAAGAATCAGCGGGCGTTTTCCTGGGGCCGAATCGCGGCGGTTGATCCCGACCGTATCGCGCAGCTGGTCAATGGCAATGACGCTCCAACGAGCGATGCAACACTTGATGACATCATTCAACGACGCGCTGATTTTCTGATCGGCTATCAGAATGACGCTCTGGCCGGCCGCTACCGGGCACTCGTCAAGCGCGTGCTCGACGCTGAGACGCATGTCGGCGGCGATGGTGAGTTCGCCGAGGCCGTCGCGCGCAGCTACTTCAAACTGCTGAGCTACAAAGACGAGTATGAGGTCGCGAGATTGCACGCGGACAGCGGTTTCCTGGAATCCGTGCGGCGCGACTATGGCGACAAAGCGAAACTGACGTTTCACCTCGCACCGCCGTTGCTCAGTGCCCGCAAAGACAGCCGGGGAAGACCCGGAAAAAGGGAATTTGGCGCGTGGATGATTCCACTGTTCAAGATACTCAGCCGAATGCGTGGCTTGCGCGGGACGCCACTGGATGTGTTTGGCATGACACGTGATCGACGTCTGGAGCGTGAACTCATCACGGAATTTGAGGAATTGATCGACAAGCTCTTGTCGAATTTGAAGCGCGGCAATATCGACCAGGCCAGCGACGTCGCCGCTCTCTTCATGGATATTCGCGGCTATGGCCCTGTCAAAGAACAGGCGGTTGAGGATGTCCGCGCCAGGATATCCATGCGACTATCCGCAAGTGACGCAAGCAGCAATTAACTACGAGTTCGATACGCGGCCAGAGACGGGTTTCACGATGCCCGTCGCAGACGGCATTCTGTGGCTGCGCATGCCATTGCCGTTCGCAATGGGCCACATCAATTTATGGTTGCTGCGCGATGATGATGGCTGGGCGATTGTCGACACGGGCGTATTCACGGAAGACGCGCGCAAGGTCTGGACTCAGACTTTCGCAGATGCGCTCAACAAGGAGCGTATTTCACGGGTCATCGTGACGCATTTGCATCCCGACCATGTCGGCTGCGCCGGCTGGCTTGCCGACGAACAAGCGGTCGACCTGTGGATGTCGCGTACCGAGTATCTCTTGTGCAGAATTCTCGTCGCGGACACGGGCCGCACCGCACCTGACGAGGGCACTCGTTTTTATCACGCCGCAGGTTTCCCCGCCGACGCGATGGTCCGTTACCGCGATATGTTCGGGCTTTTCGGCAAGTACGTCGCGCCGTTGCCGGAGGCTTACAAGAGACTGGCCGATGGCGACCTGCTCAGTATCGGCAACGATCGCTGGGAGATCGTCATCGGCAGGGGTCATTCGATGGAACACGCGTGCCTCTATAACAAGGAACGCAATATGCTGATATCGGGCGATCAGATTTTGCCAACGATATCGTCGAACGTCAGTGTCTATCCAACGGAGCCCGCAGCGAATCCCCTGCATGACTGGATCGAATCGCTGACGATGATGAAGCAACGCGTGCCCGACGATGTCCTTGTCCTGCCTGCGCACGGCAAGCCATTTCGCGGAGCGCATGGCAGGGTCGACGCCTTGATCGACGAACACCTGGACGGCCTCAAAGCGCTATTGGATTTGTGTAAGAAACCGATCCGGGCTGTAGACGCCTTTCCCGCGCTGTTCAAAAGCGAAATCACCGGCAAAAATCTGATGCTGGCGACCGGTGAGTCGATAGCGCATCTCAACTATTTACTGAACGACGGGTCGATCGTGGCAGAACCCGATGACGACGACGTCATTTGGTATCGACAAGCTAGGCTCAATAAAAGCCGACTGCAGCGCCGATGTGGATCGAGAGAACCAGAAAGATCGTCGCCACCGCCAGTAACTTCACTAGCAACGGTCCAATGAACCGCACCCAGGCCGAATACGGAACCCGGCCGAGTGCAAGCGCACCAATCACAAGCGCGATCGTCGGAATAATCATGTTCGTCAGTCCATCGCCAAACTGATACGCGAGAACTGCGGTTTGTTGTGGCACACCGGTCAACGTGGCGAGCGGCGACATGATCGGCATCGTCACAAACGCTTGGCCGCTGCCGGACGGAATAAAGAAATTAGTGACAGACTGCACGACGAGCATTCCGGCCGCAGAAACATCCGGCGGCATCCCTTCGAGAAGGCCCGCGATCGAATGCACGATGCTGTCGATGATCTGACCATCCGATAACACAATCGCAATCGTTCGCGCGAATCCGACAATAAGCGCAGGCGCTGCCATTTTGGCAGCCCCTTCGAGAAACACACGGCTGACTTCACCCGCCGGCATGCGCACGATGAGTGCTGCGATCAGACCGATAGCGAGGAAAACAGCGTTGAGCTCGGCAATGTACCAGTGCAAATTCGAGGCGCCGTATACAAAACCAATCAGGCCGAGCGCGAAAATGACGAGGATAGCGATGCGTGGTCGCGTAAGGCGAATATCTTCCGGGACTTCAAATCCCGCGCCGTAATCGATGTGTTTTACAAGGCTGGTTGACGGGTCTCGCCGCACGCGCATTGCATAGCGATACAAGTGATGAAATCCGATCGCCAGCAACACGATCATCATCACCAATCGTGGTTGCCAGCCGGACGTCAGCGGAACATTGGCGATATTCTGCGCGATCATCACGCCGAATGGATTAATACCGGCGCAACCCCAGCCGATGCCGTAGGGAATCCAGACCATACCCATCGCGACGACAGCGTCCATGCGCATCGCAAGGCTCATTGTTACGATGATTGGAATCAGCGGCACATACTCCTCACCCATCCCGATCGTGAAAGACCCAATGCTGAACATCGCAAAGCAACCGGCAATCAGAATCCACGGCTTGTGTCCGAGTCGCGCAACAGCCTTGTGCAGAGCCGCGTCTATCGCGCCGCTCCTGCGGAGAATCTCGATGACGCCGCCGACCAGAAAAATCAGAAAGATAATGTCTTGCGCGTCCGCAAGCCCTTTGGTTATCGCCAGCAGGAAGTACCACGGTGGCATCGTAACTTCATCGGCTGCCGCGACTGGCGCGTAGGTCCCCGGCACCACCATCGAGCGATCCGGATTATCCGGATACGGCTGCATCTCAAACTGACCCTGAGGAATTACATAGGACAGCAGCTGCGCGACAATGATGAATGAGAAAATCAGGGTGAGCGAATCTAACGACCAGCCGCGCTTTTCCATCTGTTATTCCCCGTTTAGTTGGCCAATTCGTACGCGAGCAGCATATTCCCTGGCATCTGCCCGAACATGCCATATCCGGAATGCACGAACAAGCGTTTGCCGGCAATGACGACGCCGCTCAGATCAATCGCCCCGCCGTGACCTTCGACGTCGTTATCAGCAGCATAACTGCGGTTCGTAACGATCGTGCGAATCAGGTCGCCCGTCGCTGCGTTAAACATACGCAACTTGCCGTCCAGCGCACCGGCATAAACGACACCATTGGCGTAAACCGGCGCTGCGGAATGACCGTAATAGAACGAGCAATCCGGCCACGGGTTTTGTGGTTTTGCAGCGCGCATTGCGATCAGGCCGACTCGGGGCGCATCCGCTACGTTAAATTCGCAGCCCCGCTCCACCGCGTGTGACCAGATCAGTTCGCCATCGGCAAGCCGCAGAGCATGCACTCCCGGCTGTGGGATATAGCCTTCGCGATTTCGCGGTGGATCGGCGATCGCGACCCAAATCGTGTCGTTGGTGGTCGCAACGCCCCAGTGAATACCACCGTTCGACGTGCCCATGCTCAGGCGTTGTTCCCAGAGCACTGCACCTTTGTCATCGGGGTCCAGCGCGAACACGTGTCCCGACTTTTGCCCGGCGACGATGATGTCCTTGCCGTCGGCATTCTGAGTCAAACTGATCGCGCCACCGAAATCGAAATCAGGCCCGGCGTTGTCGGGGCAGTTCGCGCTACCGAGATGGCAGGCAACGTTCCAAATATCGCCAGCCAGTGCCTGGAACACCCACTCCTCACTGCCGGTTTCGATATCGATCGCGACCACCGCATCGCTGTTGTGGGTTGCAGGTGCTGACATGTTTTGGGCTGTTCCTACATATAAGAGTCCGCGCTTCGCATCGACCGTTGGCGTCGTCCAGACCGCAGCACCCGACGGCCCCCAAATATCGGTTCCGGCGCTTGTTTTCCCTGCTTGACTCGCTTGCGGCGTCGTATGGTATTCCCAAATTACAGACCCGTCCGTCGCGTCGAGCGCCACGACACCACCGTGTGAACGGCAGCACGGATAACTGTCGAGGCCCGCGAGCGCCGTTTCAAAGGTTGATACGGGAACGAACAGTTTGTCGTCCTGAAAGGCAAGTGACCCACTGACGATTGTGACAGGAAACCAGCGCACCGACGTCTTCCAGCGTAGCTTGCCGCGGTTCGCGCTTATCGCGTAGACAGTGCCGAGGTCGTCGGCAAAAAACAGCGTCGCCGTACCGTCGTTCGTCACGTCGAGATTCAGCGAAGAGCGTATCGAACTGTCGGCCGAAAATCGCCAGCGGATGCAGCCCGTTTCCTGGTCGATCGCGAGTACGTTGCCGTTTGCAGTTCCCGTGAACAAGACGCCGTTCGCGGCAACTGATTGCGAGCGCATTTCGGTGACACCAGGAAATGCGATCGACCACTTGAGTTCGAGATCAGCGACATTGTCTGGTGATATATCGACACCGGTCTCGACGGCCCGGCGATTGCGCGGCCCGAAGCCCCAGCGATTTTCCGATCCGGGACTGACCTCCAAAGCGTCTCGATCGGCGCAAGACTGCCCCGCGATCCACTGATCGCGCGCCTCGGAACTGCCGGCACTCAAATACTTCGCGACCGCGAAACGTTCCTCGAAACTCAGGTGCGCCGCCTGCTGCTGCATCCTGCCGATCTCGAGCGAGCGCGACAGACGAGAAAACGGCATTTGTTGCAATGTTGTCAGGCCCGGCGCCTTCGTGTCCGGCGTCGAGTGACAGGCATCGCAATGCTGTTCGTAGACGGCGCGGCCCTGAGCTTGAAGCGGGTCTGCCGGCACGCCCGGATCAATGTGAATCAGCGTCGGTTGCGCATCTTCGATCATCCAGCTTGGGAAATGCGAGTTACTGGTGTAAACACTGCCATCTTCTGCGATCTCGACATCCCGTGTATACGTACGCTTGCGCGACATCGGAAACACGCGCCAGGTTTCGCTCTCTATGTGAAACGACATTATCGTATCGGACTGATTGCCGTTGACCCACACAACACCGCGTTTGCGATCGACGTTTAGCGCATACGGAGTCTCGCTGACAACGGGCAGATCGAACATTTCGAAGCTCTCGGCGACGGGGTCGTACATCGCGAGCTTGCCGTCGGTGAAAGCGGCAATCCAGACGCGACCTTCGGCATCAACACGCAATCGCCGGGGCCCGTTGAACGGTGTTTCGATCATTGTGATGTCGCCGCTGTCGGGGTCGATTTTCGCCAGGTCGTTGGCGTACAATCTCGCAACCCAGACCGTGCCGTCGACCGGCGATACATCGATACCGTATGGCATCGGAAAACCGCTCGTTTCCCAATCGAAGTCCGGCCGGCTACCAACAAACCCATTGGCAAGCCGAAACTTGATGATCTTTATTGCGATCCACTCCTTGATGCCGCGTGCGGGTAAGTCGTAATACGTAAACGTTTCGGTCTCACGGTCAAACATCGCGACCTGCGAGCTCAGGGCCAGCGTGAACCAGACACGATCCTTTTCGTCAGTACGAATCGTGTGCGGATAGAACCCATTGTCCATCTTGTACGTCCAAAACTCGCCACTATCGGGATCGAACTCGATGAGTTCACGTTGCATCGAAGGCGTCAGGAATATGTGACCGTCTCGTGGTGAAATCGCGAGCGAGTGCACGCCTTTGTAATGATCCGTTTTCGGATAGGTTTTCATTCGATCGCCGAGAATGCCGCCGAGTTGTGCGTCTTTATCGTGCGGCACTTTGAATACTTCGTACTCGCCCGACTTCGGATCGATCGCGTAGATACGATCCATCAGGTTATCGCCGACGTACACCTTTCCATTCGGGTGCAAAACGAAGTCATGCATTTGCGAAAAACTGTCACCGATCGGCCACTCGGTGATCGTTGCCGCTGACAGATCCGGTGCCCATGCTTCGAAATCCGGCAACTCGTCGTAGCGGCTGTTCAGATCTTCATGGGAGGCTATGAGGCCGGCCGCCGCATCGTCGCCAAACTCCGCGCCTAACATCGCGCCATAGGCGGACATGCGTTCGAGAATATCTTCCCATTGTTTTTCGCTGCGCGATGTCCGCATGAATACTGACGCCTGCTGATGGCAAAAACTGCAATGCAGCAGGAAATGATTCCGCGCCTTATCTGGCTCGTCTGCCCAATCGAAACGCAGCGCCGAAAGCCACAGGTTGGAGGGCTTACTGGCGGCGATTTCTTTCGAATCTGACAGTCGTCTCAACGTAACGTGCAAGGTTCCGTCGTCATCTTCTGCCGTGACGATCGCATCGGCGAAGCCTTGCTTGCGTACGCGAAAGCGCCGCTGACCGAGAGCATCCAGCGCCTCGAAACTGGCGACGCCGTTCGCGTCTGTAAATCGTGTGTGTTGCGGTACGACGAAATTCTTAAAGCCTGGTTTCGGGTAACCGTTGTCCGATGTATCGACAACGTCGGCGCCGACAACGATTCGTGTCACCATCGTGGTCGCCAGCGGCGCGCCATCAGCCCCGGTGACAACAACCGTAGTCGCAAGTGCGGCAGCGGGAAGCAGCCATGCAATAACGATCGTGCCAACACAACACAAAGCCGATCGATAAATCATCCGGGAGCCTCCACTTAAGTGCAGGCAGTAATGATATCCCAACCGGGGCTCACGATTGCTTTATTAGTGTCTGGTCTCGACTAGAACTGCACTAAGATTGATCTGTACGTTTTCGAACTAATACAAGTACAGCGGCGCTGCATCCCGAAGGTCTCGCAATAGCCGATCAGGCCCGCCGGGCAATCGATTCCCCCTCGCGCTTTACGCCTGGCGATTACACGTTCGCGTTTTTCAACAGCGGCCCAGTCACCCGTCACCAAGGCCTGTGTTTCGAGTTGTTCGAGCGGCACCATGGGTACGCACCCGACCAAATAGATCAAAGTCAGTATGATGATGCCTTTCATGACTCGTACCTCCCTGTCACGCTTGCGGTGCAAGCTGACCATTCCTTGGTACCTGTTTAGACCGCTGTTTGGCGGTGAACCGGTCCTCAATTAGACCTTACGAAATAGCGTCGGTGAGCCGCTTGTGTTTAGGCAACAGCCTTGGCGGTGGTTGACCATAAAGTTGGGCAAATTGTGGAAATAAAACGACGCTCTGAACATAAGACCTAAAGTGTGAACGGAGTCACACTATTACGGTGGGAACTGTTGGTTTCATACCAATTTGCGCAGCTCAAAATCGCGATAGCACCGGCACAACACAAAGTCGATCGATAAGTCATCCGGGAGTCTCCACTGATGTGCAGGCAGCAATCATATCCCAAGTTTTGTTGGAGCCAGACCACTTTTGTGATGCACTAAGGGCGAATCTGGACTGAGTAATATCACCATGTCGGCCTGTCATCGCCAAATAATTCTCTGCTGCATGGCGTTCGTGTTCGGATGCAGCGAACCCGAAGCGCCGGCAGCGCCGGCTCACCTGACGCAGGAATTCATCGGCAGCGAAGTTTGCCAAACCTGCCACGAGCCTGAGTACAGCGACTGGCTGGGCTCGCAACATCAACTCGCCATGCAGGTCGCCGACCACGACACAGTACTTGGCGACTTTTCCGGAGTGGAATTCGAATATTTTGGATCCACCACCCGGTTTCTGACAAGAGAGAGCGATTTCCTGGTTCGAACCCAAAACGCAGACGGGCAGCAACAGGACTTTCTGGTCACGCACACCTTTGGTATTGATCCCTTACAGCAATATCTTGTCGAGTTTCCGGGTGGGCGATTGCAGGCATTGCCGTTCGCGTGGGATACGCGCGCCAGCGACGATGGCGGGCAACGCTGGTTTCACCTCTATCCCGACGACTACACAGGCCCTGGCGATCCGCTGCACTGGACCGGCAGCAATCTCAACTGGAACTACATGTGCGCCGAGTGCCATTCCACCGACGTGAAGCTCGGCTACGACGCCGGCACGGACACATTCGACACGACTTTCGAGGAGATTTCCGTGGCTTGCGAGGCCTGCCATGGACCCGGGTCGGCACATGCGGCGCAGGCGAGCAGCGGCACATTTGACAGCGATTTCGGATTGCCAGTCAGCCTTGACGATCGGGGTAATGCCGCCTGGGTAATGAATCCGGACACGGGCATTGCAAAACGCAGCGAGCCCTCGAGACAGCAGCAAACCGAGTCTTGCGGCCGCTGCCATGCCAGGCGCAGTGTCATTGCACCGAGCTATGAGTACGGCCGCCCGTTGACCGACACGCACATGCCCGCACTGCTCGCGGAACAGCTGTACTTTGCGGACGGCCAGATTCAGGGCGAGGTGTACGTCTACGGCTCTTTCCTGCAAAGCGCCATGTATCGGGCCGGCGTCACTTGCACTGACTGCCACAACCCGCATTCGGGAAAACTGGTGACCGGCCCCGACCCGAACGATGTCTGCAGCCAGTGCCACCTGACAACACGTTTTACGACGGCCAAACACGGCCGATCGGGCTCCCGTGCCGGCCTGTGCGTGGGCTGCCATATGCCGTCGCGGACCTACATGGGCGTTGACGATCGCCGCGATCACAGTTTCCGAATCCTCTCGCCAGATGTCGGCGCGCATTACGGCGCGGCCATCGCGGCGGGGCGCAAGGGTTCTGCGAATGACACATTGATAGCGGCGATTTCCAATACTGATTTTCCTGCAATTGCCCGCGCGACGATGCTGACCCTGCTCGAGCCGGCGCCGGAAACTGATGAAATTGAAACGCTGCGTAGCGGAATGATCGACAGGGATCCCCTGATTCGAATTGCGGCGCTGAGGGCGCTCCGGCAATTCCCGGCAGAGCTGCGACTGCAATTCGGTGGCGATTTACTTGATGACCCAGTGCGCGGGGTACGCCTCCAGGCTGCGCTGGCCGTTGCAGACCTGCACGACCTGTTGCCGGCGAGCGCAGCTCGTGAATTTCCGCGTGCGGCAGAGGAGTACCGGCAGGCCCTGCTGGCAGCTGCGAATCGGCCCGAATCCATGGCTAACCTTGCCGATTTCGAATTGAGGACGGGCAATACGAGCGCAGCGGCCCGCTATTTCGACCTGGCCATCGCGCTGGGCCCTGGCGATGCGGCCATTCACCACGCCTACGGACTGTTCTTGATTCGAATCAACCAGCGAGATGACGCGCTGGAAGAGCTGCGCCGCGCTGCAGAGCTGGAGCCGACGAACAGCCGTAACCTCTACGTGCTGGGCGTTGCCTTGAACTCCCTTGGTCTCGCCGAACAGGCCCTCACCCTGCTGCATCGAGCCAGAGAGGACTTTCCGCATGATTTCGATATCGCCTGGGCATTGGCAACGATGCTGCGCGACTCGGGCGACATCGACAAAGCCCGGAGGCTTATCGATGACATGAGCACACAGTTTCCCGATAACGAAGACATTGAGGCCCTGCGCCAGTCGCTGTCGCAGTAAGAGCGAATGCGACTCCAGGAATCCCGACCCTTAGACCGAGGCGGACCAGTTCTCTATAATAATAAGGTATGAGTAATTCGAATTCACAATGGCTGATCTCGATCCTGCTGGCCGTCGGCCTCGCCGGCGGCGCCTGGTATTTCTGGACAATGCGCGACGCGCCGCTGCCCGAAGTGATTCCGGTGCGAGCCGTGCCGGCAGACGAAAAACCGGCGTCTCCCCGTTATCCGCTGCTGCAGTCGCTGCAACGGTCGGATGCGCAAGACCTGGTACCGCTGCCAGCGCTGGATGACAGTGACAAGTACTTCGAGCTCGCCCTGGTTGACTTGTTTGGCATCGATATCGGCACATTACTTGTGGATGAGATGTTGATCGAAAAATCCGTAACGTCGATCGACAATCTGACTCGTAGGCATGCCGCCGAACGGATGCGTCCGCTCGGCAGCGTTCCGGGACCCTTCCTGGCCGATACGCGCGACACCGCCGACGAATACACGCTGAGTCCGGACAATTACAGCCGCTATGACTTCCTGGTTGAAATGCTGGTCAATGCCGATGCGGACAATCTCGTCGAGACCTATCGGCGTTTCTATCCGCTGCTGCAGGGAGCCTACGAAAATCTCGGCTACCCAGACGGATATTTGAATGATCGCGTTGTTGCGGTTATCGATCACCTGCTGGAAACGCCGCAGCTTGATAATCCGATCCTGCTCGTCCGACCGCATGTTCTCTATGAGTACGCCAATCCGAACCTTGAAGCACTGTCGAGCGGGCAAAAACTGCTCATCAGGATGGGCGACAAAAACGCGACGCAAGTCAGACAAACGCTCGCGGAACTGCGAGTTTATTTGGTAGCGAGGTAGGAGAGAACACATGGCACGAATTACAGCAAATCTGACATCTGGAATGGCCGTACAACTGACTAACGGGCGGCACGAATGGCGGGCGGATGAGCCGCTGGATGCCGGCGGCACCGATACCGGCCCGAATCCCTACGAATTACTGCTCGGATCTCTTGCCGCCTGCACTTGCGTAACCATCGCCTGGTACTGCCAGCACAAAGGGCTGCCGCTGAAGTCCGTAAGCACGAGCTACGAGTTTTCGCGTGTTCACGCTGACGACTGCAAGGACTGTGACAAACCCGACAAAGGACTTATCGAAAAAATCACGAGTAATGTGCATATCGAAGGCGATTTCGACGATGCCCAGCGCAAGCGGCTTGCTCAAATTGCTACACGTTGCCCGGTGCACAAGACACTCGCTAACGGTGTTGCGTTCGAAGATAACGCGACCTTTGGCGGGAGCAGCAAATGATGTCCGGCAGCGATCACACTCGGGCGATAATCGCCGTCATCTATGGCAGTGCACGGCGGAGCCGCCAGGGCATCAAGGCGGCGCGGTTCATGGTTCGCCAGCTTGAGAAACGTGGCCACGACGTCAAGCTGGTCGATACTCAGGAATATGAACTGCCGCAGTTGGACCGGATGTTCAAGGAGTATGAACCAGGGCAAGCGCCTGCAGCGATGCAGAAGGTTTCCGATATTCTTACAGCGGCAGACGGATTCGTCATCGTCAGCGCCGAATACAATCACAGCGTGCCAGCCGCACTCAAGAATCTTCTGGACCACTTCCAGACCGAATATTTGTACAAACCGAGCGCGATCGTCACCTACTCTGCTGGCCCGTTTGGCGGCGTTCGTGCGTTGATGAACTTGCGCGCCATACTTGCTGAGCTAGGTACACCGAGCATCCCGAGTGCGTTTCCGGTATCTCAAGTGCAACAGGCTTTTGACGATGACGGAAATTCGCTGGACCACGCGTATGACGAACGCGTTCTGAAATTCCTGGACGAGTTCGAGTGGTACGTAAGTGCACTGCGAGAGGCGAGAAGTCACCAAGTATGCAATCAGGATCTTCCCGTGCAGCAAGAAATATGCCGGGGAAATAGCGACTAGAATTTAAAGCACCCCAACTGGGGGGTGCTATCTATGTATTTGGTGGTGATGGGTGGAATTGAACCACGAATTCAGTGGATGCAATTCATTAATCGGGTCTGGGCCATGCCAGTTGATGTCCGGATTCAAGCTTTCATTTGCGATTTGTAGCAGCTCGTCGGCGCTTGCAGCTTCCAGATGCTGCCAGAAGTTCCAGACGACATGTTTGTTCTTTTGATTTAGCTCGATGACCATGCAGACCTCCCAATCAGGATGCGCGATGATGCCTGATCCATTCTTCGATTGCCTACAAAATTATCGCAGTTGCGCTAGATTGGTTGCAGCAACCCGCAGGATACTCGTCCGTGAAAAATAAAAAATTATGGCAGCAAGCCGCGGATGACATCTTCTGGTATCGGGCGCCAAAGCAGCTCCTTGACGACAGCAATCCTCCATTTTATCGCTGGTATCCCGACGGCATAACCAATGCCTGCTACAACGCTTTGGATATTCATGTGCTTGCGGGTCGAGGCGAGCAAGCGGCGGTAATACATGACAGTCCCGTAACAAAGACACAGCGCAACATAAGCTACCAAGAGCTGCTGGATGAGGTTGCCGCATTCGCGGGCGTGCTGAGCGCGCAAGGCGTATCGACCGGCGATCGCGTAATCATTTACATGCCGATGGTGCCGGAAGCCCTGATCGCAATGCTCGCCTGCGCCCGGATCGGCGCTGTCC
>SMVB01259337.1_pt1 | contig 16333 bp, 17 predicted proteins | sample 2456461 | NCBI WGS metagenome assembly SMVB01 (sample SAMN11095934, study PRJNA526329) | marine sediment metagenome | biome: Marine sediment; feature: Surficial sediment; material: Deep marine sediment; isolation source: Hadal surficial sediment | place: Pacific Ocean | collected 2014-05 | depth...
ACCACGACATAATGAGCGTCGACAAAGACCATCAGAATTTTTCATCGGACGCAGACTTTGGCGGCATCACCATCGACGACGGTCTGGTAAGAGATGAGGACAATGACTTTTTCATAAAAAGTTTCATTACCATGGATCCTCCGGAGCATGGACCCCAACGAAAAGCGGTCAACAAGATAGTCACCCCGGGGAGCCTGTCTAACTTCGAAGACCTGATAAGGGGCCGCACGCAGAAGTTACTGGACAGTCTGCCTATCGGTGAAGAGTTTGACTGGGTAGACAAAGTCTCCATCGAACTGACCACCCAAATGCTGGCCACACTATTCGACTTTCCCTTTGAAGACCGACGCAAACTAACAAGATGGTCAGACGTCACCACGGCGGAGGCCGGTTCACCTATCGTTGGCAGCCAGGAACAGCGTGTCGCCGAATTGCGCGAATGCCTCGAATACTTCACCAAACTTAAGAATGAGCGCAGGAACGGTCCCGATAATTTTGATCTGGTGACCATGCTCGCCAAAGATGCCGCCACCGCAGACCAACCTGCCCATGAATTCCTCGGCAATCTGGTGTTGCTCATTGTTGGCGGCAACGACACCACGCGAAATACCATGAGTGGCAGCATTAACGCTTTCAATCAATTTCCTGACCAGCTGGACAAACTGCGTGAGAAGCCAGAGCTTCTCAGCAACATGGTGTCTGAGGTGATCCGCTGGCAAACACCACTGGCCCACATGCGGCGCACTGCAGTTGCGGACACCGTCGTCGGCGGCCGCAAGATCAGCAAGGGCGACAAGGTAGTGATGTGGTACTACTCAGGCAACCGCGACGAGGAAGTTTTCGAAAATGCCAATGATTTCGATATCGAACGCGCCAACGCCCGACATAACATATCCTTCGGCTTTGGCATCCATCGCTGCCTTGGCATGCGCCTGGCTGAATTGCAGATGCGGATTCTATGGAGCGAGATTCTCAAGCGCTGGCAACGCGTCGAACTCACTGGCGAACCGGAGCGGTTGGCGTCTAATTTCGTGAACGGTTACACCAAAATGCCGGTGAAAATAATCCCTTAGCCGATGGACTGGCAGGCGTCGATCAGCGGCTGGATAGCCGAAAGTAGTGTGCGGGAAACTGTACTCTACCTGTTGATGAACGTGCCTGGTTTGCCGCCGATCGTACAAACGGTACACATCGCCGCAATAGCCGTGGTGATGGCCAGCGTTGTATTTATCGCCTTGCGCGTATTGAATATTGCTTTGCCCGGCCAACAGCCCCAGGAGATGGTCAAACGGCTTATGCCTTGGTTCTGGTGGGCCCTGCCCGTGTTATTCCTGTCCGGTATCGTTTTTGTCATCGCTCGTCCCGATCGCTATTTATACAATCCGATTGCGGGCTGGAAAGTGCTGTTCATAGTCATCGCGGTGATCACTGCGCTGGTTCTACAACGACGAGCGCACAAGCTGGAACGAAGAAGCGCGCAAGCGCTGGCACTGATCCTGCTCAGTGCGATCGTCGGTGTTGTGCTGGCAGGACGGTGGATCGCCTACGTCGACTATATCTACTGGGAATGACATGTCCTTAGACGCTCTATGGTCCTGGCTCGGCGATAGCGAACTTGCATTCCAGATAGGCGCAACCTGGTGGTTTCCGCTGCTCGAGTCGATCCATGTTCTTTCCATCACCTTTTTGATCGGCGCGATCATGATGGTGGACTTTCGCTTGTTGGGGTGGACAGCCTCCATCTATAGATTGAACGTCATCACCCGGGAACTTACGCCATGGGCGTGGGCCGCCTTAGTACCGGCGGTCATCACCGGCGCCGGCCTTTTTATCTCCCGACCGGCAGCATACGCCGCAAATCCGGCATTCCAGATCAAGATGGGGCTGCTGATTATCGCTGGCGTCAACGTGTTCATATTTCATCGCCTGCTGCAGAATCCAGCCGCTATACCCGATGGGCCAGACGGGGAAAAGCCCGCATTATCTGTCCAGTGCGCCGGTGCACTGTCTCTTCTACTCTGGCTAGGCGTGATTCTCACTGGTCGCTGGGTTGGACATATCAACTAAGGAAAAGCATGGCTGAGCAACGCATACCCAACCGAGAAGAATTATTGGCACGCGTAGCCGCGATCGCACCGTTACTGGACCAGACCGCAGCGGAATCAGAGAAACTACGTACCCTGTGCCCGGCAGCCGTTGAAGCCCTGCATGAAGCTGGCTTATTTGGTTTATGGGGCCCCACCGAGGTAGGTGGCTACGACACGGACCTTGTGACCCAGGCAGACGTGATGATAGCAGTAGCCCGCGCAGACATGTCTGCTTGTTGGACATTGATGATCGGTACAACCGCATCGGCAATGATGGCTGCTGGTCTTCCTGAGGAAGGTTTGGCCGAGGTTTTCAGCGGTCCTCGCCTGCCCACTGCGGCAGGCTCGTTAAGACCATCCGGCATGGCTGAGCCGGTTGACGGCGGTTACCGCGTCAATGGACGCTGGGGGTTTGGCAGCGGGATTCACCACGCAAGCTGGATCATGGCGAACTGTCTGCAAAGCAAAGACGGCAAACCTGCAAAACCAGCGATCGGTCTCGCTCTGGTCATCCCGATTAGTGAAGTCCAAGTGGAAGACGACTGGTTCGTTTCCGGCCTTTGCGGCAGTGGCAGCTGTAGTTACTCGGTGCAGGATGTGTTTGTACCCCATCACCGCGTGGTCAATGGACCACCACTGCGCGGCGGCTTACAGGCGGTAAATCTTCGAACCAGGTTACCGCTGGAACATGCATCGGTTTCGCTGGGTGGTGCTCGACGCGCGCTGGATGAGTTAGCGGTCCAAGCCGTGTCCAAACGCCGCTTGCTCGATCCACAGTCCGTGGCCAGCAAACAGGCATTTCAAATCGAGCTGGGGTATCTGGAAGCACAATGGGAGACTTTGCGAGCCGGTGTTCGCACCCGTGCTGAGGTGCTGTGGCACACGTTTCACGATGACCAGGAGGCGCTGGAAGCCGCCGCTGTAGCGCTGCGAGCCGTGTGTGCCTACGCTACCGAAAAATCACTGGAGATCGGTGGGCGGGCACTTCGCCAGGCCGGTGCCGCTGCGGTTATGGACAGCAACGTGCTACAGCGAATACATCGCGACCTGACCGTCTCCGCTCAGCATGTGATGATCTCTGACGTCGCTTATGAGGACTATGGCAATCAGATCTTAGCCTCCTCCTCATAGGCAGGGAGGCTGGCTATCTACTTTTTACGCCCAGCGTACATGGCCGCGAGACTATAGGTATAGGCATCGACCCACTGATCTATCGTGTCGTCGTCAATGTAGACCGCGCTGAATGCACCCAGCGTCTTTTTGCCCATTTTGTCGAGCCGACCTTTGAAGATCTGCTTGCCGTTGGCGTCATAAATACTGAGTACATTTTTTGTCAAGGCCTTGCTCGTCGGCACAAATCTGCCTGTCTTTACTGCCCATTCTGAATAGATCACCAGCAGAAAGTCGGCTCCGGTAACCTGAGCCAGCGCCACGGCAACGTCTTTATCTATGCGCGCCTTCACCAGTTGCTTACGATTTTTCGACATCAATGGCATATATATGCCGTCGATCATCGGTGTACCCACATCGCGCTGCTCACCCGCCAGCGCCATGAACTCCGGCTTGCTCACAAACGAGCTGGCGGGAACAACTTCCCAGCCTGCGCCAAAAGTTTCTTCCGTAAATGCAAGCATGGTGTTGAGCCTGGAGACCATCAAATCAGTGGTGTCCGAAGAGTTCCAACCCTGCAACGAGCCACCGAAATTGTTCGCCGACAGCGATACCACGGCAATCTTGGCACCTTGGTGTTCGTTGGTTAGTTTCGGCAGATAAGGCGCTGCATTGACGGTTATGGGCACTAGAATCAATAGACACAACAGGCTTAGGAGGCGCTTGAACATGTGGGATACCATCAGTCGAAAATGAGACAGTGTTTAATGCTAACGCATACACGCACAAATGAACCTTGTATGGGTCACAGCAGTAACAACCCCGTTTGAGAGGGTATGATGGCCCCAGGAGGAGTTACATGTCGGAAAATCCAATACGCGTTCTCGAACTAACGGGAGGTGTCGCGTCGTCGTACGCTGCCAAACTGCTAGGTGATCACGGCGCAGACGTCATCAAGGTCGAACCACCTCAGGGCGACTCATTGCGTCAACGGGGTCCGTTTAACAACAACGAGCCCGACATTAACGCCAGCGGCTTGTTTTTAGCCCTCAACCTGAACAAGCGCGGCATTTGCTTAGACTTAACAAGCCCCAAGGGAGGTGCAGAACTGACCTCATTATTGGCCTGGGCTGACATCCTTGTACACGGCCTCACGCGAAAACAAGCACTCGAACTTAAACTGGACCCGCCTAGCATTGAAACCAGCCACCCCGTATTGGTCGTGCTCTCGATTACCCCTTTTGGTATCACCGGCCCTTACGCCGACTACCATGCAACAGAACTGATTCTTGCTAATGCCGGCGGCTGGGCAAATATGTGTCCCGCTACGCACACAGACCCGGATTTACCGCCGCTTAAGGTGTCCGGTGATCAGTGCGCGCTGATGTCAGCCGTGGCCGGCACCGCCGTAGCGCTGGCATTCATGCGCGACCGATCGACCCACCAGGTGGGCGAATATATCGACTTCTCCATGCAGGAGTACGTCGCCTCAGTGCTGGAAACCGGCATACCCGCATATAGCTACAAAAAGGAAGTGGCGGCTCGATACCACCAGCGCAGTTTGATCCCATGGCGGATATTTCAAGCCAAGGATATGCCCGTATTCATCGTATGCGTTGAACAAGACCAGTGGCAGCGCCTGGTCGCATTTATGGGAAATCCGGAATGGGCAGACATCGAACTGTTTGCCGACCAACCCGGGCGTGCCGAGAATCAGGACATGGTGCATGCTTTGGTGCAGGAGTTTGTTGCCGAGTGGTCTGCAATGGATCTCTATCATGCCGCGCAAAAGCACCGTATATGCGTCGCACCCGTGTTGGATCTGGCACAAATGGCCGACAACGAGCACCTTCGTGAGCGTGGTTTCTTTACTACCCTCGATGGCATTGAATATTTTGCGCCCGCCGTGTTGGCTGATGCTGGTCGGGCAGCGAACATGCGACCCGCTCCCAGGCTCAACGAACACACTGCCGAGATAATCGGTCAATTGGAATCTGCATCGCACACAACATCTGAGGCGCCCACAACCCTCCCCCTGGCAGGCATACGTGTACTCGACATGACCTGGGCCTGGGCTGGACCTTTCTGCAGCATGAATCTCGCTCACCTGGGCGCCGAAGTCATTCGGCTGGAATCTGAGGTGCGTCCGGACTTGTACCGTCGTCTGCCGCTCTTTGCAGATGACATGGCCGAAGGTCTCAATCGCTCCGGCATGTTCAATCAGTGGAACCAGGGTAAAACCAGCGTGGCAATTGATTTGTCTAAACCCGAGGGCATTAAACTGGTCAAAGAGCTCGTTCTACGAAGCGATGTTGTGGTGCAGAATTTTGCGACTGGCGTGATGGACCGCATGGGGTTGGGCTACGACACGCTCAAAGCACTTAACCCTGGCATTATTCTCGCCAGCATCAGCGGCTATGGGCAGTCCGGTCCATACAAAAACTACATGGGTTACGGTCCTGCCATACCACCGTTGACCGGTCTAGCGGCAGCGACCGGCTATATCGGTGGTGAGGTAGAGGAGATGGGACTTTCGATGCCCGACCCTACCGCCGGCATTACCGCTGCGCTCGCGGTGGTATCGGCGCTCGCCAAGCGCAGCGAATCGGGACGCGGAGACCACCTGGACATTACCTTGTGGGAAGCCACGGCAGTGCTTAACGCAGAAGCCTGGATGCAATATGAAATGACCGGTACCCAGCCGACACGCATGGGTAATCGCAGCACTTACATGTCTCCCCACGGTGTGTTTCGTTGTCGCGGTGAAGACCAATGGGTGGCGATCGCCTGTACCGATGACGCAGACTGGCAACGATTAGCCGGTGTCATCGAGTCGGGTCTAGCGGAAGATAGTCGCTTCCTGAGGCTGGCAGATCGGCAAGCCAACGAAGACGAACTCGAGCAGATCATCGGTGACTGGGTCGCAGATAAAGATCGCTGGGAGATCACCCAAACCCTGCAGCATCTCGATATTGCTGCTTTTCCAACACTGTCCAGTGCCGACGTCGTCGAAGATCCGCACCTGAATGAGCGTAATTTCATCGAGCACCTGCATCACCCGGAAGTTGGCAGGCGCGCGCACGCCGGCATCCCCTGGCGCTTGTCTCACCGCACAAACGGCGTGCAGTGTCCGGCACCTTGTTTAGGGGCAGATACAGATTATCACTTACGCGCGATACTGGAATATACAGACGATCAGATTTCGGCATTGCGAAGTGCTGAAGTTATCGCGTAATTTGATTCACCATGAATGAAGCCGACAAACTTAAAGCAATAGAGAGCTATCGGGCACACTCTGATTCCTTGCCAAACTTGCTCGGCGTTACCCTGGGCTCAGTTGGCGAGCAGACTCTGACAACGACACTTGAGATAAAGCCGCATCATCTGAACCCGGCACATACCAGTTGTCATGCGGCAACGATGGTGGCGCTGGCCGACACAGCCTGCGGGTGGGGATGCATAGCCCACCTGCCCGAAACAGCATCGACCTTTACCACGGTGGACCTGACCTGCAACCTGTTACGCGCAATAACGGCCGGCATTCTTATCTGTGAAGCAACGCTGCTGCATGGCGGTCGTACCACCCAAATATGGGACGCGCTCATCAATGACGAACAAGGCCGTCGGCTTGCTGCCTTTCGGTGTACTGAACTGATTTTGTACTGACAAGGAAGTGGGCATTTACAAACTAGTCGCCGAACTGACCGTGATAATTTTAGGTGTGCTGATTGCACTCGGTGTGGATGCCTGGTGGGAGCGCATTCAGAATGAACAATTAGAACTGCAAGTGCTCTCATCCTTGCAAACAGACCTGGCGGCAGTAGAGGGGCTTGTAAATGCTTTAGCGAAAAGAGATTTGAGAATAATCGAGCGAGCGAACCAACTCACAAACACTGAGCCGATGCCATTTCATGATCAGCGCACTGGAGACCTGGCTAAACTATTTGCGACAGTTCCTCGCGATCTCAGACTCAGAACCTATGATGAACTACACAACACCGGCAATCTCCAGGTGATATCAAATCGCGACCTTAGATTATTGCTGACCGACTTCGATGCACTTGCTCGAACACTCGCTGGGTATGACAAACAAATGGAAGTACAGTGGAATGAAACGGCTAGACCGATTCTCTACCGAACTTATTCATTTGATCAAATACAGCTCGAGGGAGAATCACGACCTCGGCGACAAGCACCAATCGAAGCATCAGAATTGGACTTGTTTGAGTTGCGCAATGCCATTATCGATCGAGGAAATTTCGCCGCAGTACACCTCCACATCACCCAGGATCTCTCGGAATTGTTAAAACAATTACAGGGGCAAACCACTGCCGCATTAGAAGCGGTCCAAATCTGATGACGCAGCGGTTGAATGAGTCTGATCAGCCCATTGGAGAAGAAATTCCAGGTTGGAAATCCGCCAGAATACCTCCGCCAACTTCTATTGAAGGGCGATTCTGCAGGGTAGAACCTCTAGACGTCGAAAAGCACCTGCATGATCTTTTCGAAGCCTACACACAAGACAGTGAAGGCAAACTGTGGACGTACATGCTAGTTGGCCCATTTTCCCGCATCGAAGAACTGCGCGATTGGATGGAGCCAGCCTGTAAAGCTACCGACCCCTTATTTCATGCGTTGATCGACTTGACCACGGGCAGAGCTGTGGGCATGGCTGCATATATGAGGATAAAACCCGAAATAGGCGTGATCGAAGTCGGCAGCATTGCCTATTCACCTCGTCTGCAAAGAACGCCGATTGCTACCGAGGCGATGTTCCTGATGATGAAGAGGGTTTTTACCGAGCTGGGTTATCGGCGTTACGAGTGGAAATGTGACTCGTTGAATAGCGCATCGCGAAGAGCAGCCGAACGGCTTGGTTTCAGCTATGACGGCTTGTTTAAGCAGGCATTGGTCTACAAGGGTCGCAATCGAGATACCGCGTGGTATTCGATGCTCGACTGCGATTGGCCATCTGTTGAGAAAGGGTATTTGAAATGGTTGGAGGCTGGTAATTTCGATGAAGCGGGCAGGCAGAAACAGAAGCTGCAAGACCTGATTCTCTCGGCGAAAATACCCTCTTGAAGTCAGGTCGAGACCGTAATCCAAATCACGACTGTATAAGTCTTGTTGAGTCGCGGTCGTACATCGAGCGCAAATCCGTTCATCGAAGCCGACAAAATGAAACGACGCCACTACTGCTGCGACTCGGCTATTTCACCCACTGACCATTGAGCGATGGATGGAGGCGGAAATCTCAAGTTGATGGGTGACTGCCATTGAGGTTACAGCAGCCCAATTGCTACATCACGGCGCTTGTCGCAAACGTGCCCTAAGGAGACATCGTCTGACTGACTGATCGTGCCTCGACGGGACTGCTTGCGGCCCGTGCTGTTGAAAAGCTCCGAAATTCCGATGCGATGAAAGGATTTTTCACAGAACCCGACGTGGCGGTCTATACACGCTTTGTATGTTTCGGAGCACCGTCTGAGCGATCGTCATCTCTCACAATGACAGCAAGTGCAGTCTGGTAAGCATCATTTTCCCAGCGTGTACCAGATCGGCGACGTATAGGCCCGCTCGGTGATTCAACTGTGGCCCCCCTAGCGCTTTCTCGTAACGGGTCAATGGCGTCTGCTTTGCCGTGCCTTTTCAAGCATCTGCATACGCTCGTAGGCGATGTAGTACTTGTAGATGTTGCTGACGTACTGCACCGTTTCCCGGCCGATGTCCTGCGCCGCGACAATCTCGACATTGCGGAACCAGACGTTGGGGTCGAGTCCTATGGACTCAGCCTTGCCGCGCAGGCGGATCACCCTAGCGGGGCCCGCATTGTATGCGGCGAAGCTGAATAGCGCTTTGTCGAGTTCGCTCATATTCCCGGCATCGGCGAAGTAACGGTCGTAGATGAACCGCAGGTACTTTGTACCGGCGTGGATGTTTTGCTCGACCTTTTCAATGTTGGGGATATTGACGTTGGGATCGCTGGCGGTAGACGGCAATAGTTGCATGACCCCAATGGCACCCGATTGGGACCGAGCGCTCTGATCGAGGTGCGATTCCTGGTAACCCAGAGCCGCCACCAACAGCCCGGGCATGTCGTATTGCCGACCGTACTTCAGGAACAAACCCATCAAATTCTGTAGTCTGACACGGCCTTCGTCGTCAAGCGCACGCTCTACCCATCGGGTGTCTCGCAAGTAGCTGTTGAACACCATATTGCCCATCAGCGTTCCCTTCTTGTGGTCGACGACAAACTCGTTGAGGACGGCCTCCAGCAGTGGACTGTCTTTGCGGAATGCCCAACCGATCTGCTGACCCGTGGCGACGGCAAGATCCTCGTGGACAACGAGATCAGTGAAGATCTGAGCCCAGAACAGCGCCTTGTGGCTGTCGACGACGACAATCGGAATGAGCCCGGCATTGACCATCTCCAGTATGTCCTCGTCTTCGAGCACCTCAGGCGCGAATGTCAGGTCGATAACATCCTTGCCTTCGGCGCGCAAGCGCTCGTTGAGTCTTACCAGACTCTGGTAGTAGCTGCTCGATTCGCGCACGTATACCTCACTACCGCCGAGGTCGTCGAGGTTGGCTAACGTTGGTGAGTCCGGGCCGGTGACGACGAGTTCGCTGACACCTTCCATGAAGGGATCGGTGAAGTCTACGCGCGCGGCACGTTCGGGTGTGATGGAGATGTTGCCAAGCGCGATGTCACCGAATCCGGTTACGAGCCCTTCAACGAGCGCATCGCGCGGCACGGGAATCATGACCACGTGCACCCTGAGGTGGCCGCGATCGAGCTTCTCGTTGAGCTGCTGCTCAAACGACTGGGCGGCCTCGTAGGACATGCCGCGCTGATCTGCACCGTCCAGGAAATAGAAAGTTTTGCTCATCGGTACGAGCGCGCGGATGACCTCACGCTCGATCATGCCGTCGAGATCTCCGAACCAGGGGTCGCGCAGCAGGTCGATCTCATCGAGCGTCAGACCTGCCGTCGTACGCGCCAGCGAGAATCTCGGGGTGCTGGCTCGGGACGAACTTACCTCGTTGCCGTTTCCCTCCAGTGTCGCACCCCGGTCTGAGGACGTATCGCCGGATTCCTCCCCGCCGCAGCCGACGATTGTCATCATCAGCAGCAGCGTGAGCGACGATGCGACTAGGCGAGGTGATTTGGTCCAGTTCATGCGATCACAAATTCTCAAACGGTACGTCGTCATTAGGCCCGTCGCGATCTTGGCAGTCAAACGTCTCGCGACTTTCAATATTGGAATCAGCTCGCATACGGAATAAGCGTGTGTCCCTATATCTTGGTGAAAAAAACGTCGGAGCAGGCAGAACCAGCATGGAAGATGCCTAACGTAGCGGCAACCAAAAAATAACACCTATGCTGGTCGGCTGCTATTGGCCGTTCGCGTCGATTTACGAAATTGTTAGTCTGGCTGCAATGGGTTTGTTAGGAGTCATACGTTTCGAGACATGGAGCTGTCTCAGATGTGCCCAGAGCGGTCTTTGGTCGTTGAGGCTAAACGCGGCGAAATGTGATCTAAGTAGGGGCGTATCAGGGGTCAGGGGAAGACCAGAAGGTAACCTTTCACTCGTCAGCCCGATTCTTTCTAGAACCTTCTTGCTAGGCAAAGTTTCAGAATTGTGCTTTCATTACTATACAGTATAGTACTATACCATATAGCTATATACGATGTCATACAACTTCCAACGGGAAATGAGTTTGTCGAACATAGATCTAATAGTTCTGGGCATATTGACGGAAACTCCAATGAGCGCATACGAGCTGACTCAATACATTACCGACAGACAAGTTAGTAGTTTCTTGAAGATCAGTGACCCCGCCATTTACAAGAGTTGCAAAAGGTTGTCTCAAGAAGGATTCCTGGATGGGAAACTGAGCAAAGAAGGTAAAAGTCCCAAGAAAACAATCTACACCATAAATCCAGAAGGACAGACAAGGTTTCATGAACTGATGAAGTTCTATTCAGGAAACACTAATCAGTGGCACCTAGAATTTAATGCCTTCATGTGGCACATCGAAAAATTGGGGAAAAAGGAGGGGATGTTTATGTTGAAGGACCTTGCAGAAAGGTTAAGAACTAAGAAGACGATGCTTAAGAAACACCTTGTCGATCTGACTCCTTATATTCCTTTTTCCGCAAGAACCATTTTAAGACAGTACACCATGGTGACAACAACGATGGTTATTTGGGTAGACGAGACAATTGAAGAATACGAAAAACTAAGGTCTCCGGGTAAGAAGAAATTCGACGTGCCCGAGGTGATAAGAATCAATGAAGAGATAAAAACTAGTAGAAAAATAGAGGAAACAAAATGAGCAACACACAGTATCTTGGTACTAAATCCCAGCGATGGATATCACAAGAGCGGTCGAGTTCTATCAACGTGTATTAGGTAGAGATACAGGAGCGGTTCAACAATTTGATAACACCAAAATGGCCGTAGTACCGGACGAGCGGAACGATCAGGACACGGTAAGGGGTTCAATTGTTCAGAGCGAAAACCACGAGCCAAGCACGAAAGGTTCTTTGATCTTCCTTGCCGGAGGAGATGATCTGAGCGCTCCACTTGCACGAGTCGTAGACGCTGGCGGTACGGTTGTCCAAGAAAAGACGCCCAAAGGTCATCATGGTTTCTATGCAATATTTGAAGATACGGAAGGCAATCACGTAGCCCTGCACAGCATGAATTAGAGGCCCATTTTTTGGAATGAAATTGCACAACAAGGAATTATCAGATGGTACGAGTAAGATATATTGTCGACAATGTTGAGGAAGCTGTTGCTTTCTATACCTCACATCTTGGCTTCGAGATCGAACAGGTTTTCGCTCCGGCAATCGCGATCTTGATTCATGGCGATCTGACTCTATTGGTTTCCGGGCCAAAAGCATCAGCTTCCAAACCAATGCTAGATGGCACTATCCCCAGTCCAGGTGGAGGCTGGAACAGAATCCTTTTGGATTTCGACGATTTGGAATCAGTTGTCGCGAAGCTCAAAGCCGATGGTGTGAAATTCAGAAACGATATTCTGGATGGCGTCGGAGGCAAGCAGATTGTTTGCGAAGACCCTTCAGGCAATGTAGTAGAACTCACTCAGCCAAAAGCATAGGTTTTCTCTACTCGGTGTAGCGTATCACCAAGTAGATGTGGATAACTAATCGCGCTTGGATTTCGTCCGCCCATGGCCGTAACTCGCCGGTCGCGTCTAAAAGAAAGCGGCAGGAATGGTATCTATATCAGTCATCACTGCGACGTATAGTGAAGCGGCAAACTTGTGCCCGAAGCGGCCGGATCTACGAGTGCTTTAAAATAGGCGCGTTCGCGCGCACGGAGACGCAATTGCGTTGGACACCAGCCAGTGGAGCAGCACAACTTCGCAACGACTTTCCAGAAATCCTGGATGTGCTTTGCAGGATCCTGACGGGCGCTATCACCTCGCGTGAATTGGCCCGTGATCCAACAATGCTTCCGATCCTGTACAGCATTGGTGGAAACACCGCACTGAATCTGTTGAAGGATCCGACCGGTACACGGCTTGCGCATTGGCCGCGATCATGGGCTGCACGGACGCTCGCAATCATTGGTAAAACGGGGTGTTCAAGCACCTTCGTCAAAGCAGCTAACGACCAAGAGTGGCGCGTGAGAATGCAGGCTGTGCGCGCAGCAGGGCTCGTTGCGGACTCAATGACAGTAGATCGAATGGCAGGATTGTTAGTGTCTGATTCTCACCGGAGAGTACGTGAAGCAGTTGCGCTATCCCTTAGCCGCAAAGGGAGCGAGCTCTGCCTTGGTCATCTGCGTGAGCTTTCCCAAGACGCTGAAGTGTCGGTGCGACGGGCCGCAGAACGCGCCATCACCAAGCGGCAGGAATGGTATCTATAGCTGACATCGCGTGAACCAAGCCGAAGCGGCAAACTTGTGTCCTAATCAGACGGTCGGCGTATGAAACTCAAATGATATTCGGAGAATCCGAGTGAGCGCCAAAAAGCCTGTGCTCGCTGATTTTCGTATTTAGTGTCGAGCAAAATGCCACACCCACGAGGCCAAATATTCGTGGCAAGAATATTGAACATCTGGCGGCCAAGGCCATTTCGGCGTTGATCACGAACTACGAAGTACTGACGAATGAACACTCCAGGATCTAGACCTTCAGAATCTGGGTCAGTTTGCCTAAACAGCGTGTAGCCAACAGTTTGGTTTTGGTTGCTGAACAGAACTGCGGTGTACTCTGCGTCAATCCAGTTGCGAAGACGATCTTCTCGTACCTTGGCATCCATGGGAACTGCGCCTTCATCCTCATGCAACAAGCCGTTCAGTTCAGAAAGCTCTTTGATTTCGTCTAGTGTGCATATCGTCCAGTCCATAGCTTATTCTACCGCAACCGCGACAGACCGCTCCTGGCCGAACTCGGAAGTAGGCTCGCACTACCTGCTGTCTGCAATGGCGACCATAGCTGACAAGCAAATTTCTCAGCAGGAATGAGCAAGGTGTGTCCATTGCAGTCAAAATCAGATTCGCTGGTTTCTATGGTTACAGATGGTTTCTATGGTTACAGATGGTTTCTCAAGTAGTTTCGAGGAGAGGCCGATGCTTTCACCTTGGGTTGGAGTTGGCCGCGTTCTAGATAACGCAATTTTCGCCTATTCTCGGCGCCGTCATTCGATATGCGATCCAGTCTGGTAAGCAGGGGGGAGGAAATTGGAGACAACGTTTGTCGCCTACCATGGTGACGAACTTTATGTGTTCGTTTGTTATGCCCATGCCGATGTCGAACGGGTATATCCGGAGATGGACTGGCTTCATGGTCAAGGCGTTCGTATCTGGTACGACGAAGGCATCTCAGCGGGTAAAAACTGGCGCGAAACCATCGGGGGTTCTCTGCTCGCTGCCGACCAGATCCTGTTTTTCGTCTCCTCCACCTTGTTCACCTGATTGGCGAAACCACCTACTGGCTTCCAACTTCCCGGTAATCAATAAATCCGATGAACATTTCATCCCAGCTTTGCAATCCAAACCACACTTGCCTGGTGGCATCAGGATTGTGTGGATTGAGCTCAGAGTTATCGAATGATCCCGATACTTCCATGACGGTTCCGGAAGGTAACAACTTGGGTTCGGCCAGATTGTAGTTCATCTGCCAGTTGAAGTCGTAGTTAGGTACCGACAAAAGGATCTCCGAACGTCCATCCGGATAATGAGCGGTATAGCGCATCGCCTTACCCCGAAAGTGCATGTGTGGTGTGAAGGAATACAAATAGACATCTTTGTCGAACGTCTTTTCCGTCCTCACCTGATATTCCTTTTCTCCAGGTGGAATCCTGAACAGGAGTTTAACTTCTCCTTCCGCATGCATTTCGTTCTTCGGCTTCTTATCCCATAAATACAACCCCACTTCAGTTTCATCAGAAGCCTGTTTACCGTAGGTGGTGTAGTGAAGTTGCAACCCAAGCTTCGAGTCTGCTTCAAACAACTTGCCCGTGTCTGCGGGGTAGTGAGTGGGTTGTCGACCCGGCGCATACCCTCCCAGACGCTGTTGTGAAAAGAACCTTCCCAAAGCGCCAAAAATACTATCCCGTTCAATATTCACGGTCACGTGGTGCAGCACCTTCCTGTTTTGAGGGTGTACCTCGAAACCACGAACGTAAACATCTTCCGTTAATCCAAGATCCAGGCTCAAGTTGACGTAGTCGACCACACCGGTCGCCGGGATATTCTGCCTGGGAATTTTTACCAGAATGTCGGGTTCACCAAGTTTCCAACTTGTCTTGACCGGTGGACGCTCCGCGAGCGGATCGTCACTGCCTGTCGTATTGGCACCCCGGTTAATCCACTCCACCAGCAGGCGCTGTTCGGTGTTGGTAATTTCATTCACACCTTCAAATTTTCCATATTGTGGATCAATCTGACCAGGTGGCATGCGCTTCGTCATCACGACTTCACGCATCATGGGTGCCCATCCTTGTAACATTGCATGGCTCGACATCGCCCAGGGGGCGATTCCATTTTCGTGATGACAGCCTATGCAGCGCTCCTCAACGATAGGTACGATATCTTTCTGATAGGAGATCAAGTCAGGCTGCGGCTCAAAAGCAATCGGGCAAATATCGCGAGTGCTTCCATGGGTTTCCTCACTATCCGGATTTTCAACCTGACTGCTGCTGAGAACTTTTCTGACCAGCGTTGCAATGTCTTCGGACCGCTGTGGTGTAAGACCCCGAAATAGAACCTTGAGCGAACCAGGGTCGATAATCAGCAATTCTCCATTGTTTCGAAAAGACAGGCTTTCGGCAACGAGTTGGGTTTCATCAAGCAACACGGCGACCGACGTCCCTGCTTTTTCTCCCATCGCCTCAACTGCTTCACGTGAATCCCCATTGGCATTTAGCAGATAGAGAATTGTGGGTTCCCCGGACAGGATTTCCCTTGCACCATCGAAAGCTCTGAGCTGCTCATTTGCATCTGCGCAGTTTCCACCCTGGGTCGCAATAACAATGGCACTTAAGTCACGCCGATAACTGAGCTGGTGGAAAACACCTTGCTGATCCAACAACGCAAAGTCCGCCACTGGCAACACGGGAGCGTTTTTTGCCCATGATGTCACTGCAGTTAGCATTGCCACCAGAAAAACCGCTGCAGTCACCCTGTTAAACATACTGGCACCATTTTGAAGTTGTTTTGTAACAATGCGCTAACAAGCTTACTAAGAAACAGAAGATTCTTCAGTACTTTGAATTTCCTGGATAATTAGTTTGCCTGTATGACACCAATCTTTCTCATCCTGAGTTGGTCATTTTGCTCTGGGGGGAGGTATTCGGTTATTTGTTCAGCCTAACAGATATGACACCGCGTCCGGTTCTGGCCGATCAGAGCCATCCATCTAACAAGCCGATTCACGCTCGAATGACTGTTCTTTCCTATACCGGACACTTATCGGCGATAGTTTTCTGCTCGTCTTGTGGAAACCAGGATTTTCTCCACAGGAAATACAAATATCCCGATATTTAGAAAAGACTGTTTATATATACAGTATCTATTAAATCGGATAAATTACACCCATGGATGCTTGGCCTCGAATCATCGTGCACGCTGACATGGACGCCTTCTATGCGGCT
>SMVB01172604.1_pt1 | contig 16323 bp, 9 predicted proteins | sample 2456461 | NCBI WGS metagenome assembly SMVB01 (sample SAMN11095934, study PRJNA526329) | marine sediment metagenome | biome: Marine sediment; feature: Surficial sediment; material: Deep marine sediment; isolation source: Hadal surficial sediment | place: Pacific Ocean | collected 2014-05 | depth 0-1...
GCTACGACGTAGGCCCCCGCCGTAGAGAACAGCGATGATGGCCGCATCACGACGGCCCGCAATTCTCTCGTCCTTCGCGCAGACATTGAATAGCTTCTGCAGTTCCCGTCGCCTGATATGGCGTCCCGATGGCAGCTTCTCACCCTTCACCGTTTTGATCTCGATGGCGCGGTGGTAGAGCTCGGCGTCCATTTGCCCCAACAGCCACGCCTCCTTCAAGACGCCGCGGAGAGCCGACAGGCGAGTGTTCGCTCCGGCAGGTTCGTAGCGCTCTGCCAGCTTGGCCCGGAGCGCTTGCGTGTGCTCGCGACGCAGAGCTCCCCATGGGATTCGCAGCGGATCGCAGAACTCGCACATGACGCGCTTTCGCCCATCACGTTCGGGATGCTGGCATTCAACCCGTACGTTCCGACGGGGATGCTCGATTCGGCTCCCGCTAGGTCCGTCCACCTGATGGGGAACTAGGGAAACAGCCCGTGGTTCCTGCTAGATGGGCGAAATGTTGATCGATCCGCGGTCCCGGACAAAGCCCGCAAGATGCCGACTTCTACGGTGCCGGATCCTCGGTGTCGGGGAGAGGGAATCCACAGTGGGGCAGCGGGTTTTCACGGTTAGTTGGGGCTTTGGGTCAGCCTAGCGCGGGCCGAATCGATCTTTGGCGGGGAGATGAGAGGCCATGGCGGCGTTTCGGTTCTTGCACGCCATTCGGAACGCGTCCCAGCCATATCTCCAAATCGTGCAGATTGTCGACGGGTACCGTGGATTTCAGAAAATCGCCTCGCCGACCACGACCATGGACTCTTTGGTGGTCTGGTCCTGGAAGTTCTCGTCCACGGCAAGACCCACGGGGAGACCGTCGGGATTGTGAAGAGGTTTTCATTCGGGAGTAACCCGAATCGACTCACATAGTCACTCGAGAGAAAAGGGGTCGCGGGTCCAAAACCCAGAAGCTTGGGTTGCTCGAGCGCAAGAAGCCAGTCGCGATGTATCATATTCGTTCCCTGCGTCGTGTGGTAGAACAACTGACGATCGTTCTCGGTCCAGTTCTGGTCCGGCCAATACATCTCGTCGAAGCCATGGTAGTCGGGCAGAGGTAGTCCGGCGCGCCAGTAACTCCCAATAGATGCCAAACGCGGTGAAAACACCGAGAGCGAGAAGAAGAACTAGCGAGGCCAGAGTGAGAACGACTCTGACCATGAGTTGCCTCCGAGGGAGCTCGTGGTCGCCATCCGCGAAACTGCGGGGTCGAGAAATCTGCTGCCAAAGTTACTACAAAAATATTTCTTTGTGTTAACTTCTCTGGTGATTTCCGAGTGCGAGGCTCGATGAGCCACGACATCACAATTATGAGGAGCATCCGATGACCTACCTGGCGCCCATACGTGAGAAGTTCGAAAGTCCTCCTCCGGGAGAAGAAAAAGCCATCGATGCCATCATCGAGATGTTCAAGGAGCAGCTCGAGAAGGACCTGAGGCGGAACAAGCAAAAGGATCCCGGCGCGATCATGCCGCGCGCTCTGCATGCCAAGGCGCACGGGTGCGTTGAGGCAACCTTTCAGGTTCAAAAGGACGTGCCGAAAGAGTATCGCAAAGGCATCTTTCAGCCGGGTGCGAAGTACAAAGCCTGGATTCGTTTCTCGAACAGCTTTTTTCCCAATCGGGCGGACGGGCAGCCGGACGCGCGTGGATTCGCGATCAAGCTCATGGGGGTTCCGGGCGAACGACTGCTGGATGGCATCTTTCGTGATTCGGAATTTTCGCTCGAAGAGAGACGAACTCAAGATTTCGTCTTCATCAACAATCCCATCTTTTTCTTGGACGACGTCGAGGTAACCCGGGTCTTCTTGAAGATTGCTGTCTCGCGCCGTCTCACGCGTCTTTTGTTGTTCGGGCTGACCCATCCTCGTCAGGGCTTCATTGCCGTCAAGGTCTTCAGCAAGAAGACCTATAACCCGCTCCGGGTCGACTACCACAGCATGACGCCGTTTCTGCTCGGAGATGACCACGCGGTCAAGTTCTCGGTCAGTCGCGTCACGCCCGCGGATGGCTTGCGCATCGTCGACGAGCCTGGACCGACGGAGGATCCCGACTACCTGAGCAAAGTCATGGCGCGCGAGCTCAATCCCGAACATGGAAAGCCGGTCTACTTCGATTTCTACGCGCACGTACGGCGTGACCCATCCCTTCCGATCGAGGATGGAACGGCGTTATGGCCGGAGAACCTCGCGCCGAAGCTTCCGCTGGCACGCATCGAAATCAAGCCGCAAGATTTCCGGAGTCCCGAGCGCATCGCTTTTTCCGAAAATTTGTCGTTCAACATCTGGAACGGCGTTCGCGAGCATCAGCCCCTCGGCGGCCTCAACCGGGGGCGATTGGCGTTCTACCGGGCCATCTCGGAGTACCGGCACCACAAGAACGATGCCCCGGCGTTCGAGCCCACCGTTCAAGAAGCGCCGCTGTGAGGAGCGACGCGCCAAGGTCAAACGCTGACGCTCAGGCGTTGATGTTGGCCTCCAGTATCTTCGGGCTGATGCGCCAATCAGCGAATTCCTCGCTCTCCATCCGGGACTCGAGCGCTTTCAGATCTTTCTGAAAGGCGCCGAAGGCAGCGACGCCTTTCTCGTCGAGCGCGAGGTAGGAGAAATCGTACATCAACTCTCTTCGCTTGACGTTGAGGTTGAAGTTCGCATTCACGAGTCTCTGGTATACATCTAGTGGCGGGTTGCGGCCGTCCTGGTAGACGCGCACCGGCTGCTTCCACACCCACATCTGGTAGTCCCACAGAAACGTTCCCAGCAGGTCGTGCTGGACGGTTTCGAGATAAATGAACGCACCGATGAGGCGTGCCACGGCCGAGCGGGTCACCTCGCGACCGAAGACCGGCTCGATGCCGTTCGGGATGACCTGCGCGAGCTCGCTCAGCCACGCGCGAATCTGCTCGTCGGTGCGGATGTCCTCATCGGTGTCGTAGTACGCCTCGACGTAGCGACGGGCATGTGCGTGCATGACATCGAAGAGCTCCACCAGGTTGTCGTGTGACGGCACCTCGAAGCCACCATCCAGGATGCCGCGACGTCTGGCGTCGGCTTCCGGGTCGATCACGGCGATGGGATAGGTGATGTAGGTGTCAGCGAAGAGCTTGCACATGCCCTGGTGCGTGAAGCTGAACGTCGTTTCGAAGTCGCCGCCCTTGGCCATCTGGCCTTTGGTAACGATCTCGTTGCTATATTGCGTGCCGTAGATGTGCGGCCAGAGCAGTCGACAGAGCGGGTGGTCCGACTTGAACGCATTCCGGGTGGCGATAGCCACCGCCGAGCCGACAACGAGGTGGACCCAGTTGAAGTGACGCACGAGCGAAAGGTGAGTGGATAACGCACAGAGCGCGAGCTTCTTGGCCAGTGGCCACTCCGGTTCAGACGGACTGTGCGCCCCAAGCTCGCTGTCGATGCGATACGCCCGAAGGCTTTTGGTAGCTTCGTCAACCTCGAAGAGCACGCGCACGCCGAGCGAATGCAGTCCGTCATGGTGCTGGTAATTAGAGAGCTCCCGCAAGTCCCACTGAAAACCGCCTTCGGGTGACTTCTCGAGGTAGCACCCGTAAGGACTCGCCACCGCCAAACGGCCCAGGTCCGGTTTGTCCTCTCCTTCCCAGTCCTGGGGCAGTCTCGGTGCGCGAAAGTATTTGCGGTGTCTCTTGGTGTAGGCCTCGCGAAGCGCCTCTTCGGGGTCGTCGGCGATCGGTGGCAGCCCGGGTTGCATCGCACCGAAAATCTTGTAGAGCGCCACTTGAACCTCGTAGAAGTAGTACTTGGGTCGCGATCTTTCGTCGGCAGGCACGTGGTCGGCCACGAGAATATTCGGAGCAGGGATGGCCGGAAACTTCGACGTGAGGGGCACGGGCTCGATTCGTCTCTCGCTGCCACCGGGCACCGGGATCTTCGCCGGTTTGTTCCCCCTGAACTTGAAGACACTGAGTCCATTCCAGAAACCCTTGCGCAGTTTCCAAGATATTGGGCTGCGTTGCTTGCCGGCCATGAGAGCGCCTCCTAGATTGATGTGTCACTCAGTTCGGCGATTCGGAGAATGCCGGATCGTCTTCCGCGCCGTCGCGTGGTCTCCACTCGAGCGAGTAGTACTTCCCCCGGTCACGCGCCCACGGATCGAAGGCGTTGACGACATGCTCGAGCTCGGGCGCGAGCTCGGGAATCGTCCGTAGGAGGACTCGCTTCAAAGGCGAGACCTCGATCGTAGTACCGTTCGATTTCATGATCTCCATCACCGTGCCATCCGGACCGTTGAAACGCACCCAATCGTGACCGAGCTTGGTGTAGAACTCGGGACGAAAGCTGGAGGTGAAGAATCGGTCGCTGAAGAGCCGCCGCGACGCGTTGAGAATGAAGACCTGAAACTGTGTCTCCGAGATCGCGTAGCCGTGCGGCCGCGAAAACTCCGCGAGCCAACCCACTTTCAGGTCTACGTCCTCCACGTTATCGACCATCGTGGCGTCCGGGTGACCGAGACAATCGTTGATTGGGGTTCCGTCGTCGTTCAGCTGCGCCTCGGTGATGACTTTCGAAACGTCGCACCGGTGCTGCCCGTAGATCTCTCGAAGAAGCCCAATGATCTCTCCCTGCCGTTCCTGCTCCGCCGAGTCTGCCCGCTGGTCGATGAAATCGTCGAAGCTCGTCAGCGTCTTCAACCCGTACTGACGGCGGAACTCGTTGAAACGCGGCACCCCGCGCTCACGGTCTCGAACGATGTCCAGTGCGGCAACGTCGATCGTCTGCGTTTCGGTGTCGGCGAGACGCGCGGGCATCTTCAAGTTCTGAAGAAAGTGCGGATGGTTCTGAAGCGTAAGGGCACCCAGGCGCTGGCGTCCCATGGAAAGCGCCCAGTTCGCTAGGCCCCGCTCGCGCATCGCTTGGGTCGCCTTGCCACGAAACGTCGCAACAACTGGAACTTTGTCGCGAATGATGTTCGCGTCATCGTCCAACTCGCGGTATTCGAGCAGATCCGGAAGCAGCGGGTGGAGCCGGTAGACGCTGACGAACTCTTCCGGAAAATTGAACGGCGAGCCGAAGTGATTGACACCGCCGTTCACGTGATCGGGATTCGAGAGGTCCCAAAGGTCAGTTTTGGTGGGATCGTACTTCGTGAAAACAGAGTCGGGGTCGCCTTCGTATCGGTGGCTCCCGAGTCCCACGATGCCAGGACCTGACGCGAAGATGGAGTACCACGCGTTGCCAAGGTTGCCGCCCCCCGAGGCATCGACCGCGCCTTTGATGACGGTTCCGAGCACTCGTTCGACAAGAGGGTGCCCGGCGAAAAGTCCGTTCCAGTTTGAGTTCATTGCCTTGAAAAGAGGCTCGTCGTAAAGAAGCTGTGTCGTCCATTCGATCGTATGAATCTTGGCGATCTCCGCGGCGACGACGAGCCTCGCGGCTTCGAAAAGCTCGTCGGTGGTGATGTTCTGGTAACGAATCACCTCGTCGGGCTCGTTCGGATTCCGGAGTCCCGAGTCTTCCGTTGGTGTCGTCGCCGCTTGCGCGCGGAAGGCCTCGACGAAAGCGTTGTGCTCACGGGCAAAGACGGTGTGGTAGAAGCTCAACCCCACCGTCCAGTTGTCGGGAAAAGCGGTGGCCTCTTGACCGCTCCAGGCAGGGTTCATGGGGTCGCCGTCTTCGAGAAGCGGCAAATAGCCTTGCTCTTCGCCGTTTCCGGGCCGCTCACCCAGCTCGACCACGAGAAGTTTCGCCGGATCGTCCGGATCCCGTTTGACGCGCTGACGACTGACGTCGTCGTAACCGTAGATTTGAGAGGCATCCCACCATGCGGTCACGGTGTTGTTCGTCGTTTGAAAGGCGCGGGCCAAGTGTTCCTTGCCGTCGTGAGTGAATGTCGGTGGGTCGGAATCATCGGCCACGTAGGCTTTGTCGATGCGGTCGCCCGGCCGGCACCCCGTCCGACGCGCTTGTTCCGTCGTGCACCCGACGGCCATCATGTCTTGCTGGTTGTGGCCCTCGACAAGATGCGAGAACCAGTCGTGGTTCATGAACTGGATCCAAAAAGCCGCGAGGACATTAAAGAACGGCGCTTTCTGATAGCCGCAATCGTCTTCCATGCCGCCCTGTTCGCAGGCCCCTTCGTTTGACTGCTTTCTGGTAAAGAGCTTGCGGCTAATCAGCTGCGGGTCCGGCTCGAGGAGCTCGAGCCGGTCGCCATGGCGGTTTCTGGTGAGCTCGTTTTTTCCCAGGCGCGGAAACGTACTTTCGAACTGCACGTTGCGCGCGAAGGGGGTGTGCGTCGAGCCCATAAGAGGATTTCTGATGTCGTTACAGATTCCATCCAGGTTGCGATGGCGAATGAGATCGCCACTACATTCCTGCGCGCCGTCACCACCTACCGCCTCGTAGTACGGGTGCTCGGGGGATAGACGCATCGCATCCCATTGTTTCTTAATCTGGCCCGTGCCTTCGGTAACGTATTCCTCGTAGGTTCCGGCATTGTCGAAGAGGTTGAACCGGATCAAATCCAACCGCTGATACTCGAGGTCGAGCAAAGAGCCGTTGATCCCGACCAGGTTGGTGGCGGGGAATGGAATACCGATGAACTTTCGTCTGGACTCGTCGTCGCCGGCGGCCCAGTAGTTCTTCCAGTCCACCCAAGGCACATGGCGAAAGTCGACCGCGTGGCTGCCACCGAAACATCGCGCCGTCTTCTCGTCGACTTTGCCGAGGAATCGATCGGTCTGCCCATCGGCGTGGCGTATATCTCCCAGAACGAGATCTTCGACAAACTCGCCGCAGTCGAAAACGGTATCACTCGTGAGCTTACGCGTGACTGTCTCTTCCCCGCGGCAGCCTTCGAACAAAAGCAGCGACACGACGGCTCCGAAAAAAGCGAGTCTCTTCATCTTCAAGCCTCCATAACACGTACGAACATGAATCAAGACTGAGCTTCGAGGAGCGCTTTGGCGTCCCCTAGATCAGTGGTGTCGAACCCTTCGGTAAACCACCCGTAGATGTCGCTGAGCGCCTGGCGCGCTTCGGTCGAGTCGCCGCGCGATCGACGAAGCCGGGCCCAGCTCATGGTCGCGCGGAGCTCGAGCGATTTCGCCTGCTGGCTGCGCGCGATATCGATCGCGCGGCGGATGTTCGATTCGGCCTCGTCCTGACTGCCCAACCGCGCCAACAACTCGCCTTTGAGCCGATAGAGCTCCGCTTCGACGCAGCGCTCTTCGTTCGCCTCTACCGCGGCGAGCGCCTCATCGACGGTCTGAATGCCTTCTTCGGTGCGCCCGGCGTTCAAATAAATCTCAGCCACGAGGGAGAGAAAGAACGAGCGCCAAATCTCCATGCCGGCCATCCTCGTTCCTGCCAACCCCTGTTGAATAGCCGCGACCCCTTCGTCCACTTGCCCGTCTCGGGCGCTCGCCCAGCCTTGCCACATCGAGGCCGCCCCGACGAACAGCCCGAATCCTTCGGCGACGGCGAGCTCGATCACGGCGTCGATACGCTGTCTGGCCATCGTTTCTTCGCCTCGAAGCCGGTGAACGAAAATGGACATCCACAAGCCGTGAGTGCGGGTAAAGGCGTGTTCCACCTTCGAGGCCAACTCGAGCGCATTGCGGCTGCGCTCGAGCGCCTGGTCGGGGTAGCCGAGGTTCCATAGCGACATCGCGAGGTAATCGAGGAGAAACTCCCCCGGGTCCTGAACGAGATGCATCAGTCGGGCGCGTTGGGGCTCGAGCTGGTAAAGGTTTATTCCGTCTTCGCACTGTTGCCGGGCTTCGGCGAACTCTCCCATGAAGTAGAGCGGTCCTGCGTTCGCTTGATGCGATTCGACGAGGAACACGACGTCTTCTTCTTTTTGGGCGAGACGAAAATGCTCTCGGCCGAACTCCAACGTCCGCTTTTGCTGACCGCGCACCAGGCTCCAGCCGAACAGCGCGAACAAGACAATGAGACGCTGAGCCGAGTTGCCAAACTGCTCGCTCAGCTCTCGAGCTCGGGTGTACGCCTTTTCGACCTCGGGCGCGCCATAGCCGGTGATCGCCATCAACGAAAAGCCAAGATTGATCTGGATGTTGAGCTCCGCCTGGGCAAGGTCGCTGCTCGGAGGCGTTTGTTCGAGGCGCTCGAGCGCCTGCTGCAGATGGTAGACCGCAGCGCGGTAGGCCGAGCGATGCTTCGCTTTTTCTCCGGCTTTGAAAAGATACTCGATCGCCTTATCGTCTCTATCCGAAAGAGCATAGTGGTACGCTAGCTTTTCGTAGTTCTCTTCCAGTCGATCGCGATAGAGATGCTCCATGCCCTCCCCCACCTGGAGATGAAGCTCTCGCTTGCGCTTGTTCAAGATGCCCTGATACGTCGCTTCCTGGGTGAAGGCGTGCTTGAAAGAGTATTCGAGCTCGGGTACTTGGCGTTCTCGATACACGAGCTGCTTGTCCTCGAGCTCGTTCAAATGCGAGCTCAAGCCAGGCGTTTGCGTCAAGTGCTCGAGCAGGCCGTGGTTAAAGAGCCGGCCGATGACGGATGCGCATTGCAGCACCGCCTTCGCTTTAGTATCGAGGCGATCGACGCGGGCCGCGACGACGCTATGGATCGTTTCCGGCACTTCGATCTTTGAAAGGTCATCCCCCGCTTTCCACGTGTCTCCCTGGCGGTATAAGTGCCCGTGGTCGATCAACGAACGAACGACTTCTTCAATGTAGAAGGGGTTGCCTTCCGATTTATCGAGAATCGATTGCCTGACCGCCTCGGGAAAATCGTCTATCGAGATCAACGCGTCCAAGAGCTGGCGGCTTTGTGATCCCGAAAGGTGGCTCAGCCGGATCTCGGTGTACCGCTCGCCGCACTTGTCTTGAGCCGTGGCGCCTAGCTGGGACGACCGCTGGTCTTCGTCGGGTCGGTACACGAGAAGAAGCAGCATCGGCGTCGTCGCCACCAGTTCCATGAGCAACAACACCAAATCGAGAGAGAGGTGATCCGCCCAATGGAGATCCTCGAGAACGAGCAGCAGCGGCTCTCGTTTTGCCAGGGCGTGGCAGAGAGACTGTAGCTGGGAGAGCGTCCGCAGCCGCACCTGTTCCGCCGCAACATAGTCGAGCTTTCGATCGAGCTCGTTGTCGAAGCGGATCGACAGGATGCGTCCTAGCAGCGGGAGTATCTCGTCAGCGGTCTCCGGCATCAAGGCTGAGACGGCCTCTGTGGTCTTGCGCGCGAGCTCCTCATTGCTGTCCTTCTGGTTGAGACCGAAATCGCTCCTCAGAATATCGAGAAACGGCCAGTAGCTGGCGGACTCACCAATCGACACGCAGCGCCCTTCCAATACTTGGATCGAGCGAGCGCCGGGGCGGCTGTCATCGGTTCCACCTCCCCCGAGAAGATGTCGCTTGAGCTCGGTGACGAGCCGTGACTTGCCGATTCCCGCCTCGCCAATGACAGAAACGACTTGGCCCTCACCGGCTTGTATCCTCCGGGCGACTTTCTTGATGTCGGCAAACTCCCGGTCGCGACCGACCATCGCCACCCCGAGGCCTTCGATACCGCGCAGTTTTTCCGGACGTTCTGAAACGCCGAGCACGCGGAAAATGGTGACGGGCTCCTTGACGCCTTTGAGCTTTTGCGGTTCGAGCGGTTCGAACTCGAACATCGTGCTCGTCAAGCGATGGGTCCCCACCCCGACGAGGATGGTCGCGGGTTTCGCGAGGTCCTGGAGTCGTTTCGCCAGATTGATGTCGTGTCCGTAAGCGCTGACTTCCTGATGCTGCACGGAGCCTATCGGACCGAAGTACATCATCCCGGTATTGATGCCGATGGTGACGTCGAGCTCTACCTCGATCACCGCACGCAGGATGTCGAGCGCGGCTCGGACGGCTCGCTCCGCGTCGTTCTCGTGAGAAAGCGGAGCCCCGAAAAACACGAGCGCGCAATCGCCGATGAATCGATTGACGCTACCTTCGTAGCGGTAAACCGAGTCCGCGATGGCTTTGAAGCATTCATTCACTTTTTCGACGACGACTTCCGTCGGCAAACTCTCGGACAACGGTGTTAATCCGGTGATATCGACGAACATCGCCGTGACCAGCCTGTTTTCGCCTTCGAGCTCGCGCTCGGCGACCTGCATTCTTTTAGCGAGGGGTCCAGGAATGAAGCTGTCCGACTGGGAGTGCATCTGCTCGAGCCGCGACGGTGTCGCCGCGTTCGATGCCGCCAATGACGCGCCGCACTCCATGCAAAAGCGAGCTTCCGCCGGGTTTTCGTGCCGGCACTCAGGACATTGCATCGGAAACAATCACGCTCCTGACAGCCATTTCTTGACGACTTGATTGAACTCGTCGGCCTTGCGCACGCTCACCCAATGATCGGACTCGTACGCTATCGCTTTCGAATCTTCGCGTGCCAAGACCTGCTCGAGCCATGCCTTCGAGTGAAACATCATCGGGTTTTTCAGACCGTACGCGTAGATCATCGGGCACGGTGGAAAGAAATCCGGCTTCGTTCGAAAAGGGTGCCGGAGCCGAGACGTCCAGAAATCCACGTAAGGGTAGTTCATCCGGGCGTGAATCGTTGCCAGCTCCGCCGGCGCTTTCGAAAGCCAGGCGAACAAGCGCGACATGAACGTTCCCCCTACCCCGCGAAGCCACCACGCCACCACCAGCCACCACTGATAAAGGAGCATGAGCCTGCCGAAGAGCCCAGGGCGAAACGCACGATAGGCGAAGTCGCCGACATCGACCGCGACCAGTTTGGATACGCGGCCGGGATGGGTGCGCATGTACTCTAAGCCGTAGTAGCTGCCCCAATCGTGGATCATGAGAATCAACGGGTCGTCGCCCAGATGATCGACCACCGCCGCGATGAGCTCGACGACTTCTCGCGTCTTGTAGACGCGTGGCGCCGGCCGGGCTTTGTCGAAGCCCGGGAGCGTGAAGCGCACGCAACGGTACGAGTCCTTGAACGCGGCGACTTGCGGATCCCAGAGCCGGTAGCTATCCGGCCAACCATGGATCATCAAGATCGTGGCGGCACCACTTCCTTCGATCACGAGATCGATGTCGTTCAATCCGAGCGTTTCGGTCATGGTCTTTCGTCAATTCTGCGGGGCCGCGTCCCGCGACTTCAGCTACTCGTCTGACGGCTCTTCGAGTACTGTCACCTGCGCGAAGTAGAAGCCGCTTTCTTGCCACGGAGCGATATTCTCGATCCTGAGCGTCGTACCCCGGGGCAGCACGCCCGCGAAAGGGCGCTTGTCGAACTCGCCATTCTCGTTGGGAGCGCTTCTATGGAGCTTTAGCGAGCTCGACGTCTTGAACGTATGGTCTCGGAGTGTTTGAGGAACGCGGCCGACGTCAAAATCGACGTAGTCCAGGAGCCAGCGGTACGGCTCCAGCGCTGTATCGCACTTGAGCTCTCCGGTGTCAGCGAGCTCCACGGGCGAGTCGTCGTGGTAGTACCCCACGAAAATCCAACCCCGCCGGCCTTCTCCGCCAGTCGGGTCCGCGACTTTAGCGGCCTCTTCCGGTAGCCGTTCGTAATAGCGACGGCGGCGCTCGGTGTCGCGGGCGATGGCTTCGCGCTCTCGTCGGATCAGCTCATTCATCGAGTCCGAGAGGTTCAACAGAAACGTCCTGAGTTTGGCGTCATTCACCGCTTTGCCGATTAAAACGGCGCGCGCGACATTGGCGCCCTCGATGTCCTCGAACTGGTCTCGAAGCTCGAGCCGCTGCCGTGAGTCTTCCGCGAGAAACCTTGCCAGAAGCTCCGCTTTCTCCTCCGGGCTCAGTGCCCAAGCGGTCATCAGATGCTCGGTGTCGAGAACGTAGACTACGTGCGCGAGGCGTTTGCCGACGAGATTGATGTCATCGTTGAACCCGTCGGCGTCGTCGCGAGTTCGCGACTCCCACTCTCGGTCCAAGAGATGGTTCATGTGACGCCTGAGAACCCTTTGTAACTTGCCGGAATGGAACTGAGACGCCTCGACCGAGCGCGCATAGGACGATATCGATAGAGCGTATACCGGTAGGAGTACGTTGGCGAGGATTTTCGAGATCCGGCCGGGAGGCTCTGGCTTGGCTCCCGAGTCGATCTCGAGAAGCACCACGCCTCTTCGGGCAAGCTCGTCAAGAAGCCACCCGGCGCTGCAACCGAGATCGTTACCGTCGGGATCGCACGTTTCCTCGACGTTGCTACTGAGGTAATCCAATCGGTCGAGGAGGACCGTGAACGTGTCGATACCACTGTTGTCCAAAACACCACCGTCGATCACGCGATTTTCTCTAGAGCCGGAAGGTCCGAGACCGACCATGGGCAGGTCGAACCCCCATGGGAAATTGGCCGACATCCGCACCGCCTCCTCGACATCGACGGCCATCCGAGGATCGATATCGGTGATCGCTTCCGCGTGTCCACCTGAAGCCAACGTCCCGAGAAGCCCTTGCGGCAACCGGGGGAACCCAGCGACGACACGAGATCCGTCGAGCACGTCCGTCACGTTGATGAGGAGCAGCGGACGCCTGCCGTGTTCTTTCTCGCTCCTTTCGTACGTCTCGCGCCAGCGAAACAACTTCCGCCAGAACTGGGTCACCATTTCACCCCGTTCGACTCCGGGCATGACCACACCGCGGAGCATCGGCGCATTGAAGTCCGTGGCCATGTCATCGAAGCGCGTGCTCCCGACGGGCCAGCCGAGCTTTCCGTCTTCCCGTCCCGTCTTGCAGATGTTCTCGGACTCGCCGCGTGCTCCAGGGTTGAAGTCTATGACGTGGAATCCTTCCGCGCTTTTTGTGCAGAGTCGGTGTTTGACGGCACACTCGCGTCCGTTCTCGATACCGATGTCTTCCTCCTGGCTGCAGCGCTCCCACTGGAGCTCACAGATCCTGCCAAGCTCGTCGCAGAACGTGTCGTTCAGCTGAGTGAGTAGCGTGTTACGCAGAGATTTCGCCACCGGGGGCCGCGTCCTGTCGCTCAGCGCAAAGTGCGCGCTAGCGAGGCTCCCGCCGGAAACGCTGCTGATGAAGAGCACCTGGTCGGCCAAAGAGCGCTCGGGAGTTTCTACTCGGGTCCAGTCATCGAGCGAGCCATGCGGGGGGGTGCGCTCCAACATCTCGAGCACCAGCGTGGCGTAAAGAGCCGCGCGGGAGCCGCCGCCTGCGGCCGCGACGAAAATGACCGGCTCGGTTTTCGGCATGCTATCGAGTCGAGCTCGGACTGCCTTGAACCAGTTTTCCTGCAGCTTCCTGGTGACGGTATCTTTTTCGTCCTGATCGAGCTCGTCCCAATCCTTCTTCAGGCCTTTTCGTTCCTGATCACGGCTTCTCGTCAGCGATGCGGTCTTTCCCTCGGCTTCGTACCCGATGGGTACGGTAGACTTCGGTACGGCCAAGAGAAGGAGCACTCCGGCGAACACCGCCAACCGTTGTCCGGCCGTCCGCCCAAAAGCATCCGCAAACAAGCCCAGGCCGAGAGCGACGAGACCGACTTGGACCAGCGCCCACAGCGTATAGACCCGCCAGCTCACCGGCAAAGCCTCCAAACGGCTCTCGGCAAGGCCCCAAACGATCGCTCCAACGATGCCGTTCATCAAGAACAGCAGGAGAATGAGCCCTGCGGTATTCGTGCAGTTCGCCCAGTGGCGCTTGTTCGAATCGCTTTCGTCAATCTCATCAGGACCGTCGCCGGAGGCGTCGGTCGTGCTCGCGTCGAACTCCCCGATAACCAGCCATGCGCCAACGAATATCAGGAAGATGGCCCAGTAAGTTTGAACCGGAGGGCCGGCCGCGGGCAGGAAATCCGAGATGTAGTACAACAAGGCGTACAACCCGGTACCGACGAGAACAAATACCAAGCCCAGCACGCGACGTTGCCGTCGCGGGCGTCGTTTCGCTGGGTAGTAGAGCAGTTTCTCGAGCCTCGGACGGACGCTCTGCCGAATGCTTCGGCCCATCCTCCGGAATAGAGACGGCCTGCTCTCTCGTTGTACGTCCGAATCCGAGCTCACGACGAAGAGCACGCCGAAGTAGAGAATTCCGAGCAGGGCGACGTACACCCACAGACCGGCGCCGAGCAAAGAGTCGCGATTCGCGTTTTCGAAGATCAAACGGAAAGGCGGGAGAGTCGTGAACTGCCGCGTAATCGGAGGTATCGCAAAGATGCAAAGTGCTGAGATCCCGATGACGAACAACGTGACCGGATGGCGGGAGAGGAAGCTGGCAGCTTGCTTGGCACTTCGTCGCGCCGAAATCCGTCGTTCGGAATCTTTCATGAGAGCACCATCACATGTGAGTGCGGCGGAGCCGCGAGGCGGACTAAAACTTGGGCATTCTACTACGAGAAGTGTTCAAATTACTACGAGAAGGGTTTAAACACGACCATCCCGGCCATCCCGGAATGCTCCATCGCCGGAACTGAGCGGCTATGGTAGGATGCGGCTCTTTCAACCGGCAAAGTGGGCTCCGTGCCTAACGAAGACGACACTCCCGACGCGAGCGAGCGCGAGACCGTAGCTCGGGCGGCGGCTCGCTCCGACTCTGAGTTCAGAGCGCTCGGGCGCGGGACCAAGCTTGGACCTTACGAGGTTGTCTCTCTCATCGGTCAGGGAGGTATGGGGGAAGTCTATCTTGCAAGAGACTCCCGCCTGCGTCGGGACGTCGCCATCAAGATTCTTCCGAGCCGACGGGCGGAGAATCCGGGCGGTGTCGCGCGCTTCGAGCGGGAAGGCCGGGCCGTTGCCGCGCTGTCCCACCCGAATATCCTGTCGATCTACGACGTGGGCACTGAAGGTGGCGTCACCTACGCGGTCATGGAGTATCTTCAAGGAGAAACGCTGCGAGATCCCCGGCTGCCTTCGCGCGCCTGATCACGATTCGTGAATTCTTTGTCGGCGATCGACTGTAAAGTGCTGCAATCAAGCGCTTTCGGAGTCCAATCGTGTTCTTTTCGGCGCATAAACCCTGCATAACCTCCTCCTTTTGGGTCTAAAAAGGGCAGATAGAGCGGGGTTACCAGGGGTTTAGGGGCTATGTAGAGGGCAACTAGACGCCAGATACTACGCGATTGCGGACCGGTTGCGCGCGCCCTAGAGGTCGGGCCCTGGGACGCCGTTCTCAAAGCCGAAGGCAGCAGCGACGTAGTTTCACCCCGACATTAATTAGCAGGCAATTATTGGTCGGTAATTATCGTGCCGACGTGTGGACCCGGTTGAACAGATCCTGCGCGGCCAAGGGAGGCCGTGGAATTTAGTAGAGAAACACCGCCGCGACCGGCCTAGCTGTTTGGGTGGAAACCCTTTTACTGGTTCAGTTGTCCGGAGAGTCGCGGAGTTTGAGGCTGGAATCTAAGTGAGCTGTACCGGTCGGCGGATCTCGACAGGACGCTAAGAACTTTTTTCAGGCCGCGCCGAAAAACCCTCGCTTTAGGTCAAAAGAAGGCGAAGCTAACATCGTCTTCGGCGACGTGAATGCCGCGAACGGAACATCATGGAAACTTTTCCTGCTCTCACACGCGCCGCGCCCATGGGGCGGCACGAAGAACGCTTTTTCTCGGACGGCACGTATCTGTAACGATGTACCGAAGGGTCGACCCCCGAGTGAATGCACGCTAGGATTGGAATAATTGCCTAGTAATAATGTCGGTAAAACTACAATCGCTGCTGCCTTCAGCCTGGAGAACAAGCATCCCAGGGCCCGCTCGAAAGCAGGTGGTTGTTTCACGAGGTTTCACGCCGTTTCACGCCGTTTCGTCCTTGCGAATAGGTACATTTTACGAAACGAACCCAATCGCTCAGTCTAGACCCCGTCGACTTCGGTTCGCGTTAAACTGGTGCATAAGCGCCTTCCTTGCAAGAGGATGCGTATGAATCACCAACAGTAGACGACGGAAGCACCCGTGGTCCAGCTAGGCAGAAGGGTCTTTCACAGCACGGCGTTCACGTTCAGCCGCTCGGCATCAGAGGAGTCCCAGAGCAACCCGGTATGCATCACCGATCAGTTTTGAATATCGAGTTATGTTCCCGGGCCCGTTGTAACCCGCTGCAAACTCGGCCCACTCCTTGTTCCTGAGCGCCCGCAGCAAACCCTCGTCAGCCACGGCGTACTCTTACGCACGCGTTCTCGGAGCGGGGCGATGTAGCGCTCCAGAAACTTGTTCCCTTCCCGGTTCTCATCCGCACTGAGTTGGTAGAGGGCGGTCGAAGGACTTCTGCAATTGTCGGAAACACGGCCCCTGGAAGACGTGCACATTGACGAGGTCGAGCTCACCGCCTATGACCACCTTCTGGATGGCGAAGAAGAGGTGTTGCAATGCTAGAAGAGGTGAAAAAGCGA
>SMVB01154184.1_pt1 | contig 16321 bp, 25 predicted proteins | sample 2456461 | NCBI WGS metagenome assembly SMVB01 (sample SAMN11095934, study PRJNA526329) | marine sediment metagenome | biome: Marine sediment; feature: Surficial sediment; material: Deep marine sediment; isolation source: Hadal surficial sediment | place: Pacific Ocean | collected 2014-05 | depth...
ACATATCCAATGATGTGAGCCATGCGTTCCGCGGCCGGGTAATAACGCGTCAACCGCGCGGCAATGCTGAATCCAGGAAAGCGGTGCCTATTGACCGAAAATATTGCCACCTCGCGTTCGTCCATACCGGTCTTTATGGCCACCGAATCGAAGCCGCGCGCGCGCTTCAATGCCTCGTTGATTCTCTCGCGCTCCGCGTCATTGAGTTGCAGCAAAATCGCTAACGCGGTTAGTGAGGACTGCACGTCTTCGACCCGTTCAGGGACCATTTCGAGTGCAAAGGATGGTCGATTTTCGGCTAGAATATGCCCGTCACGGCTATAGATAAGTCCGCGAGTCGGTGCGATGGGCACCACCTTTAATCGATTGTCTTGGGCCAGCGTGGTGAAATGCCCATGTTTGATGATCTGAAGGTAGGCGAGGCGGGAAATGATCAACGAAACCAGCACGGCCATTATCGCGACGGCCGCCCACACCCGCGCCTGGAAAATACGCTGCTCGCGATCGGGGTCCTTCAGCGTCGGTAGTTTTTGCATCGCCTCATCCCGCGTGTTCCGACATTAATCGTCGCTTCGATTCTGCCCAATAGGTTCATACGCAGTACTTGGTCGTGGTTAACGATAACTGCGTTAAAGCAACGGGGAGGGGTCACCCAAACCCCAATGTTTTATCTAACCGCACTCGGTCTTTCGCCGAAGGTCACGCAGTACGATAAATATCCATGGCCACAGCACCGTACTGGTAGTAGCCGCGAGTAAAAAATCGAAACGGTAACGCATAGACCCGAGAAAGTTATATATCAACAACATCGATAATAAATAGAAGAACACGAGCGACCCTATTACGAGGGCTTGGCGAAACAACGGATAGACGCGAATTTGTTGATGGTAAATAACCACGATATACGCCACCATTGCCAGCCCCAACGCGTGCTGGCCAAGCAATGACCCCTGCATCACATCCAACAGTAGACCGACTCCCCATGCACTCAGAACGCCAATGTGTTGTGGCAACGCCAAGCACCAATATGCGAGCACCAGAGCGACCCATGCGGGACGCCATGCAACGGCCCACTCCGGTAATGGCAAAGCCGTCAACATGAACGCGATGATAAAACTTGTAACGATCGCCCACGTACCCCGCGACATGATGTTCATTGGGGTGTCTCAATTTCGATGGCACTGATTTGCGCCGCCTCACTCAGCTGCGCGGGCCAAACCAGTAAGACCTCACGTACGCGGCTGACCTGCGCGCTCGGCCTTACGATAATGCGCGCAAACGGCTCGCCGTTATCGATTTCGATTGCTGTCACCTCGCCAACCGGATAACCCGCCGGGAAACGATGAGCCAGTCCAGACGTAACGATCAGATCGCCGACCTTGACGTCTGCGCTGGTGGGCACAAATGACAAATTCATTTGATCGATACCGCTCGTACCGACTGCAATCGCACGTAGGCCAGTGCGATTGAGCTGAACCGGAATTGCGTGTGTCGTGTCGGTAATGAGCAAGGCGGTACTAGAGAAAGGCCCGACCCGTACGATTTGTCCCAACACTCCGTAGGCATCAATTATTGGTTGGCCGACATAGACACCGCGCCGGGTACCTTTGTTGATCACAATTTGTCGGGCAGACGGTGATGTTTCTATTGCCAGCACGTCCGCGCCGACGACGGTTTCCCCATGTTCCGTAGAGGAATCGAGCAGTTCGCGTAATCTGACATTCTCGTGGGTCAATGCCGCGAATTTTTGTGACCGCGAACGTAAGATCATGTTCTCCGAGCGCAAGCGTCGATTATCTACGACCAGATGCTGGTGCGCACGTATACGTTCGGAAAGCCGCCCCATGGCCTTGATCGGCGCATTGACGGCATATTGCAACGGATAAATCAGCAGCGATATACCAGAGCGAATGGCCGCAAGATGTTGGTGTTGGTGATCGATAGAAATCAACAAAAAGGACAGAATTACGCAGCTAATAAATCTCGACGTGGGCGAAGGCGCATCGGTAAATAGCGTTTTTATCGTTTTGTCCCCTGGGAGTCGGTCGAACTTAATCGTCCACTCGGAAAATGCTCCTATAGTACCGGAGCATGCGCCATCGATAGCGAAAGCCGCGCTGGGAAAGTCGCAATTCAGTTATGCTTGGGTACTGTGTCGAGGCGCATTGTCGACTACTCGAGCGCCAGAATATCGAGTCCATGATCGTCGATCATTTCCAACACCCTACCGCCGCCTCGCGCGACGCAGGTCAACGGGTCCTCGGCGATGATCACCGGTAACCCCGTTTCTTCCACTAGCAAGCGATCTAGGTCCTTTAACAGGGCGCCGCCGCCAGTTAAGACCATGCCGCGATCCGCGACATCCGAACCGAGTTCCGGCGGGGTTTTTTCCAGTGCAGTTTTCACCGCCTCAACGATCCCCGCCAGCGGTTCTTGCAGCGCCTCGAGGATCTCGTTGCTATTTAAGGTGAACGCGCGCGGCAGGCCCTCCGCCAGATTCCGCCCCTTGATTTCGATTTCCCGTACTTCGCTGCCGGGGTACGCGCAACCAATTTCGATTTTGATCCGCTCCGCGGTCGCGTCACCGATTAAACTGCCGTAGTTTCTACGCACGTAGTTGATGATGGCATCATCGAAACGATCGCCGCCGAGTCGAACCGAATCAGAATAGACGATCCCATTGAGCGAGATAATGGCAACTTCCGTCGTTCCGCCGCCGACGTCTAGAATCATCGAGCCACTGGCATCACTAACCGGCAACCCTGCGCCAATCGCGGCGGCCATCGGTTCTTCAATTAAAAATACCTCACGCGCACCCGCTCCTGCGGCCGATTCGCGAATGGCACGTCGCTCAACTTGGGTCGATCCGCACGGCACAGCCACGAGAACGCGCGGACTCGGTTTGAACAGTTGGTCGCCGTGCGCTTTGCGAATAAAGTGCTGCAGCATTTTCTCGGTAATCGTGTAATCCGCAATGACGCCATCCTTCAATGGCCTAATTGCTTCGATATGGCCGGGTGTCCGCCCCAGCATGCGCTTGGCCTCCATGCCGACGGCCGCAATCGTGTTCGGGTTGTTGGAATCACGGCCGCGCCGGATCGCAACCACTGACGGTTCATTCAACACAATCCCCTTACCGCGCACATATATCAGCGTATTCGCAGTTCCGAGATCGATCGAGAGATCGTTAGAGAATATACCCCTCAGCGTTTTGAACATTACAGTTGGTCCTCAACAATCAAGATGAGCGGTCGGCGGGGAGCCTCCATCCAAATCGACTTGGTCTTTTGGAGCGCTGGATCGGAGATGTTCATGGTACACTCAGAGTTCTTCGCAGGACGAAAATGTTCGCTCATATATCGTGGCATAGTCGCGATCGCAGCAGAAATTATGTGGCACCCATAACGCGTTGTAATTTAACAGCGCTGATGCAATTCAGCAAGCGAGCTGTCGTGCAACTTTTCTTTTCAATTCAATAGATAACGGACACCCAATGGCGATTAGCAACGATCAAGTTAGAGCAATTGCACGCCTCGCGCGCATCGGGATTAAGGCCAAGGACATTCCGGGATTTTCGACCCAGCTTAACAAGATCCTCGATTTCGTCGCCCAAATGGATTCGGTCGATACCCGCGACGTCCAACCGCTTGCCCATCCGTTGGAACTCGATGCGCGATGGCGCGCCGACGAAGTACTGGAAGTCAATCAACGCGACGTCTACCAATCTGGTGCTCCGCAGGTCAAAGACGGCCTCTACCTGGTACCAAAAGTCATCGAATAGAGGCCGTCGATGCCAATATACCCGGAGACCGCCGCGGAAATTGCCAACGCACTCGCAAAGGGCCAATTTAGCAGCGTCGAGATCACCCGCCATTTTCTGGATCGGATCGCCAATTTGGATGGCCGGCTGAACAGTTTCATTAGCGTGTGCCCCGAACACGCATTGCGCCAAGCCACCGCCGCCGATGCGTTGCGCGCCAGCGATACGGCCGGTCCGTTAACGGGCGTACCCTACGCACACAAGGATATCTTCTGCACCAAAGGCATTAGATCGACATGCGGTTCGCGCATGTTGGACGATTTCATCGCGCCCTATAGCGCGACCGTTTCCGAGCGTTTTGATAAGGCCGGAATGGTATTGCTCGGGAAGACCAACATGGACGAATTCGCCATGGGATCGTCTACCGAAACGAGTTATTACGGCGCAGTAACCAATCCGTGGCGAACCGGCACAGTCCCCGGCGGCTCGTCGGGGGGTTCTGCGGCGGCAGTGGCGGCGCGCCTCACGCCATGTGCCACGGGTACGGACACCGGTGGTTCTATCCGCCAACCGTCGGCGCTGTGCGGGATATCGGGTCTCAAACCAACCTATGGTAGGGTTTCTCGCTACGGCATGATCGCGTTTGCGTCGAGCCTCGACCAGGGCGGGCCGATGGCCACGAGTGCGCACGATTTGGCGTTGTTGATGAACGTAATGGCCGCTTTCGACCCACGAGATTCGACCTCGGTCGATCGGCCTCAAGAGGACTATACCGCCTGCCTGAACGTCTCGATCGCCGGATTAAGAATCGGCATTCCTCGACAATTTTTTGCCCAGGAATTAGACGCTGAGGTCGCAACCCTGGTGCACGCGGCAAGGTCAATCCTAGAAGGCTTAGGCGCTATATGTGTCGATGTCGATCTGCCTCACATGGAGTATTCGATCCCCGCATACTACGTGATTTCGTCAGCCGAATGCTCCTCGAATCTATCCCGCTACGATGGTGTGCGCTTCGGATATCGGTGCGACGATCCGTCTGATCTTGATGATTTGTATTGCCGGTCTCGCAGTGAAGGATTCGGCTCGGAGACAATAAGACGAATTCTGGTTGGCACTTATGCCCTGTCGGCCGGCTATTACGATGCCTACTATCGAAAGGCCCAACAGATCAGGCGATTGATCCAGGAAGATTTTCGTGACGCGTTAAAGCAAGTTGACGTTCTGCTCGGTCCAACGTCGCCGACAACCGCCTTCAACATTGGACAGAAAACCAACGATCCGGTTGCGATGTATCTATCGGATATCTATACAACCGCGGTAAATCTTGCGGGGTTGCCGGCCGCATCGGTGCCGGTGGGTTTTGCCGACGAACTACCGGTAGGCATGCAACTGATCGGAAACTACTTCGACGAAACACGGCTCTTGGGTATCGCACACCAATATCAATTCGTCACCGAATGGCACCGGCGCTCACCGCCAAATTATGAACAGGTAACATGACATGGATTGGGAACCGGTGATCGGGCTCGAGATCCACGCACAGCTCGCGACGAAAAGTAAGATTTTTTCGTCAAGCTCGACCGTCTACGGGGCTGCGCCCAACACCCAGGCCTCAACGGTGGATTTAGGTCTACCTGGTGTATTACCGGTGTTGAACGAAAAGGTCATCGAAATGGCTGTTCTATTTGGGCTCGCCGTCGGGGGGGAAATTGCCAACGCCTCCATTTTCGCTCGAAAAAACTATTTCTACCCGGACCTGCCGAAGGGCTATCAGATAAGCCAATATGAAGATCCAATTGTTACCGGTGGACAGTTACAGATCCGACTGGCCGACGGCGTTTTGAGAACCATTGATCTAACCCGTGCCCACCTCGAAGAAGACGCCGGTAAGTCAATCCACGAAGGTTTTGATGGGTTCACTGGGATAGATCTAAATCGGGCGGGAACGCCGTTGCTTGAAATCGTCTCGGAACCGCAATTGCGCTCGGCGGCGGAAGCGGTTGCCTATATGCGCACCATGCATCAATTGGTCCGTTATCTCGGCATATGTGATGGCAACATGCAGGAAGGCTCGTTTCGCTGTGACGCAAACGTATCGGTTCGTAAAACTGGCGAATCAACTCTGGGCACACGGACCGAAATCAAGAATTTGAACTCGTTTCGTTTCATAGAGCGTGCGATTGTTTTCGAAATCAATCGGCAAATTGATCTCATCGAAAGCGGCGGAACGGTAGCACAGGAAACAAGACTGTACGACGCCGATAAAGATGAAACCCGTACCATGCGCGGCAAGGAGGACGCCCACGATTATCGCTACTTTCCCGATCCCGACCTATTACCGATAGCGATTTCAGGCGAATTTATCGACGCCGTTGCGGCACGGCTGCCCGAACTTCCCGCACAAAAACGAGATCGGTTTATCGCCGAATACGGCCTGAGCGCGCAAGACGCCGAAACGTTATCCCAAGACCGTGCGGTAGCCGATTATTTCGAGGACACCGTAGCGAACGCAGGTGGGAACGCGCGCTTGTCCGCAAATTGGATCGCCGGCGAATTATTTGCCGCGTTAAATCGCTCCAATCTTTCGATTGAGGCGTCACCTATCACACCTTCTGCACTCGGCGTGTTGGTCGGCCGGATCATCGACGATACTATTTCCGGAAAAATTGCCAAGCAGGTGTTCGAGATAATGTGGCAAAGCGGCAAGACCGCCGACCTTATTATTGCGGATCACGGTCTCGAACAGGTTACCGATGATTCTGCGATTGAGGCCTTAGTCGCACAAGTCCTGAGCGACAATCCCAAGCAAATCAAACAGTACCGGGCCGGAAAGGATAAAGTGTTTGGTTTTTTTGTCGGCCAGGTAATGAAACTATCACGGGGCAAAGCCAATCCAAAGCAAGTTAACCGACTCTTAAAGACCCACTTAGACACCTAAAAATTAATCCGGGGGTTCTGCTTGAGACCCCGTATCGAGTAGAACCACCACCCCGGGTATTAGGCGCGCCTATGCGGTAGCGATGGCTAACCAAACCGTACTCAGTCGTCACCCTCGTCTTCCACGTTGGGTCGATCGAGCAACTCGACAATTGCCATCGGTGCACTGTCCCCAGGACGAAAACCAGTCTTCATTATCCTGAGGTAGCCCCCGGGGCGATCCTTATAGCGAGGACCCAGCTCCGTAAATAGCTTATTCACCACCTCGGCATCCCGCAAACGCGAAAATGCCAACCGCCGCTTAGCCACGCTATCCAATTTTGCCATGGTAATGAGCGGCTCAGCGGTTCGCCGTAACTCTTTCGCCTTCGGTAGCGTCGTACGGATCAATTCGTGACGAAACAGCGAAACCGCCATATTCCTAAACATCGCTTTGCGATGAGAGCTGTTACGGTTTAATTGGCGTCCGCTATGACGGTGTCTCATTGGTAACTACCTTGCCTGGGGGGAATGTTTAGAGCGAGCCCTTATCAGCGTCGTACAGTCCCGACGGCGGCCAGTTTTCGAGTCGCATACCCAGTGAAAGGCCGCGTGCCGCCAATACATCTTTGATCTCGGTGAGCGATTTCTTACCGAGATTTGGGGTCTTCAACAATTCGACCTCGGTACGTTGGATGAGATCGCCGATGTAATAAATACTCTCTGCCTTGAGACAGTTTGCCGAACGGACGGTCAACTCCAGGTCGTCGATTGAGCGTAGTAAAATCGGGTCAATTTCTACCTCCTTCTCGCGTTCCGGTTCGGCCTGTTCCTCGCTACTGAGATCGACGAAAACCGCTAACTGACTGCGCAAAATACCCGCCGCATCGCGAACTGCGCGCTCCGGATCGATCGTACCGTTTGTTTCGATGGTAATGATCAGTTTGTCCAGGTCTGTTTTTTGCTCAACCCTGGCGCTCTGCACTTCGTAGGCAACTCTGCGCACAGGACTAAACGATGCGTCCAGCCTCAATCGACCTATCGCCTGATCGGCATCATCGTTGGTTTCTCTAGTCGCAGCAGGTTGATAGCCACAACCTCGCGCAACCTTGAGCGTCATATTTAATTCGCCGTTTTCGCTCAAGTTTGCTATATGGTGATTCGGATCGACAATCTCGACATCGTGATCCAGCACGATATCGCCGGCAACCACTGCGCCCGGCCCGCGTTTATTCAACGTCAGAGTCGCCTCATCGCGCGCGAACATATTAATCGCCAAACCCTTAAGGTTAAGCAAGATATCGGTCACATCCTCTTGCACGCCCTCTATCGTCGTATATTCATGCAGTACGTTTTCAATCTCGACCTCGACGATTGCACTGCCAGTCATTGACGAAAGTAATACTCGCCTTAGCGCATTACCCAATGTATGTCCGAAACCGCGGTTCAGCGGTTCGAGCGTAATTTTCGCGGTTTTTGGATTAACCGGACTTACGTCGACAATGTTCGGCTTCAACATTTCACTAGCTGCTGATGCCATTGCATTTTCTCCTTTAGTTGCCCTACTTGGAGTACAACTCTACGACTAGGGATTCATTAATATCGGCAGGTAATTCACTACGTTCTGGTTTCGCCTTGAACAGGCCTTCCATCTTCTTAACGTCAACTTCGAGCCACTCGGGGATACCGAGTTGCTCAGCGATTGCGAGCGAATCCTGGATTCGTACTTGATTGCGCGCCTTTTCTCGGACCGCGACCATGTCCTTTGGACTCACTTGGTACGACGGTATATTCACGATGTTTCCGTTGACCGTGATCGCCTTGTGGCTAACCAACTGCCGTGCCTCGGAGCGCGTGCAACCAAAACCCATCCGATAAACGACGTTATCGAGTCGCTGCTCCAGCAATTGCAAAAGATTTTCGCCGGTCGCTCCTTTACGCTTGGCGGCCGCCTTATAGTAGTTGCGGAACTGTCGTTCCAAAACACCATATATATAGCGCAGTTTCTGCTTTTCTCTCAGCTGTAATGCGTAGTCCGACTGACGCCGGCCGCGGCTATCGCCGTGCTGACCCGGTGGTTTTTCCAACTGGCATTTCGATTCGATCGGGCGCGCCCGACTTTTCAGGAAAAGATCGACACCTTGGCGGCGACTGAGTTTGCATTTTGGTCCAATATATCTTGCCATTACGATTTTTCGTTCCTATACGCGGCGCTTTTTAGGCGGACGACAACCGTTGTGAGGGATTGGGGTAACGTCGGTAATGTTCGTGATATTGAATCCGGCGGCGTTCAATGAGCGTACCGCCGATTCTCGACCAGGTCCCGGTCCCTTAACAAAAACGTCGAGGTTCTGCATGCCAAACTCATCAATCACCGACGACAATCGCTCGGCAGCAACCTGGGCCGCGAACGGCGTACTCTTGCGAGAACCACGGAAGCCGCTCCCTCCGGCAGTCGCCCAACGAAGGGTATCTCCTTGCCGGTCCGTGATCGTGATGATCGTGTTATTGAACGACGCATGGATATGCGCGATACCGTCTATGACGGTTCTTTTAGCGCGCTTTTTAGTGCCGCGGGTTGATGATTTTGCCATAAAGTTTACTCAGTTATTTCCTGATCATCCGCCGCGGGCCTTTTCGCGTGCGGGCATTAGTCTGGGTTTGTTGGCCGCGCACCGGCAAACCGCGTCGATGACGGATCCCGCGGTAACAGCCGAGATCCATCAACCGTTTGATATTCATCGAAACTTCACGCCGTAGGTCTCCCTCGATCGTGTATTTCGACACGGCTCCTCGCAGCAACTCCAACTGCTCCTCAGTTAAGTCCTTAATCATCACACCCTCGGTTACACCTGTTTCCGCGCAGATCTTGTGCGAAAGCGTGTCGCCGATCCCATAAATGTGTTTAAGTGCGATGACAGTGTGCTTCCTATCTGGAATATTTACGCCTGCTACACGCGCCATACTATTATCCTCATCGAGATCCGATGCTTACCCTTGGCGTTGTTTATGCCGAGGATCCTTACAAATAATGCGAACTACGCCTTTGCGTCTAATTACGCGGCAATGTCTACACATCCGCTTCACTGATGCTCGTACTTTCATATTCTTAGCCTTTATCTGTGGTTAGCGGCGACCATAACCTTTTAGATTCGCCTTCTTAAGCAGACCTTCGTACTGATGCGACATTAAATGGGCCTGAACTTGCGACATGAAATCCATCACCACGACGACAATAATCAGCAACGAAGTCCCACCGAAATAAAATGGAACATTAAATCGCAAAATCAAGAACTCAGGCAACAGACAAACCGAAGTGATATAAATTGCGCCAGCGACAGTTAGACGGGTCATTACGCCGTCGATGTAGCGCGCGGTCTGTTCGCCCGGGCGTATCCCGGGGATAAACGCGCCCGACTTTTTCAAATTATCCGCCGTTTCCTTCGGGTTAAAAACCAACGCGGTGTAGAAAAAGCAGAAAAATATAATGGCAGCTGCATAAAACATCACGTACAGCGGTTGACCGGGGGATAAGGTACTGGCCAAGTCGCGCATCCAGCCCATTCCTTCCAAATTCCCGAACCATCCGCCAATCGTGGCCGGAAACAAAATGATACTCGAAGCAAATATTGGTGGAATGACGCCCGCCATATTTAATTTCAGCGGGAGATGGCTCGATTGCCCGCCATACTGGTTCGGCTGTTTCGCGTAATTGACGGTGATCCGTCGCTGCCCACGCTCGACGAATACGACAAAACTGGTAACTAATATTGCCAGCGCGAACAATGCGAGAACCATAATGATGGATAGTTCGCCGGTGCGCGACAACTCCAAGGTGCCACCAATAGCTGAGGGCAGTCCCGCGACGATGCCGGCGAAAATTATCATCGATATGCCGTTCCCTATTCCGCGCTCGGTCACCTGCTCACCCAACCACATCAGGAATAGCGTGCCAGTGACCAACGTCGTGACACAGGTTATTCGAAATGCCAGCCCTGGATCGATGACTAGCTGCAGCCCTGCTGCCGATTGGCCTTCGAGCATTACCGCAACACCCAGCGATTGGAACAAGGCCAGTAGCACGGTACCGTAGCGCGTATACTGCGTAATCTTACGTCGCCCGGACTCGCCTTCCTTTTTTAGTTGCTCGAGCTTGGGGTGTACCACGGTCAACATCTGCATGATGATCGAGGCCGAAATGTACGGCATGATGCCAAGCGCAACTACTGAAAAACGTTCCAGCGCGCCGCCGGAAAACATATTGAACATATCGAGGATCGTCCCACGCTGCTGGTCAAACAACGATACCAACGCATTGGGATTGATCCCCGGAACCGGAATATGAGTGCAGATCCGAAAAACGATCAACGCGCCCAGAAGGAACAATATGCGTTGACGCAATTCGGTCAATTTGCCGAGACCACCGGGAATATTTCGGTTTGCAATAGCCATCCTAGAGCTCGACGTTGCCTCCGGCGTCTTCGATCGCGGTACGTGCACCCTTGGTCACGCGCAACCCTTTCGTGGTTACGGCTTTTTCAAGCGTCCCCGACACAATAATCTTGACCGTCTTAATATCGTTGCGGATCAATCCGACGGCCTTAAGTGTTGCCAAATCGATGATCTTGCCGGCGATCCCATTGAGTTCGTGTAGACGTATCTCATCGTAATAGACGCTACTGCGCGAGTGGAAACCACCTTTCGGCAGCCGGCGCTGCAATGGCATCTGCCCGCCTTCAAAGCCAACTTTGTGGTACCCACCGGAACGCGATTTCTGACCTTTGTGCCCTCTCCCAGCAGTCTTCCCTGTACCCGATCCAGGACCACGGCCGACCCGTTTCCGAGGCTTTTTCGCCCCGTCGCCCGGCTTTATGGTGTTTAGGTACATCACGCCTCCTCGACGGTAAGCATATAAGAAACCTTAGCGATCATCCCGCGGTTCTCGAGCGTGTCGTTGACTACTACTGCGTGGCCGATGCGACGCAAACCAAGACCGGCAATACAAGATTTGTGCGAGCGCAGTCGCCCATTGAGGCTACGGGTCAACGTTACTTTGATCTTGCCCGCCATGAATTTATCCTCGGATCTCCTCTACCGACTTGCCGCGCTTCGCTGCGAACTGTTCCGGCGAAGACATATTCTTCAAACCATTTATCGTTGCGCGCACGACATTTACTGGATTCGTCGTTCCGATACATTTTGCCAAAACGTTGTGTACGCCGACAACCTCAAATACCGCACGCATCGCTCCACCGGCGATTATTCCGGTCCCTTGAGACGCCGGTTGCATATAAACCTTAGCGGCACCGTGTTCGCCGATAATGGCATATTGCAACGTGTGCTCGTTTAACTCGACGCTTGCCATATTTCGCCGAGCGTTCTCCATCGCCTTTTGGATCGCCACCGGAACTTCGCGAGCCTTACCGCGGCCCATGCCGATCTTGCCGGCGCCGTCACCGATAACAGTCAAGGCAGTAAATCCGAAAATCCTTCCGCCCTTCACGACCTTTGCAACGCGATTGACATTGATCAATTTTTCAAACATCCCGTCTTGATTTTGTTGGGTTCCTGAAGCGAAAGCCATGCCTTATTAACTCCTAGAATTTGAGGCCGTTTTCGCGTGCGGCCTCCGCGAGGGCCTTAACGCGCCCGTGAAATTTAAATCCGGACCTATCGAACGCAATTCGGTCAATGCCCGCCGCGCGTGCGCGCTCGGCAATGGCCTTCCCCACGATCGCCGCGGCCGCTACATTTCCACCCGTCTTAATTGAGGCGCGCAGTTCTTTATCGAGTGTTGATGCGCTCGCCAGGACCTCACCCCCATCGGGTGAGATAACCTGCGCGTAAATATGCCGCGGCGTCCGATTGACACACAGCCTCGTTGCCCGCAAGTATTTAATATGACTACGAATCTTTCGTGCCCGCCGTAATCGTGACAACTTTTTGTTCATAATCTCATTAACTCTTCTTGGCTTCTTTGCGCGCGATTTGTTCGTCGGAATATTTGATGCCCTTACCTTTATACGGTTCGGGTTTACGATACGCACGAATTATCGCGGCCACCTGACCGACTCTCTGCTTGTCATTACCTTTAATCACAATTTCGGTCTGGCTCGGCGTTTCAACCGTTACATCGTCCGGGATATCAAACTCAATCGGATGTGAATATCCCAACGATAAATTCAATTTTTTCCCATTAATTTGCGCACGGTAGCCGACACCAACGATCTCAAGCTTACGCTCGAATCCCTGGGAAACACCGATGACCATGTTTTGCAGTAATGCCCGCGACGTACCGGATAATGCGGCGGCCGATTTCGTCGCGTGGAGTGCCTTAAGCTTCAATTCTCCGGCGTCCATCACGACGCCGACCTCTTTATGGACCTCCCAGTCCAAACTGCCGTTTTGCCCTTTTATCGTCACTTTTTGACCGTCGATCTTGACCTCGACCGCCGCCGGTATGGTTATGGGCAAATTAGCAATGCGCGACATGGTACGGGTTCCTTAGCCAGGGCCTAATACAACGAACAAAGAACTTCGCCACCGATACCTTGGGCACGCGCTGCGCGATCGGTCATTAATCCTCGAGATGTCGATATAATAGAGATGCCCGAACCGCCAACAACCCGTGGTAGCTCGTTGGTTCCTCGATAGACACGCAGGCTTGGTCGACTCGCACGTTGGATGTGCGCAATGACAGGTCGGCCCTCATAATATTTGAGGTCAATCACCAATTCAGGATGTCCCTCGCCAGTAACGGTTCGGAAATCAGAAATATAGCCCTCTTCCTTCAGTACCTTCGCGATCGCCGCCTTGGCCTTCGACGCGGGAATTGACACTTCCTTGCGCGCGCGAGCTTGGGCATTGCGGATCCGCGTTAACATATCGGAAATCGGATCTTGCATTGTCATATTAATATATCTCTTTCGCCTAATTGAAATTGCTGCTTACTACCAACTAGCCTTCACTAGGCCAGGTACATGCCCTTCCATTGCTAATCGACGCAGTTCATTTCTCCCCAAACCGAACTTGCGATAGTAACCGTGCGGCCGTCCGGTCAAACGGCACCGATTTCGGCGTCGTGACGGGCTCGAATCGCGCGGCAATTTCTGCAACTTAATCCGCGCCAGATCACGCTCTTCGGGTTCAAGATCTGTGTTCGTGATAATCGCTTTAAGCGCGGCGCGCTTGGCCGCATAACGCTTCACTAATAGCGTCCGCTTGCGCTCGCGGTTGATCATAGATTTTTTCGCCATGCTTAAGGCCTTAAGTTCTCAGTGGAAAGTTAAATGCCTGCAACAACGCACGACCTTCATCGTCATTTTTCGCGCTGGTCGTAATGCAGATATCCAAACCTCGGATCGCATCAATTTTATCGTAATCAATTTCGGGGAAAATAATCTGCTCGCGCACACCTAGCGAGTAGTTACCACGTCCGTCGAACGCGCGGTCGCTGAAACCACGGAAGTCGCGGATGCGTGGTATCGCGATATTAATCAGACGATCAAGAAATTCGTACATACGCCCGCGTCTGAGTGTCACTTTAGCGCCAATCGGCCAGCCGTCACGGATCTTAAACCCCGCAATGGATTTTCTGGCTAAACACACCACCGGTTTTTGGCCCGCGATGAGCTCCAAATCACTCAAAGCGTGTTCCATAACTTTTTTATCGGTTAGCGCTTCACCTAGACCCATATTTAACGTCACCTTCGTTATTCGAGGGACTTCCATCACGCTCTTGAAACCGAATTGATCCTTAAGCGGTCCGACAAGCTTCTCGCGATATTCTGTTTCTAATCTTGACATCGTCTCTGCTGCGACAACTAAATGTCGACCACTTCATCATTCGATTTAAAAAACCGCACCTTGCGATTATCTTTCAGCAATTTTATACCCACGCGATCAGGCTTATTGGTTACCGGATTATACAAAGCGACATTCGATATATCGATTGACGCCTCCTTTTCGATAATTCCACCGGGGACCCCGGCTTGAGGGTTGGGCTTGGTATGACGCTTAACAATATGAACCCCCTCGACAATGACACGTCCGTTAGTCAAAACACGTAGCACCGCACCGCGTTTGCCCTTGTCGCGGCCCGCCACGACGTAAATTTCGTCACCCTTTTTGATCTTTTTCATGCGCCTCACCCGACCTAAAGCACTTCCGGAGCCAGCGATACGATTCGCATAAAACGCTCCCCTCGCAGTTCGCGGGTTACCGGTCCAAAGATACGCGTGCCGATCGGTTGCAGCTGTTTATCCAGGAGCACCGCGGCATTGCCATCGAACCGAATAAGAGATCCATCCGGGCGCCGCACGCCCTTACGCGTGCGCACAACCACGGCATCGTATACTTCGCCCTTTTTCACTTTACCGCGCGGGATCGCTTCCTTAACGGTCACTTTTATTACGTCGCCGATATTTGCATAGCGGCGGCGGGAACCGCCCAGCACCTTGATACACATCAGGCGGCGCGCGCCGCTGTTGTCGGCTGCGTCAAGCATTGATTGCATTTGTATCATTGTCGCTGTCTCCGCCCTATACGCGTAATAACGTTCTTAAATCTGGGGTGCACGTTGTAGTACTTTCTTTAAACGCCAAGCCTTTCTCTTAGATAGCGGGCGGCATTCCTCGATCGTGACGGTATCGCCTTCATTGCATTCGTTGTTTTCGTCATGCGCCAACAATTTTGTCGAACGGCGTATATATTTTTTATACAACGGATGCTCGATTTGGCGCTCGACGAGAACCGATATTGTTTTTTCCATCCGGTTACTCACGACCTCGCCGACAAGCGTCCGAGCCGTGGTGCTTTGTTCAGTCATGCTGCATTTCCTAAAGTCTTTTCGCCGATAACCAACTTGATGCGTGCTATATCACGTCGAATTTCGCCAAACTGGTGCGAACGCGGCGGTTGCCCGGAACCAGACTGCATGCGCATGTTGAATTGTTCGCGACGCTTCTCAATCAGAAATTCGTTCAGTTCTCGCACCGTTTTCTCGCGTAGCTCTTTGGCCTTCATTACATCAATTTCCGCGTCGTAAATACGGTTCTGACCGGGAGCTTCGCACCGGCAAGACGGAACGCCTCCCGCGCGAGATCTTCGCTAACGCCCTCCATTTCGTAGAGTACGGTTCCCGGTTTTACAATAGCGACCCAGTATTCAACATTGCCCTTGCCCTTGCCCTGTCGAACTTCGAGTGGTTTCTTGGTGATTGGTTTGTCGGGAAATACGCGAATCCAAACCTTGGCACCACGCTTGACGTGGCGAGTTATTGCACGGCGCGCTGCCTCAATCTGCCGCGCGGTCAAACGACCCCGAGTAGTCGCTTTGAGTCCGTATTCACCGAAGCTTACTTTGGCTCCGCGCAAGGCGAGGCCGCGGTTACGACCCTTTTGTTGTTTTCGGAATTTTGTTGTCTTCGGTTGTAACACGTCTTAGCCCCCGGTCGCCTCGGTAGGCGCTTCGTCAGGCTCGTCGACCTTCTTAACGATCTCACCTTTGAAGATCCATACCTTCACGCCGATCACACCGTAAGTTGTGTTGGCTTCGGCAAGGCCGTAATCGATATCGGCACGCAGAGTATGCAGCGGAACACGCCCCTCCCGATACCATTCGGAGCGTGCAATTTCCGCCCCGTTC
>SMVB01008834.1_pt1 | contig 16320 bp, 12 predicted proteins | sample 2456461 | NCBI WGS metagenome assembly SMVB01 (sample SAMN11095934, study PRJNA526329) | marine sediment metagenome | biome: Marine sediment; feature: Surficial sediment; material: Deep marine sediment; isolation source: Hadal surficial sediment | place: Pacific Ocean | collected 2014-05 | depth...
AAAAGAACGGGTGGCGGGCATTCAAGAAAGAATGAACCCGGTTTCACCCACCGTCCGCGGTAGCTCGGGACCTGCTCTTCCTTCGATTCCTCCGCCCCCGCGACCGCCCATGAGCACCACAGCGTTGCCGAGCCGGGTCCCACCCACGTATGATGGCAGTGGCATCGCACGTTGGCGGTGCCGCTTCACGCACGGAGACTCGATGTTCGGCTCAATCGGTGGCACCGAACTCCTCGTCATCATGGTTATCGCCCTACTCATTTTCGGGCCGCGCAAGCTCCCGGAGCTGGGCAAGTCAATCGGCAAGGGTCTGTCGGAGTTCAAGCGCGCCTCCAACGACCTGAGACGCTCGCTCGAGGAGGAGCTGTCGCTCGAGGAGCGTACCGATCGTACCGATCGCAACAAGATCGACGGTCCGGACTCCGGCTCCTAAGCAGGCCGCTGAGCCGACGCTCCTTCTGACGGGCACGCCATGAGCACGGTCGATACGCCGATCGACGATCACGATACCTCTGAGCTCGGCCGCGAGTCCTTGTCGGAGATGTCGCTTCTCGACCACCTCACCGAGCTGCGCCACCGGCTGTTCGTCACCGTTGGCGCTCTCATCGCCGGCACGATGATCTGTTGGTTCGTCTCGCAGCAGATCTACAACATCCTCGTCGAGCCCGTGACGCGCGTCCTCGAAGCCCACCCGGAAACGGTACTGGACCCGCGCCTCGCCATCTTGTCGTTGACCGAGGGCTTCGTCGTCTATCTGAAGGTCGCGATGATGGCCGGTCTCTTTCTTGCCTCACCGATCTTGCTGACCCAGATGTGGCTGTTCATCGCCCCGGGCTTGTATAGAAAGGAACGCTTCTATGCCGTGCCGGTCATCCTCGCGTCGGTGGTGTTCTTCCTGACGGGCGCGGCCTTCGGCTACTTCGTTCTTTTCCCGGTGATGGCGACGTTCTTCATCACGCTGGGCGCGGATTTCGTTCCGATCCTGTCGGCCAACGCGATGTTCGGCTTCTTGCTCCGAACGCTCCTCGGCTGCGCCATCGTCTTCGAATGGCCGGTGGTGGTGTTCTTCCTCGCCCGCATGGGGATCCTCACCGCCGGAATGATGGTGCGCGGCTTCCGCTACGCGATACTCGCCATCTTCGTGATCGCCGCGGTGGTGACGCCGACGCCCGACATGGCGACCCAGACCATCCTGGCGACGCCGATGCTGGGCCTCTACGCGATCGGGATCGTGATCGCCTGGATCGTGCAGCCGCGCAAGAAGTAGAAGGGTTTTGGAACGGTTGTCACCCGGGTCCTGTTGGAATACCCGCCGCCCACCCCCGACCTGTCGCTGCCTACGGCAGCTCCCGGCCCACTTTGCGCACAGGTGACGAATGGGCGCCACCCTCCACCTACGCGAAAAGCGGGCAGCGAAGGCGCCGCAGGCGCCGAGAGGCCGGGGGCGGGTGGCGGGAAATCAAAAAAAGAACGGCTGCCGGCACACCAAAAAAAAGAGCCGGCCCGAAGGCCGGCTCTCGAATTTCCCGGGACGCCAGGCGCTTAGAAGCCGCCCATACCTCCCATGCCACCCATTCCCTCCATGCCCATGTCACCGCCGGGCATCGGCGCAGCCGACTTCTTCTCCGGAATCTCGGTGATCATTGCTTCGGTGGTCATCAACAGGCCGGCGACCGACGCGGCGTTCTGCAGGGCCGCGCGGGTGACCTTGGCGGGGTCAATGACGCCCGCCTTGACCAGGTCCTCGTACTCGTTGGTCTCGACGTTGAGTCCGAACGAGCCGGTGCCGGCGAGCACCTTGGCGACGACGATCGAACCCTCAAGACCGGCGTTTTCCGCCAGGGTGCGCAGCGGGTCCTCGAGGGCGCGGCGCACTATTTTGACACCGACCATCTCCTCCGCGTCATCGAGCTTGATGTTGTCAATCGCCTTCAAGCAGCGCAGCAGGGCAACGCCGCCACCCGGCACCACGCCTTCCTCCACCGCAGCGCGGGTGGAGTGCATGGCGTCCTCGACGCGAGCCTTCTTTTCCTTCATCTCGGTCTCGGTCGCCGCACCCACACTGATCACCGCCACCCCGCCGGCCAGCTTGGCGAGACGCTCTTCGAGCTTCTCGCGGTCGTAGTCGGAGCTGGTGTTTTCGATCTGGGCGCGGATCTGGTCGATGCGGCCCTTGATTTCCTTGGTCTTCCCGGCGCCCTCGACGAGCACCGTCTCGTCTTTGGAGATGGTGACCTTTTTGGCAGTACCGAGGTCCTCGAGCTTGACATTCTCGAGCTTGATACCGAGGTCCTCGGTGATGCAGGTTCCGCCGGTAAGCACGGCAATGTCTTGGAGCATCGCCTTGCGGCGATCGCCATAGCCGGGGGCCTTGACCGCTGCCCCCTGGAGCGTGCCGCGCATCTTGTTGACCACCATCGTCGCGAGGGCTTCGCCCTCGACATCCTCGGCGAGGATCAACAACGGCTTGCCGGCGCGCGCCACCTGCTCGAGCAGCGGCAGTAGGTCCTGCAGCGCCGAGATCTTCTTTTCGTGGATCAGGATGAGCGGATCCTCGAGCTCGACTTCCATATTCTCGGGATCGGTGACGAAGTACGGCGACAGGTAGCCGCGGTCGAACTGCATGCCCTCGACGATCTCGAGCGACGAATCGGTCGAGCGCGCCTCCTCGACGGTGATGACACCGTCGCGACCGACGATTTCCATCGCTTCGGCGATCATGTCTCCGATCTCGTCGTCGCCATTGGCGGAGATCGCCGCAACCTGCTGGATTTCCGCCTTGCCCTTCACGGGCTTGGAAATCTTGGCAATGTGATCGACCACCACGACGACGGCCGCGTCGATGCCGCGTTTGAGCGCCATCGGGTTGGCACCGGCGACAACATTCTTGATACCGTCACGATAGATCGACTCGGCCAGGATGGTCGCGGTCGTGGTGCCGTCACCAGCGACGTCGGACGTCTTGCTGGCCACCTCGCGCACCATGCGCGCACCCATGTCCTCATTCTTGTCGGGCAGCTCGATTTCCTTGGCGACCGTCACCCCGTCCTTGGTGATGACCGGGCTACCCCACTTCTTGCCGAGCACGACGTTGCGACCACGCGGGCCGAGCGTCACTTTGACCGCCTTGGCGAGCTGGGTAACGCCGCTGAGCACCGCCAGCCTCGCGTCCTCGCTGTACAGAATCTGTTTTGCCATCGTTACTTAACCTTCCAATACCGCGAGGACGTCATCCTCGCGCAGGATCAAATGCTCGACGCCGTCGAGCTTTACCTCGGTGCCGCCGTACTTGGAGATCAAGATGCGATCACCAACCTCGAGCTCCATCTCCTGGCGCTCACCGTCGTCACCGATCTTGCCGGCACCCACGGCCACGACCTCGGCCTCGAGGGACTTCTCCATGGCGGTATCGGGAATGATGATGCCGCTACTCTGCTGCTCTTCGGGCTCAGAACGTCGGGCCAGAATGCGATCTCCCAGGGGTGTCACGTTTGCCATTGCGGGCACGCCTCCGTCGGATTATCGGTTGAAATCGGTCATTGAGTCGAGCCGCCAGAACGGCGGCTCCTCGGCCGCGACCCGGCCGCGCGTCCCGCGCCGGCGAAGGCCCGCCCGGATCGCTAGCACCTATGGTAGAAAGCGCCCCGGCGGCCGTCAAGCAAGCCGCGGCGTCCCGGCGGCAACGCGCGGTCAGCTATTCGACGGCACTCCGTCGACGCTCACTTCCACGAGCTCGAGTTGGGGTTCTTCGCGGCCGCCCCAACGGTTGATCGTCAGCTTGGCGACGGCATCGAAACGGTCGCCCTTGGAAAGGATTCCGGCGAGCTCGGGGCGGCGCCAAGCGATCGCGTCGGCTCCCCGCTCGCCGCTCGCTAGCCGCAGCTTGAGGTGCTGCTCTTTGATGAGCTTCGGCTCTTCTTCGATCTTCAAGTCGCGACACAGAAGCCGTGGCCGCGGGTTGCCGATGCCGAACGGGGCGAGCCGCTCCAACTCCCTGGCCAAGCCTAAAACCGCGTCATCGAGCTCGAGTTCGGCGTCGCAAACGATGTCGGCGGAGCGCTGCATGGCGAGTTTGAGCTCCTCGCCACCGGTGGCCGCCAGCGCCTCGCGCAACGGCTCGACGTTATCAGCGCGCAGCTGTAGCCCCGCCGCCTGACGGTGTCCACCGAACTCTTCGAGCAATTCGGACACACTGCCGAGCGCACCCACGATGTCGAACCCAGGGATGGACCGTGCCGAGCCGAAAGCGTCTGTCTCATCGATCGCAATCACCACCGCCGGCTTACCCCACCGGTCCACTAGTCGCGCGGCGACGATGCCGATAACCCCGCGGTGCCATCCTTCGCCCGCGACGACGACGACCGAGGTCGTTTCGGCAGGTTTCTGATCGAGTGCCTGCTCGAGCACCTCGGCCTCGATCTTCCGCCGGAGAGCATTGGTTTCGTGCAACCGCTTGGCGAGGCGCCGAGCCTCGCCGGGATCGGTGGCAAGGAACATCTCGACGGCGTCCTTGGGATGCCCCAGGCGACCGACGGCGTTGATGCGCGGCGCGATCCGGAAGCCGATGTCGGTCTCGGTTATCGGCGCACGCACGCCGGCGAGGTCCATCAATGCCCGCAGCCCCGGGTTGACCGCCTCTCCCAATGTCGCCAGACCGTAATGGGCAATGACGCGATTTTCTCCCCGCAGCGGCACCATGTCAGCGACCGTGCCAAGCGCCACGAGCTTCAGGAGCGCGGTGCCGCGAAAACCCTTCGGGTGGCGTTCCAGCACCCCGCGCACCAGCTTGAACGCCACGCCGACGGCGGCCAGATCGTCCTCCGGGTACCCGGCGTCCGGGAGGCGAGGGTTCAGGATCGCGGTGGCCGGCGGGATCTCGTCTCCGGGCTCGTGGTGGTCGACAATGATGAGGTCGATGCCGAGCTCCAGGGCGCGCTCAGCCGCGGCGTGGGCGGTGATGCCGCAATCCACCGCGATGAGAACCTTGGCGCCCTTCTCGTGGGCGTGGTCGACGCCGCGCGGCTTGAGACCGTAGCCATCGTCGATGCGGTGCGGAACCAGATAGTCGATGTCGGCGCCAAGGGCGCGCAGTCCCACCAGCAACACCACCGTGCCGGTGATGCCGTCGACATCATAGTCACCATGGACGACGATCCGCTCGCCACCCGCGATGGCAGCCAACAGACGTTGTACCGCTGCCTCCATCTGAACGAAGGCGAACGGCGAGTGAAGCTCGTCAAGACTGGGGTGCAGGAACGATTGCGCCGCGGCGACGCTGTCGATGCCGCGACCGACAAGAATCCGGGCGGTTACCGGAAACAGGCCGAGCTCGTTCTGAAGGACGACCGCGGCGGCCGGATCGTAGTCGCGCAGACGCCAAACCCTAGCCTGCATATCTCAACGCCCTTCGTCGCGCGGGGGTTGAGGTATGCGGGCTAGTGTCCTGAGCCAGCGCCCTCTACTCCTCGAGACCGGCCAGGACACCGATGCCCCGGAACTTGCTGTAGCGCTTCTCGACGAGCACCTCGGCGTCGACACCGAGCAGCTCGTCGAGCTGGCGCTCGAGCGTCGCGCCGAGCGTCGACGCCATGGCCTCAGGATCGTTGTGGGCGCCACCTTCGGGCTCGGGGATAATCTCGTCGACGAGGCCCATCTCGCGGAGGTCCAGGGAGGTCAGCTTGAGCGCCTCCGCCGCCTCTTCGGTATGCTCCGAATCCCGCCACAGGATCGACGAGCACGACTCCGGCGAAATCACCGAGTAGGTCGCATATTGCAGGATGTTGACGCGGTCGCCAATGCCGATGCCCAGCGCCCCGCCGCTGCCGCCCTCGCCGATGACGGTGACGATGATCGGCACCCGCAGCATCGACATCTCTCTCAGGTTCACGGCGATCGACTCGGCGATCCCACGAGCCTCTGCTCCGGCGCCCGGATAAGCACCCGGCGTGTCGATGAACGTGAAGACCGGTCGCCCGAACTTCTCCGCCATCTTCATGACCCGCCGCGCCTTGCGATACCCCTCCGGATGCGGCATCCCGAAGTTCCGGTACAGCTTCGACTTCGTGGTCCTGCCTTTCTGCTGACCGATAACACAGATCGGGTGGCCGTTGAACTCGGCGAAGCCCGCAACGATGGCGGCATCGTCACCGAACTGACGGTCGCCGTGGAGCTCGAGAAAGCCGTTGAACAGGCGCTCGACGTAATCGAGCGTATAGGGCCGCTTCGGGTGGCGAGCTACAAGCGTCACCTGCCAACGGGACAGGTTGGCGTAGATCTCACGGCGGGTCTCGTCGAGACGGTTCTCCAGCTCGGCGAGCTGCGCGTCGCGCTCCGGCGAGGCCGGAAACAGGCCGAGCTCATGGATTTCTTTTTGGAGCTCCGCGATCGGTTTTTCGAAGTCTTCCGCTTTGCGGTACATGGATCCGGAAGGAGTCGAAGCCGCGCGCCGAAAGGCGCGACAGCGTACGACTGAAGTCTCTCTGCTCGGAGGCGAGAGGGTAACATGGAGCCTTACAGCATAGCCTCCCCCGCCACGATCATGAAAATCACCCGGCTGACGGCCAAGACACTGGTGCTAGCGACGCTCGCGGCTTCCCTCGCGGCGCCACCGGCGCGGGCCGTCGATGACGGTACCTTCGGAGCCGCCGCGCAGAACCCCGCCAGCCCCCGCCCCCAGGGCCCGGCCATCACGCCGCAGCGCATCGACTTCCGCGTCGAGGTGCGCCCCGAGCTACCAACGGCGCTGATCGAAGCCGATTTCACCTTCAGGGTCGAGCGCACTACCGAGACCGTGAGCGTGTTTCTGCGGCCCGACATGAACCTCGATGCCATTGAGGACGCCGATGGCGTGCCGCTCACCTACAGGCGGCGACGGAGCCGCATTCGGATTTCGACGCCGTCGCTCGCTGCCGGGGATGTCACGACCTGGCGCTTTCGCTACCGGGCAACGTTCGACGCCCCGCTCGAGGAAAGCGGGCAGATCGTGCTCACCACCCCCTGGTACCCGCACCTTCGAGTCACCGCGGACCCCGAGGAGTTCCAGCGCTTCGTGCCGATGCCGATGAGCATTACCGCAACGCTTCCCGACCCCTGGGTGCTGGTCGCATCGGGGACGAACACGGTGAGGAAGGAAAACGGCGCAACGACGTATGTGTGGCGCGACTCGGTCCCCAACCAGACGATCCCGTTGGTGATCGGTCGTTTCGTAGAGGACAAGAAGCTCGCTACCGTCGGCTTGGCGCGTGCCTTTCTCGACCACCGGAACAGATCGTTGACCAAGTCATACGTCGAGTACATCGTCCGCGTGGCGACGTTCTTCAGCGAGCGAATCGGAGTTCTCGACCGGCGCAGCTGGAACCTCGTCGCCGTCGATCTGCCGGAAACGATGAGCGGCCTCACGCTGCCCGGAATGACGCTGCTCGACGTCGACGCCGTGAGCCGGGACATGGCCTTCCCCTACCGCCTTCTGGCGCACGAGATCGCCCACCAATGGTGGAATTCCTACATCGAGATCCCGCGCGCCCGCGATGCCTGGCTGCGCGAGGGATTGCCGACCTACAGCTCGTTGATGTTCCTGGAAAACGAGTACGGCACTCGCATGATGCGCCAGGAGCTCGAGCGCTCGCAGCGCATCGCGTTGAGCATCGCCTCCCCGGAGCCCCTCGAGATCGGCTTCGACATGTCGTCACCGGAAGCCATCTACGCGCTCAACTACCACAAGGCTGCAGCTGTCCTGCACATGCTCCGCCAGGTCATGGGTCTCGACAAATTCATCGACCTGAATCGCGCCCTCCACGACCTCGGGGAAGATGTCACAACACCCGTCTTCGTGCGCCTCGCCGAGGATATCTTCGCCGGCGATCTGTCGTGGTTCTTCAACGCCTGGCTGCGCAGCGCCGAAGTACCGAGCTTTCGCGTGCGCTATGGATACGAGCGTGTGGAGACGGAAATGCCACGCTACGAGCTTCGTGGTGTGATCGAACAGCAGGGCGCCACGATTCGATATCCGGTACGCATGCGTGTGTCGCTCGAGGCAGCTCCGCCGCTGGAAACAACCGTTTGGATCGAGCCGGGCAGCGCCGACTTCAGCATCTCGCTGCCTTCACCTCCCACCGGACTGCAATTCGATCCCGACGGAGATCTCCTCTACCGGGGAGAGGTGAGCGTGGAGTTTGTCGACCCACCGGCTGGTCGTGGTCAAGTGCCGTGACCACACTTTCACCACGACTTGCCGGGAAAGAAGAACCCCCCGACGCCCCGGCCGACGGCGCGTAGCGGCGCCGTCAGCCGCGTCAGAAGCGACGGCTCCACCGAACGCTTGTGTCCCTCCCGCACGTAGGCGACCGCCTCGGCGCAGTAGCGCCCCGACAGATCGTCGAACACCAACGTGAATCGCTCCCGTGGGCCGCCGGTCCCACCGGCGCCATTTTCGAGCTGCTGGTAAGCCTCGGTCGTGCACACGTGGCGGCGCCAAGCATGCCAGTATCCCTCCACCCATTCCGCCCGCTCCTCGCGGGCGGCGACGTCGGACACGTCGTCACCGAGCAGCGACAGCCACACGCCGACGACCTCGCGTGCCTCGGTGGCATAGTTGCCGGCGAGCGCGTGAGCACGTTCCTCGTCGCTGTCGAGCAATAGACCGATCGCGGGAAAATTTCGGCGCCAAGATCGCTGCCGCTCGATGACGCGCGCGCGGCCGCGATCGAACGTGGTTGCGGCGTCGTTGTCGAGCAAGGGCGCGCTGAGAAACCGATCAATATCTCCCATGTCGGGCATCGTACCCCGATCCCGTAGTTCTCAACGGCCTTCGCCGCGACGACGCCCAGAAGCATGGACACAAGGCGCGCGGAAGGGCACCGGAGATGTATTCTCCAATAGGTCGAGGTGCCCAACCAAGCGCAACGCCGCAGACGCGCACCGAGGCGACGATGTCGTCGCCCGCACGATCGTACAAGACATCGAGATCCCGGTTTGCCTGCCCGCTTCTCCCAGCCCGCAGCAGGAGGGCGTGATGTATGCGGGATATACTCCGGCCCATGAGAGCGACGGTCTTGATACGCGTGGCTCTGTTCGTCGGTGGCGCGGTCGCTCTTGCCTACCTCGTACAGCGCGCCGGTGCCGGAACGATCGGGGAGTACCTCGACAACCTCGGCGCCGGCATCGCGATCCCTATTCTCCTGGTCGGCGCGCAGCATTGCTGCCGGGCGTTCGCCTGGCGCTTCCCGGTTCGTGCCATGGACTTGCCGGCGACATACCTCGACTTGTTGCGTGCCCGGCTCGGCGCCGAAGCCCTCGGGTACCTGTCGCTCACCGGCGCGATCGGATCGCAAACCAGCAAGGTCTTGCTGCTTCGCAAGGGCATCCCGGCGCGCGCCGGGGCCGCGACCGTCGCGGTTGACGCCGCCGCCTCCGGCATTGCCGGCGGGCTGTTCGTCGGGGCCGTGTTGCTCGCCTGCCAGCCCGCTCTCGGACTACCGGCATGGTTTTCGGCGATCGGCGGCATCTTTCTGGGGGCCGGGGCCGGCGCCTGGCTGATGGCCGGAATCTGGGCAAGCCAGCGCCGCCATCACGCCGAAATGCCCGATATGGACGACCAACCGACCTCCAAGCTGGAGGCGGCGCGAGACTCGATGCGCCTGATCCGGGTCGGGCTGGTACGTCTGCACGGCGTTCCCTTCGCCCTGATGATCAGCATGCACATCGCCGGGCACCTGGCGTTGACCGCCGCCACCTGGTCGATTCTGCCGATGCTGGGCATCAGCGACAGTCCCGTCGTCGGCCTCTGGTTCGAAGCCGGTGCCAAGCTAGGCAATACGCTCGGTGTCTTCGTGCCGGCTCGGCTCGGGGTCTTCGAAGCGAGCGTTGCGGCGTCAGCAAACGTTCTCGATCTCGATCCGGCGGCCGGACTCGCGGTCGGACTGGTGCGACGTCTGATCGATATGGTGTGGGTCGCCGTGGGGCTGTCCTTGACTACCCTGTGGCCCATCCGGCTGCGTGAGCGAGTCGGGAGGAGCTAGCCGGGTGGACGGGTCGCACTGAGCAGCTGGGGATTTGGGTCCGTGCTGGTTGAAACTTTGGCGGCGGCTCGATAGGCGGATTGTCCGCCAACCATGCGCGGCCGAACACGGTTGAAGTCGCCGATCTGGAAGCACGGAGACACGCCTAACGCGCGGTTGACGGACAAACCACCTTCGAGCCGGGGGGCTGGGTCGGACCGTCGTGGGTTGAAACGATCGAGAGCTGGGTCGGAGCGGCCGCGGGCTGGGTGGGAGCGGCATGAGCCGAAACGATCGAGAGCCTGGGTCGGGGTAGCCGAGGGCTAGGTAGGACCTGCGTAGACCGGGACGATCGAGTGCTGGTTGGGGGTTTGGCGGGCTGCGTGGGGGGACGCTCCTTCGTCCGACCCTGCGGGTCGGACGGCGACGAACCCACATGTGGCTCCAGATCGCGCCAAGTGTTCGGGACACGACGGTTCGATACGCTTTCCTCGGCGAGGGGGCATTCTGTCCGGCAACCGCGCGTTCAGCGTGTCTCCCCAGGCGACGCCGGTAACGAGCAAACCGGGTTCGGCCGCGTAGGTTGCCGGACAGAGCGCCCATCGAGCCGCTGCCAAACTCTCAACCGGCACGGAGTCACGTCGGAAGCGTTCCGCGGGTTCGTCCACCGGTGCGACTTGGCGACGACGGAGCAGAGGGTGGCCCGGCCACCCGGCTAGCACCTGGAGACGGCTACTCAGGCCTGCCGGTGGCGCAAGAGATAGCGCTGGATCTTGCCGGTCGCGGTTCTCGGTAGCTCGTCGACGAACTCGATCCTCTCCGGCACCAGATAGCGCGACAGGCGCCCGGCGGCATGTTCCAACAGCGCCGCCGCGAGCGGCTCGTCCGCCGAGCCGACGGGGACGATGAAGGCCAAGCCGCAGGACAGGCCCTCATCGTCGGTGGCCGCCACCACGGCAACTTCACGCACGCCGTCGTGCTCGAGCAAAACGCTCTCCACCTGCGGCGGGCGAACCCACTGACCGTGCACCTTGAACATGTCGTCGGCTCGACCCTCGTACCAGTAGTAACCGTCGTCATCGACCCGGTATTTATCGCCGGTCACGAACCATTCGCCCCGCACGGCTTGCTTGGTAGCGGTGTGGCGGTTCCAGTAGCCGTCGCAGGCAGAGTCGCCGCGGATCCATAAATCGCCGACTGTATCGGGCACGACGTCGTTGCCGTCTTCGCCGACGACGCGCGCGTCATAACCGGGGATCGGCCTTCCCGAGCATCCCGGCCGCACGTCCCCGGGACGGTTGGCGATGAAAATATGCAGGAGTTCCGTCGAACCGATGCCATCGAGCAGTGGAACGCCGGTGGTCTCCATCCAGCGCTCGCACAACGGCGCCGGAAGTACTTCGCCCGCCGATACGCAGACCTGCAGGCTCGAAAGCGAGCCCTCGGCGATGGCGGCAGGGAAATTGTCGGCGGCCATCAGGGCCTTGTAGAACGACGGCACGGCGTAGAAATGAGTCACCCCGTTGGCGGCAATCGTTTCGAGCATGTAGGCAGGGGTGGGCTTTTCGGGAACCAGCACGGCGCTGCCGCCACTCCACATCGGGCAATGGAGGCTGTTGCCGAGCCCGTAGGCGAAATAGAGCTTCGAGGCGGAGAGGTGAACGTGGGCGGGTCCCATGCCCATGCTGCGTTGCCCCCAGCAATCGGCGGCCACCCAGATGTCATGGTGCAAGTGGATGGCCCCCTTGGGGGCTCCGGTACTGCCCGACGTGTAGAGCCAGAACGCCGGCTCGTCGGAGTGCGTCGGCGCGGGCGGCGGGGTGATCGCGCCTTCCAGCAGATCGTCGGCATCGTGCACACGCGGCGATCCCGACGCGTCGTCGAGCGTTCGCCAGTCGCCGTCGTCGACCCCACCCTCCGGCGTCCCGGGCTCGGTGAACACCACAATGTGCCGGAGCGCCGGCAGCGCCGCTGCCGCCTCCATGACGGTCCGGACGAGCCAGGGGGCGACTACCGCGACGACGGCACGGCTGTCGCGAAGAAAAAACTCATAGCGATCCACCGGCAAGTAAGGATTGATCGGAACGGCTACCGCCCCATGCCAGATCGACCCCAGGAAAGATGTGGCGAACGTGGGGGCGTCCGGCAGGGCGATCAGAACACGCTGCTCGGCGGCGACCCCGAGCCCGGCCAGGACACCGGCCAGGCGGGCCGTGTCCTCGCGAACCCGGGCAAAGGAAACCGGCTCGCCTCGGTAGCGAAAAGCGGTCCGCTCACCCCAGCCGGCCTCCAGCGCGCCGTCGGCCAGGCGCGCGCCGATGTTGAGATCCTGAGGATATGAACTTTGATATGCCGCCAACTCGTCGGCCAGCGAGCTCATCGACGCAGGCGCACCGAATCGCGGCCGAGGAGCTCCTCGAGCGCGGCAACCAGCTCCGCGCTCGGCGTAACCCACAAGAAGCGGTTGGGCGCGACGAGCGCACGAAATCCATGCGGGTTGGGTCGTTGCAAACGGATCGAGACCGGCACTTCACCGCGATGGCGCTCGAGAAGATCGCACAGCTTGCCGGGAATCTCGTCGGCGAGACCGGTAAGGGTCAGGGAGATCTGCACTTCGCGCGCTTGTTCCTTGGCCTTGTGCTCGAAGAAGGACGTCAAAGGTTCGATATCCCCGGCGATCATCCGCGCCGTGTCGTCGTCGGTCTCGGGCCGACCACTGATCAGCACGGCTTCGTCTTCGTTTAGCAGGCTGAAGCAGGCCCGGTAGGCGTCGGGAAAGACGACCACCTCGGCGGATCCCTCCAGGTCCTCGACCTGAAGGACCGCCATCCGTTCGCCCTTGCGTGTCTTCAGGTCGCGGATCCCGGTGATGATGGCGCCGAGGGTGACCTCCTGGGCGCTGTTCATGCGCGCCAGCGTCGCCGTGGTCGCGTTGGCGAACTGGCGGAGTTGCTCGCGGTGGCGTTCGAGGGGGTGCCCGGTGATGTAGAAACCGAGCGACTCCTTTTCGGCGGCCAGGATCTCGCGTTCCGTCCAGGCCGCAACGCCTGTTGCGGGCAAGCTCGGCAACGGCCCATAGGCACCGCCATCTCCGGCGAGGTCGACGAACAAGTTGGTCTGACCCATCAGGCGATCTCGCCGGCGCCGCTGCCCACTCTCGAGCGCGACGCCGAGCGACCCCATCAGCCGGGCGCGAACGTCACCCGGGTCGGCTTCCGCGCCCTCTTCCACCATCGTCGAGTCGAAGGCTCCGGACTTGATCAGGCTCTCGACCGTGCGCCGGTTGATCCCCTTGCCGAGATCGACCTCCTCGCAAAACTGGAAGAGGCTGTCGAAGGCACCGATTCGATCGCGGGCTTCAAGAACGGCGAGCACCGCCCCCTCGCCGACCCCTTTGATGGCGGCGAGCCCGAAGCAAATCGAATCCCCGGTCGCCGTGAAGCTGACGTTGCTTTCGTTGATGTCCGGGGGCAGCACCGGGATGCCCATGTCGCGGCATTCCGCGATGTAGCGCACCACCTTGTCGGTGTTGTCTCGATCCGAGCTCAACAGCGCCGCCATGAAGTGAACCGGGTGGTTCGCCTTCAGGAAGGCGGTCTGGTAGGCGAGCACGGCATAGGCAGCCGAGTGAGCCTTGTTGAAACCGTATCCTGCGAACTCGACCACCTGGTCCCAGATCTCCTTCGCCAGGTTGGGAGGTACCTCACGGACCTTGCAGCCGTCAATGAACTTCTCCTCCATCGACGCCATGACCTCGGGCTTCTTCTTGCCCATCGCCTTGCGCAGAACGTCGGCTTCGCCGAGTGTGAACCCGGCGAGCTCGGCGGCGATCTGCATGACCTGCTCCTGATAGACGATGACGCCATAGGTTTCTTTTTGGATCTCCTCGAGCTGTGGCAGGAGATACTTGACCTTGCTGGGGTCGTGCTTGCGGCGGATGTACTCGTCGATCATCCCCGAGCCGATCGGGCCCGGCCGGTACAGCGCGTTCATGGCGATGAGGTCCTCGATGCGACTCGGTCCGAGCTTGCGCAGCGCATCGCGCATTCCCGTTGACTCGAACTGGAAGATGCCCGAGGTGGAGCCGGCGGCAAAGAGCTCGAACGTCGCTGGGTCGTCGATCGGAATGTCGGCGGTCGTGAGCTCCTTACCGGACTCCTCGGAGATGGACGCCAGCGCGTCGTGCACCACGGTCAGCGTCCGCAGGCCGAGAAAATCCATCTTGAGGAGGCCGATCGCCTCGACGTCGTTCATCGGGAACTGCGTCACGATGGCGTGCTCCTGGCTACTGTCAGAGCTGGCCGGCGGTTTGTACAACGGCACGTAGTTGGTCAGGGGCTGGTCGGCGATGACGACGCCGGCGGCATGGGTCGAGGCGTGCCGCACCTGCCCTTCGAGCTGCCGCGCGAGGTCGACGAGCTCCGCTACCTGCGGGTCATTCTTGATCGCCTCCCGCAAAGCGGGCACCGACGACACTGCACCGTCGATGGTGGCATCCAGATCGTTGGGGATCAGCTTGGCGACCCGATCGACGTCGCCGTACGCCATGTCCATCACCCTGCCGACGTCGCGGATCGATCCCCTCGCCGCCATCGTTCCGAACGTGATGATGTGGGCGACCTTGTCGCGGCCATACTTGTTGGCAACGTAGTCGATAACCTCGCCGCGCCGGCGCATGCAGAAGTCGATGTCGATGTCGGGGAGGCTGATGCGCTCGGGGTTCAGAAAACGCTCGAAAAACAGTCCGTACTCGAGTGGATCGATGTCGGTGATACCAAGCGAGTAGGCAACCAGGCTACCGGCCGCGCTGCCCCGACCCGGTCCTACCGGAATTCCCTGTTCCTTGGCGTAACGGATGAAGTCCCAGACGATCAGGAAATAGCCCGCGAATGCCATCGAGACGATGATCGACAACTCGTTCTCGAGCCGCTCTTGATATTCCTCGACGGCGTGCTTGGCGACCCACACCGAGGCCCCATTAGCCTTCTCCGGCGGGATCTCGCGGAGCGCCTCGAGGCGACGCTCGAAGCCGTCGCGCACAACGCGCTCGAAGTAGTCGTTGAGCGTCTGACCCTCGGGAACCGGGAACCTCGGGAGGTGATTTTCCTCGAAGTTCAGCACCACGTTGCAGCGTTCGGCGACCTTCACGGTGTTGGTGAGCGCCTCGGGCACCTCGGCGAAGATGTCCCACATCTCTTGCGCCGTCTTCACATAGAACTCATCGTTGGGAAACTTCATCCGCGACGGGTCCGACAGCCCCTTGCCGGTCTGGATGCACAGCAGGGCGTCGTGGGCGCGGGCGTCTTCCTTCACCAGATAGTGGCAATCGTTGGTGGCAATGAGTGGCAGGTCGAGGTCGCCCGCGAGGCGGATCAACTCGGGGTTGATCTGACGCTGCTCGGGAAGACCCTGATCCTGCAGTTCCACGTAGACGTTGTCGGGCCCGAAGATCTCCACCAGTTCGCCCAACGCACCGCGGGCGCCCTCGTAGTCGCCGCGGAGCAGGTATTGCGGGACCTCACCGGAAAGGCACGAGCTCGTCGCGATGAGACCCTCGGCGTGTTCGGCGAGGATCTCCTTGTCGATCCGCGGCTTGTAGTAGAAGCCCTCGAGGTAGCCGGCCGATGACAGCTTCATCAAGTTGCGGTAGCCGGTCTGGTCCTTGGCCAACAGCAACTGGTGAAAGCGCTCCCGCCCGCCGCTCGCCTCACCGCGGTCATGCCGCGACCCGGCCGCCAGGTAGGCCTCCAGGCCGAGCAGCGGCTTGAGCCCTGAATCACGCGCCTGCCGGTAGAACTGCACCACGCCGAACATGTTGCCGTGATCGGTAATGGCAATGGCCCGCACCCCTTGCTCGCAGCAGTGGGAGACAAGCCGATCGATGCGCGTCGCGCCGTCGAGCAACGAGAAATTCGTGTGGTTGTGCAGGTGGACGAAGGCGCGACGGTCGCTGTGGCTCATCGTTTCCGACTATAGCGAATTTTGCCGTGACCGCCATTCACTTCGATCTTGGGCCACCCACCCTTTTTTTGATTTCCCGCCACCGGTTCTTTCTGATTTCCCACCGCCCGCCCCCGGCCTCTCGGCGCCTGCGGCGCCTTCGCTGCCCGCTTGGCGCGTAGGTGAAGGTTGGCGACGAGCCAAGCGAGCGGCCGTACGGACCAGCGCCATTCGGTCACGGATGCGCCCACCGGACCTGCGCCAATCTGACACCTTTGGCGAAGCGGGCAGCGAGGCGCCGCAGGCGCCGACAGGCCGGGGGTCGGGCGTGGGGGGTGGGAAATCCAAAACCCGCAGACGCCAGACCTTCAGGGGTTCGCAGAGG
>SMVB01222940.1_pt1 | contig 16318 bp, 15 predicted proteins | sample 2456461 | NCBI WGS metagenome assembly SMVB01 (sample SAMN11095934, study PRJNA526329) | marine sediment metagenome | biome: Marine sediment; feature: Surficial sediment; material: Deep marine sediment; isolation source: Hadal surficial sediment | place: Pacific Ocean | collected 2014-05 | depth...
CGAGACTTTCACCCTCCTGGAAAATTCGGAACCTTCGATCAATCAGTTGATCGACAACCGGATCCGAGCGGCCATCATCGAGGAACTCACTTCGAAGGGGCTGCAACAGCTCGAAACACCAAAGGAAGCGGATCTGGCGATCGGGTTCCAGGTGGCCACACAGAATCGCAGATCGTACCGGACTGTCTCTAGCGGATGGCGGGCAAGCGGGTACCGACATCGGCGGGGCCAGCACGGCTGGCACGATCAGACAATGACCGTCACCACGACGACGAGGACCCGCGAATATACGGTCGGTGCACTCGTTCTCGCGATCTTCGACAACAGCAGCAACGACAGCAACAACCTCGTCTGGCAGGGATCAGGCAGCCGGAGGATCGATTCATCGGGTGGCCCCGATCGGCGCGAGCAGCGGATCCGCGATGCGGTCCAGCGCATCTTGCGGGACTTCCCGCCCAGCGGCTAGGAATGGAACGACGGCACGAGAAGCAAACCGGCACCCGTGACAGGGCTCGTACTGGGAAGGAGGGTGTGATGCCATGGCGTAGCTGGCTGATCTTCATGCTATTTGCACAAATGTTGGCCTGCGCCACCACTCCCGTCGGCGTGCGCCGCGTCTCGGCGAGTGACGTTCATCGTGCCCTGACGGCCAACGTCCTCACCGCCGGAGATCCAAGTCCGGCATCGACGCAGATTCTCAATCACCTGAATCTGGTCGAGCTGTATGAGGACGACCCGGACGCGGCGATCGAATCCCTGCGCGTCGCCCTCCTGGCAACGAGCGAGCGGAGCAACCTGCTCTTCGCGTTGGCTGAGCTCGAATTCCATCGAGGGAAGCGAATACGCCGCACGGACGCCCGCCCACATTTCCTTGCGTCCGCTTTCTACGCCGAATCCTTCCTGCGAAGTGTGGCGGGCGACGAAGTCGCAGTCGCCCTCGATCCCCGCATTCGTCTCGTGGCGGACCTCTACAATCGGGGGCTCGCCCTGGGACTCGCCACGGACAATGGGGAATACGTCGATGTCACACCCCGTACCCTGCCACTTTCCTTTGGCGAACTCGTACTCGGGATAGACGAGTCTGATCTGCGCTGGGGCGGATACCGGATGATCGACTTCGTTCCGGTCGCAGAGCTCGAGGTCCGTGGTCTTCGCAATCGCTATCGGAGTGCAGGGATCGGAGTTCCGCTGGCCGTCTCGCTGGAATTCGCACAGCACGAGGACTCAGAACGGCACGCCGGTCGGATCAGCCGCGGCGTTCGAGTCGCGGCAACCGCGCTCATTCGGTTCCGTGGCGGTCTCCAGAAACTCGATGGGGAGGTGGTCGGGGGAGAGTTGCGCCTCTTCACGCTCGACGACGCGACGACGGTGGACATCGGAGGGCGAGTTCTGCCGCTCGAGTATGAGCCGACGGCGGCCCTTGCCTTCGGCCTCGCAGAGTCGAGTCCCTGGAGTTTCGAGCGGCGCGGGCTTTTCTCCGGAGACTTCGGCAGAGATCGCGACCGGGGTCTGCATATGCTCGCCCCCTACGATCCAGCACGCATACCGGTCGTCTTCGTCCACGGAACGGCGTCGAGCCCAGCCCGTTGGGCCGAGATGATCAACCATCTGCGATCCGATCCCGAGATTCTGGCCCGGTACCAGTTCTGGATCTTCCAGTACAACACGGGTAATCCGATTCCCTTTTCCGCCGGGCTCCTGAGGCAATCCTTGGTGGACCTCGTCGCCGAACTCGATCCCGATGGAGACGACGAAAACCTCCGACGAGTGGTCGTCATTGGCCATAGCCAGGGAGGTCTGCTCACCAAACTCTGCGTCGTCGAGAGTGGCAACGTCTTCTGGGAAGGAATCAGTACGGCTCCAGTCGAGGACCTGGATCTTCGCCCGGAGACCCGAGAGATCATCGAACGATCCCTTTTCTTCAAGCCGCTCCCTTTTGTCGAGCGAGTGATCTTCATAGCAACCCCACATCGGGGCAGCTTCGTCGCAGATCGGAGACTGGTGCGTTTCGCGACAAGGTTCATAGCCATGCCTCAGGACCTCGCCGACGCGGCCGGTGACCTGTTCGGAGCGGACGACGATCGGATTCTTCTGCGAGGGCTCGACGACATGCCTACCAGCCTGGACAACATGACTTCCGACAATCGTTTCGGACGCACCCTCGCGAAGCTACCGATCTCATCCGGGGTTGAAGCGCACTCGATCATTGCTGTTCTGGGAGACCCGGAAAATCCGGAAACCGGGGACGACGGAGTTGTGACTGTGGAGAGCGCACGCATCGAGGGGGTCGAGTCCGAACTGATCGTCCGATCCGGCCACTCGACCCAATTACATCCCCTCACGATCGGCGAGGTTCGACGTATCCTGAGAGACGGGTTGCCGTAGCATCACGCTTCCAGGCTACACGAGCTGCAGGGCTTCACCGGATGCCAACATCGACCCCCGAACTGTACCTGGACTGCTCGTAAAGCTATGCTTGGCAAGAAGGATCTGCGAAGAGATGCGGGGCGTGCCTGCAAAATTCAGAAGAGGTAGCGCGGTCGACGCGACCGGGTCCGGTCTCGTTCGCGCTTTCGCGCTTGCAATCGCACTGCTATTCGGGCTCTTGGCGCCTGTTGCTGCCGACGAGTCCTCGCTCCTCGAGAAGCCGCCGACAAAGTCGATCGAAGAAGAATCGGGGCCGCTCGATCGGTATTTCGAGGAACCCGCTCCAGAAGATTCTGCTCGCGTCCCCGGACTGCGACGCGCGCTAGAGAAGCTGCCATCGTTCTTCCGCGACACCGAACTCGCCGTGGATTTTCGGACCTACTATTTTCGGCGGCGCTTTTCGAACGACCGGGACTCGGAGGCCCTGGCGATCGGTGGTGCGCTCAGCTACCGCTCCGGGTGGCTACTGGACCGCCTGCAGCTCGGTGCCACGCTCTTTACTTCGCAGAAGCTATACGGACCAGCGGACCGAGATGGAACCCTGCTACTCCGCCAAGATCAGAAGAGTTACACGGTCGTCGGCGAGACGTTCCTTCGCTTGCGCCAGAGCGGCAATGAGCTGACCGTCTACCGACATCGTCTCGAGTTACCGTACGTCAACAGCAACGACAGCCGGATGACCCCGAATACCTTCGAGGGGGCCTCCCTGATCGGCCGCTTCACGAAGGTCAGCTATTCGGCAGGTCACCTACTCAAGCTCAAGCGCCGCAATGATAACCGTTTCGCATCCTTCTCCGAAGTCGCGGGGGTTCCGGGATCGAGTAGCAACGGTCTCTCGTTTGCTGGTATCCAGATCAAGCCCTTCGAAAACTTTTCGCTGGGAGCGGTCAACTACTTCGTGAAGGATACGCTTAACATTGCCTACTCCGAGATGGAATGGTTCCACGGAGATCGCGACGGCTGGGGACTCCAGCTGGCGTCACAATTCACCCACCAGCGCAGCGTGGGTGACGACAGCCTGACCGGGGACAGCTTCAAGACCTGGGTCTGGGGCGCCAAAGTGGCAGCGAGCTTTATGCAGGCCGTGGTGAGCGTGGCGGTATCGATTACCGACGACCAGGAGAGCGTGCGAAGTCCCTGGGGTTCCTACCCGGGATATCTCGGAATGATGCAGCGCAACTTCAACGACGCCAACGAAAAGGCCTGGGGTGTGAGTGCTTCCTGGTATTTCGACCGGCTCGGCATGCCCGACCTCAGTATCGCCCTTCGCTACACCGAGGGTTACAGCGGAAGAAACAGCCGGATCAACAGAAAGCTCGGCGACCACCGTGAGTTCAACGGTACCTTGGACTACCGACTGAGCCACGGCCCCCTGCGTGGTCTCTGGCTACGGGGTCGCTTCGCTTGGGGACATATCGCTCGCGCCCAGCGCGACAGCCTCGAGGGCCGACTCGTCCTTCGCTACGAGTTCCAGGTGCTCTAGAGATTCCCAAAGTTTTCCCGGACCGATTTTTGGTCTTCAACGTCGCCTAAGACTGGGAATCGAGACCTCCGGTTTCCACTCGTCGCGGCCGTGAAGTTTTCGCCCGCGTTTTTCACGCGCAGGCCGCGCAATCGCTCTACTGTTGATCGACAGACCGGCTCCGGAGCTCTCGGGGAGGGGGAAGGGAGAGGGGATGACCAGGCGCTCGAGCAAACCGGCGCGACCAATCCGGCCGAACGGGGACCTTCGTGCCCGGATGGTCGTGGGGCTTCTATCGCTCGTGGCGCTCTGCTGCACCGAAGCGTCGGACATCGGGCCCGCCGCGGGCGGCGATGACCGGGCCGGATCGATCGGCTTTTTCACGCTCGGGCAGGCGGAAAGGGGCGCCGCGATCTTCGACCGTTCCTGCGCGCATTGCCACGCCGTCGGCTCGGGTTCGCCCCCACCCGAGGGACTCTCCGGTCCGGAGTTCGTCGGCCGATGGCAGAGCGTCGCGGGTCTCTATCACAAGTCGCGCTGGACTATGCCCGCGGACAAGGTTCTCGGCCTGGGCGTCGAAGAGTACCTGGATGTCACGGCGTATCTGCTCCGCGCGAGCGGCTTCCCGGTGGGCGCACGGCCGCTGGTCGAGGACGAACTCGCGATGAAGGCCATGACCCTGACTCCGGCGGGCGGGGCCGACGACCGTCGCGAGGCGCCCGGCCCGGCGGGTGGCTTCTTCAGCGACGAGCAGTCGAGGCGCGGAAAGGCCTTCTTCGACGGATCCTGTCGCGCCTGCCATACCGCAGAGCCCGGCGCCGCACAGGCCCCCGAAACCGGCGGGCTGGCCTCCCAGCCCGGAGTGCGCATGGGCGCCCAGACCTTCGTCATGCCACTCGTCGGCGTACCCCCGCTCCACCCGAGACGGAGCGTCGCCGAGCTCTATCTCGAGACGAAGACGACGATGCCCATCGAGTATCCCAACGGCCTGAGCGAACAGGCCTACCTCGACATCGTGGCCTATCTCCTCGACGCAAGCGGCCTACCCGCCGGCGAAGAGACGCTCGGCGCCGAACTCGAGACCATGCGGGCCATGACGCTCCCGGAGCCCGGATATCGGACACTCTTCAACGGCCGCGACTTCAGCGGACTCGGATTCCTGCGCGGCAACGGATGCAGTCCGCCTCCCGAGGGCTGCGGATCAACCGATCCGGGCGCGACCTTCCAGATCGAGAAGGGCATGCTGCGGATCTCTGGGCGTCCCTCGGGCTACGTCTATACCCTGGAGAAGTTCCGCGACTTCAGCCTGCGGCTGGATCTGCGATACGTCGCCAATCCGGGCCTCGAGAACGACGCCGACTACTATTCGAATAGCGGCATCCTGCTATTCGTGACGGAACACCGCGTCTGGCCGAAGAGCCTCGAGGTCCAGGGCTACTACCCCCTGCTGCTTTCGATCCTGCCCATCGACACGACGGCGGAGTTCACGATCGACCGTCATACGCTCCGATCGGCCCTGCGCCCGATCGGGGAATGGAACGCGATCGAGATCATCGCGAAGGATGGAGAGGTGCGGGTGCTTCTCAACGACGAGCTCGTCACGACGGTCCACGAGCACGAGTTCGTCGAGCCCGGACAGATCGGCTTCCAATCCGAGGGCGCCAAAATCGATCTGCGCAATATCCGGATCCGGGAGCTGTAACGGAGCCAAAGGGAAAGCATCTCCAGCCCGAAAGGTTCCATACCCCCTGGCTCGAAGGGAATAGGAGAGCGTACCGCCTGCTACATTCGAGATGGCAGGGGCCCGAAACGGAGTCCCGGTTGGGTCTACACGGGAACGAAGGGGAAGCCCGGGACACAGATAAGGTCACAACCTCAAGGATCATCCGGGCTAGCCCTCGTCTCTATCCAGGACCCAGAAAAAACCCAAAAGTTTCGGGCCAGACCAATTTTGAGAACTGTGAGGACTGCGAGCGTGCCTTCCTCGACATCGGTGGGGAGATCGGTTAATACGTTGAACCCATCCCAGCTGGGGTCTAACGGCCCGCTGGACACCTGTTAGATTATCGGACATCGAGATCTGTGGTTTGGTCCGAAGCTCTGCTCGCCAGAGTTTTCGGACCTCGACCTGTTTTCCTGTCCGGAAGTCGAAATCAAAAAGGAGACAACGAGGTGGAGAAGATTCGAATTGCGATCGTCGGGGTCGGGAACTGCGCTAGTTCCCTTGTGCAGGGACTCGAATACTATCGGGATAAGCAGCCCGAGGACGCGATCGGGCTCATGCACTGGGAGATCTCCGGCTACCGACCCTTCGACATCGAGGTCGTGGCCGCGTTCGACATCGACGAACGCAAGGTGGGGAAAGACATTAACGAAGCCATCTTCGAGCTGCCCAACTGCACGACGGTGTTCTGCGAAAATCTCCCCAAGGCAGAAGTACAAGTCCAGATGGGGCGGGTCTTAGACGGTGTTGCGGAGCATATGGAGCAGCACCCCGCTCAGCGCACTTTCCTGCCTTCGGATGCGCCCGAAGCAACCCGTGAGGAAATCGTTCTCACGCTCGAGCAATCGCGGGCCGAGGTGCTCATCAACTATCTCCCAGTGGGCTCTGAGGAGGCCGCTCGCTTCTACGCCGAGTGTGCGCTCGAAGCTGGCGTGGCTCTCATCAACTGCATCCCCGTCTTCATCGTCAGCGATCCGGAATTCGCTCAACGCTTCGCAGACAAGGGCATTCCCATCATCGGCGACGATATCAAAGCACAGCTCGGCGCGACCATTACCCACCGCGTTCTCACGGACCTCTTTCGCAAGCGCGGCGTCAAGCTCGAGCGCACCTATCAGCTCAATACAGGAGGCAACACCGACTTCCTCAACATGTTGAATCGCAACCGCTTGGCTTCCAAGAAGGAATCGAAGACAGAAGCTGTGCAGTCTGTAGCGAGCGATCGCATCGACGACGAGAACATCCACGTGGGTCCAAGCGACTACGTCGCCTGGCAGAACGACAACAAGGTCTGCTTCCTGCGCATGGAGGGCAAACTCTTCGGAGACGTTCCGATGAATATCGAGCTGCGACTCTCGGTGGAGGACTCGCCCAATTCGGCAGGGGTCTCGATTGACGCCATCCGCTGCGCAAAGCTCGCCCTCGACAAGGGTGTGGGAGGGCCTCTCATTTCGCCATCCTCCTACTTCATGAAGCATCCGCCCGAGCAGTACACAGACGATGAAGCCTACACCCGGACGGAGGACTTCATCGCCGGGCGCAGGGATGTCTAGCCTGGCGCGCAAGTGTCTTGTGATTGCCGCCGGGCGCGGCAGCCGCCTAACGAGCGGGGGCGTCCCCAAGCCTCTCTACCCCCTGCTCGGACTACCGCTCATCGAACGTACTCTGGTCAATGCCAAACGGGCGGGACTCGAAGAGTTTATCGTCGTCACAGGGTACGAGGGCGATCGGGTCACGGAGTTTCTGAATCTCCTGGCGCTGCGCCGCGGCATCACCATCACCCAGGTCGTCAACGAGAATTGGGCTGGGGGTAACGGCCTGTCCGTATTGGCAGCCCGGGAAGCGATCGGCGAAGAACCCTTCGTCCTGCTGATGGCGGACCACGTGGTGGACGTCGCTCTGATTAGCGGGCTCCTCAGCGAACCGCTCGAGGCAGGGGGCGTCTGCTTGGCGGTCGATCGCAAACTGAATAACCCCCTGGTTGAACTCGAGGATGTCACCAAGGTGCGGGCCAGTGATGGGCGACTCGAGGCCATCGGAAAGGACCTTGAACGCTACGACGCCTTTGACACCGGGTGCTTTCTCTGTTCGTCCGACCTCTTCTCGGCGCTTGATCAGGCCCGGGCGAAGGAAGGCGACGAGTCGCTTTCGGCCGGCATCGCGCTTCTGGCTGAGCACGGGAAGATGCGCGTTCATGACATCGGCGATGCGTTCTGGATCGACGTGGATGACGCCAGCGCGGTCGAGCGCGCCGAGCGGGCAATGATCGCGACGCTCCCCAAGCTGGGAGATGGACCCGTCTCCCGCCGACTCAACCGACCGCTTTCGACGCGTATCACACGTCATCTGGTCAAGCGCGCAGTCACGCCGAATCAGATCTCATTTTTCTGCTTCGCAGTCTGCATAGTGGCCGCGGGCCTCTTTGCTTCGGGCGGAGCACTCTGGCTGGCCGTTGGCGGCGTGCTCGCCCAGGTCGCTTCGGTGGTGGACGGCTGCGATGGAGAGGTCGCGAGGCTTCGATTGGAGGAGAGCGAATTCGGGGGTTGGTTCGATGCGGTACTCGATCGCTACGCCGACGCCTTTCTCCTCTTCGGCCTGACCTGGCACGTCTTCTTCGCGCCGGAAGGGAGCCCCCTTGCGCTCTTCGTGGGCTTCATGGCCATCACGGGCTCGTTTCTCGTCAGCTATACCGCTGACAAATACGACGGGCTGATGAAGATCCGATTCCAGCGCGGCGAGACTCTCGGGATCCGCATCGGACGCGATCTGCGCGTGCTCGTCATCGCCCTCGGTGCCATCTTCAACTTGCCGTTTCTCGCACTTTCGCTGATCGCAGTGGTAATGAACGCCGAGACTGCGCGTCGCATCGTCACTGCAAGCCGCAATCGAGCTGAGGCGTGAAGCCGCTGGCGCAGGTCCGAGTGCAGATCAGCGAGGTGATCGCCGGATCCGCGGTCCCAGAGGATCCGAGACACTCCGTTAACACCCTCGAATGGCTTCTGGAATTCGAGCCCGGCGCCGACGAGGCCCTCCAACTCGCCGCACTCGGCCATGACATTGATCGCGCGGTGGAAACGAGCAAGGTGCTCCGCGCGGATTTCTCCGATTACGACGACTTCAAGGCCGCCCATGCAAGGCACAGTGCTGAGATGCTGCTCGAAATCCTTGAGCAGTGCGGAGTTGGAGATCCCGCGCTTTCTGACGAAGTCTACCGTCTGGTCTGCCTCCACGAGGTGGGAGGAGACGTGCGCTCGGAGCTTTTGGTCGATGCGGATAGCCTCTCCTACTTCGACGTGAACCTGCCCCTCTATCGCGACCGGAACAGCCCCGAAGAAACATTTCGGCGCTGTGTCTGGGGTTACCGACGTCTCTCCAGACGAGCGAGGAGAATCGCGGCAGAACTTCATCCGCCCGGTGATGAGCTGGCGCTGCTGATGGAGGAGGTCGTAATGCGAGCGGACAAATGGGACCAGCCGGTCAGTAGACGCCCTGCCGCGTTTTCATAGCAAGATCCTTCCGGAAGGGAATGCCGATTAGCGCTTCGCCGCCCACTCGCAGCCATGTGCAAGGCTGCGGATGTAGTCGCTTGGGATCCACGAAGAGACTTGATCGGAAGAAGAATCGTATCCGCCGCTGTGCCTGCGGGCAGATCCAGCAGGAAAACGATCTTTCCACCAACGGGCAGCCCACTCACTTGATCCTCAAAGCAGCGCAATCACCCTGATCCGGTCGTCCTATCGTCTCCTCGATCTATTCGGTATCGCCTGTCTCAGCGTTTCTCCCGATCGCACCCACGATCTCATCCTGAGCAAGGGCGGGCCACTCCTCCATGTCGTCTGCTTGACCAGCTCTCAGGCACGTCGAGCGCGGCAGGATAGTGGAAGGGAGTCCACCCCTCACAGCTCGAAATGTCGAAAACGCGCGGGATGAACTGTAGGATCCAGGTCTCGCCAGCAAGAACCGAGCCGCAGTATTTGAACTCGCCCATGGGAATGGATCGCCGGCATCTAGAAAAGTCGCGATGGGTCCCTGGCTGTCGTGTAGGAGGTGATGGTGACAGAAAACTGGACGACTGGGCTGGCCTACCAAATCCTCGGAACGCCTCTTTGGGCATATGGCGCAATTCTCGTGACATTCGCCGGGACCTACACGGCTTACCGCATCCTCATGCGGCTTTTGGAGTCGCGGTGGTTACTCACGCTCACCGAAAATCAACCCGAAGCGCACGATTCGATTGTCGTGCTCGTTCGAAACCCGCTCCGCTTACTGCAATTCACCGTCGCAGTAGCGATCGGGCTGCACTATCTGTCATTGCCTGAGGCGGTCTCCAGTTTCGCTTCCGGCCTGCTGCGGATACTGCTTACCGCGAACGTGGCATTCGTGCTGGTCAAGCTCGTCGACGTATTGATTGCCGTTCTGAAACCCCGGACCGAGGAGTCTGAGTCGCTCCTGGACGATCAGCTCCTTCCGGTGCTTTCGGGAGCGCTCAAGGCGTTCATCCTCATGATCGTCGGAGCGCTCATCCTTCAGAATTCCGGCTACAACATTTCCAGCCTACTCGCCGGCCTCGGCTTGGAGGGACTCGCAGTCGCACTCGCACTCCAACCGACGCTCGCCAAATGTTCGCGGCGATCACACTCTTCGTGGATCGTCCGTTCCATGTCGGAGATGGGGTGAGCGTCGCAGGTATCGGGGGCACCATCGAAAGCATCGGGCTTCGAAGTACCCGTATTCGAACCTACGAAGGCACGCTTGTGACAATTCCCAATTCCGCCGTCGTCAACGACCAGATCGACAATCTCCAGGCGCGTCCCACGCGCCGCACCAACTTCAAGATCGGCGTCACCTACAATACGACTAGCGAGAAGCTCAGAAAGGCGGTTGCAATCCTGCGTGACGTAATGGAGCAACACCCCGGGACCGACACGTCGCGTGCTCACTTCAAAAGCTACGGAGAATCAGCGTTGATTCTTGATGTCGCCCACTGGTGCCGGTACCTTGATTACGCGGAATATCTGACATGCCTTGAAGAGATCAATTTCGAGATCAAGCAACGCTTCGAAAGAGAGGGAATCGAGATGGCCTATCCAACGCAAACCGTGTATCTGATAGGCAGTGAAGCGCAGCGAATCTGAGCTACTTTGCTTTCAGAAGCGTTCCGCATCACTGGGGGTCGAGATGACTCTTCAGACTAGATTTGAGCTCTTCTTGGGGGGACCCGCCGCGCCCGGATCCCCCATCCCGCAGCTGAATGCTGCCTTGGGGCGGAAGCTTCTCGAGCGAATCGATCAGCTGAGATGGGTTCTCAACCGGTACAGCATGGAGCTGAACTTTCTCCATGGCGCTCTAGGCATCGAGGAATTCTTGTCTCTTGGGCGAGATTCGGGTTTCGATGGAGTGCAACTGCACATCACGCGAAGCGGCCCCCGAATTGGACTGACGGCCGAATCCGATCGATACCTCGCAGAATTTGCGGAGCAAGAGGGCAGGCGCAAGCTCGACCTTGCACTCGACATCAGCACCATCCGACGAGAAGACGTAAATGACGCCATCCGTGTCGCACGAGCGATGGGGGTACAGACGATTCGCTGCTACTCGTCCTCCGGCGGAACGATCAAGGAGATCATACGGACTGCGATCGAAGAACTAAAGTATGCGGCGGAGCTGGGGTCCAGGTCGAATATTTCTTTCCTTCTCGAGCAGCACGAGCGTCTCACTGGCCCAGAAATTCTGGAGATCATCCAGGGCGTAGACGCAGACCGGGCAGTTGGCGTGCTCTTCGACTTCGCGAATCCCATTCCGGCCAATCGCGATCCTCTTGAGGATCTCTACGAGATGAGTGAGGTAATTCGAGGTGCGCATAGCAAGGACGTAATCATTCTTCCTGAAGCGAACGGGCAGCGCTGTATCGGAGTGCGTTTTGGCGAGGGTGATCTCAATCTAACGAAGATCTATTTCGACTTGTTGATGCTGGGCGAAGATGAGCCACAACTCGAGTTCATCGCTGTACAGAATGTCGTGGGCTATATCGCCCCGGTCGGACGCCAGAGCGAAGAAAGCCTGGATCGAGTGTTCGAACTCAAATCCTCCAGCCGGACGCCCATGACCGCGACCGAACAGGATCGACGACTTGTGCGCGAATCCCAAGACGTGCGCCAGCATTTGGAGAGTGCAAAGCTCCTTCTGAATCAACTACGAAGCTTCGCAACCGAGGCGGTGTGTACGGCCGATCCGACCCCTGAAATCGGTATCGAGGCCACCTGTGTTAGGTCTATCGAGGAAGTTGGGAGACAGATTTACGGCGACTCAAATCAGAAACAGATCTGGTCGGCGGTTCAAACGACTGATGGATCGGAGTTGAAGGGCGCTGTGCTCGCAGAGAAAGAAGCAAGAGAACTGCTCAATCTCGCCCGCGAAAAACATCGAGAACTGACAGAAGGTTGCGCCTAGCGAGGCGAATCTCGGGCATGCTTTCGTGCTTGACTCCAGGCATAACGCATGATCGACGCTCCCTCGCGTGCCGACCTGATCCGCGACCGTGTCCGCCAGCCCGATCGTTCTGATGGCCGACTCTCAGCTCGCTTGCCGATCCGTCGTCTCGCGATACCGCGATCCCAACTTCCTACTCAACAAGTCTCGCCGGAATCATCTCTCAGCATCCTGCGCCTGAAAATCCTGGTAGCGCATCACTTTTCTGTAAATAGCCTCCGGCCGAAGGTGGGGTTGGCGCAGGATGCGGAACGCACATTCTCGATGGCGTCCGGGTCTCTCGCAAGCGCGTGCTGCGGATCATTCGGGGTCTCGAAGGGATCTACGGATCAACGACCGGATCTTCCAGTAGCTCAAGGAAATACGCATAGCCGTCGGCCGGTTTATCGAGGACTACAACGCCCACTGGCGACCGGAGAAACTTGGGCTCAGGACTCCAGTCGAAGCCCGTGAAGAGCATCGACTACCATCGGCTACGTCAAGCGGCGTAGCCTTGACCCGCGTCCAAGGAGCCGGGGGCGGTTCACCGACGGTTCGAATTCTGCCGCTCTCTGACTTCTCGATCTCGTCTTCGAAGCCACCCAGCGTGTCGTCGGCGATCGCCGGTCGGACGCCGACTACTACTGTCTACTGTCATCGCGAATGTGATGAGCGCGTTGCGGATCCGATGAACCAAGGGATCAGACTGGCGGAAATCGCGGTCGAATCCTCGGGTTCTCGCGAACGGGATTGGGATCTGGCGGGGCCCCTCGCGTGCCACCGGCCGAGACCCATTCGGCCCCGCCAGCACTCCGACGAGCTGACACCGAATGTTTCCCCAAGTCCGGGATCCAGACCTATCGAAAGCGCCACGAACGCGCGGGGTTGTCAGACTCGCTTCGAGGGGCCACGCGGTGGTCGGCAGGAGGCATGTCGATGAAGGATCGCGGACGATATATCGAGTCGGCGGGTCGATCGATCGGACTCGCTCGCACAAGCGCGGCTCGACCGTGGCCGTCGCCACGTACGGCCAGAAGCGACGCCGATTGGAAACTCGATCGATGACCCCGCCGCACAGCTGGGAAGCCATCAAGCTGGCGGTGGGGAGTGTTCTGCTCATCCCGCTCGCCTTCGCGGTGGCCTACCGATTCGTGTCGCCGGCCCCGCCCGACAGGATCCGGCTCGCCTCGGGACAGCCGGATGGGGCCTACGCACTCTTTGCGGAGCGCTATCGCGCGGAGCTTGCGCTCCACGGAATCGAGGTCGAGGTCGTTTCGTCGACGGGCTCGCTCGACAACCTCCGCTTCTCGCCGCGGGACACGTCGACGTCGCGCTCGTCCAGGCGGGGGTCGCTGCGAACGCGGCCGACATCCAGACCGACAGGCTGCAGAGCCTGGGATCCATTCTTCACGAACCACTCTGGATCTTCACGCGCGCGGGACAGGAATTCGAATTGCTTTCCGACCTCGCGGGAGCTCGACTCGAACTCGGACCCGAGGGCAGCGGCACGCGCGCGCTGGCCACGCGATTGCTCGAAGCCAACGGCGTCGAGTATTCGAACGCCGCGACCGACCGGGCACTCCCCTCGTCGGCCCGTGACGCACTCGTGGGCGGAGACGTCGACGCACTCTTCGCGGTCGCCGGCGTACAATCCCCCGCGATCCAGTCGCTTTTCGACGAGCCCGCCGTCAGCTTGTTCGAGGTCGTGCGCGCCGAGGCCTACACGCGGCTCGACCGATCCCTCTCGGCGATCGTTCTCCCGCGTGGGGTGATCGATCTTCGGCGAGACATTCCCGCGAAAGACACGGTCCTGATCGCGACCGTCGCCGAGATCGTCATCGGCCCCGACTTCCATCCAGCTCTTGTCGACATCCTGCTCCAGGCCGCAAATCGCATTCACGGGCGCGGAGATGTCCTGAGCCCGCCCGACCGCTTCCCGAGCCCGAGATGGGTCGACCTCCCCCTCAGCCCGGATGCGGATCGCTATTTCGAATATGGCCCACCCTTCTTGCAGCGCTACCTACCCTTACTGGGCCGCCACGCAGATCGACCGGCTCAAGGTCATGCTGATTCCCCTGATCGCGCTTTTGCTGCCCCTGATCCGGATCTTTCCCCCGACCTATCGATGGCGCGTGCGCTCCCGAATCTACCGCTGGTACCGGGAACACCAGGCCGCCAATCCGAGCGCGACCGAGGGGCTTGGCTCGGCCGATCTGCGCGAGCGGCTCGTCGAGGTCGAGCGGATCGAGGCCGAAGCGGCCAAGGTTCCGACTCCGACCTCCTACGCGGAGGAGTTCTACAGCCTACGTCTTCATATCGAATTCGTCAGGCAGCGGATCGAAAAAGCGATTACGATGGGAAACGGCTCCTGGGCGAAGAGACGAAGAGGCGATCTGAAGGGAGCGTCGACTCGTAGAGCCCCTCGATTCCGAGCGCCGCCTAAGATGAATCGGCACCTCGAAGAGTCATGTGGTAAGTTCCTGACGGATCGGGTGATGCAAATGAATCTATGCTTTTGTGCGTCGATGGTTCTCATTCTTGCATCGATCGGATGCAGTGCACCTGTTTCGTCCACGACCGGTTCGAGACCACAACTCCAAGAACCCCAAGCTACTGCCCCGCGCGTTGCCAGGCTCGTCAAACTGGAGACATCGATCTCCGGTGTGCTCCTGGTGAATCCCAATCACAATCTGGGAAGCTACGACCAGTTGATGGTCGATCCCATCATCGTAACCTTCGATTCGGATTCGAAGAAGCTGAGCCAGTCCGAAACCCGACGGCTCGAGGACTATCTACGCAAGGCGACGGCGCGCGAACTCGTCAACGTGGACGCCTCGAAGATCGTGAGTCAACCCGGCCGCTGCGTAATGCGAATGCAGACCGCCTTTCTCGAAGTCGAGCTGCCGGATCCGAAGCCGTATTCCGCGTCGACTACATCATTCGTAGATTCGTTCGGCTCGGTGATCCTGATTCACGAGCTACGCGACTCGATGACGGGCACGGTGCTTCTGCGATACATGGGCCGACGAAAAGCGCGCGGCGGACAGGTCATCGGCTGGGTCGCAGCGTGGAGCGGTCTCACCCGAACGTTCAACGGGATGCTCTCCGACTTGAAGATGGAACTCGTCGAGACGGTCCCGCTCAGCAGGGCGGAAGAGGGACCGCTGGCGAGTTGTGGCGGCCTGATTCACAAGCGAATCGATGCGGGTTCCGAATCCGAAGAAGGCTGACGCGCGAACGCTCGTGGTGGTGGTGATTCTTCCGGTCTTCTACTCGATCGTCTTCAAGATCAAGATGGAGGCGAGCGCGTAGGCATTCTCGATTACGACGAGCCCAGGCCAGTCGTCGACGGCGACATTCTGGTCACCGGGAACGAGGCCCGCAGCCAGTCATTCAGACGGCGCCACGTCACGGCGTGGAAATGCGACACCGTGATCCACCAGGAGCCTCTCGAAGCACGATTTCGCCCAACAGCTGGCCTCCTCGATTTCGAACTCCTTCCAGGGGCCGTTCACTTCTCTGTCGCGCCCCGTCGACAGCCCTCGCCCCAGTCTCGCGGGGGCGCATGGCATTGCCACGCCCCAACGTGGCGCCTTCGTGGTGATGACCCGCCGACCCTCCGCAATCGAGAAGCTGCCACCCGGACCCTTCCTGGGACGCCGAATCGAACTGGCGCGACTCTGCCGCGCCGTCGAGCAGACGCGGCACGGACGCGGCGCCCACTACTGGCTGGTCGGCCCGGCCGGCATCGGCAAGTCGCGGTTACTTGTCGAAATCGCCCACTACGCGGGCATGACGATCTCGAGACCCGCGCAGTCGTCCTCACCGGCAGCGAGGACTACTTTTCGGCGGGCGCCGACTTGACCGACCTCTCCGGGCGAAGGAGTTCGGGGGCCTCCGAGCTGGAACGACGCCACGTCTTTTCTCGTGGCGTTCGTTTGTGTCAGGCCTGGGAAGCCATGCCGCAGATCACCGTCGCGGCCATCGAGCGTCTCGCCGTCGGGGCTGGGGTCGCGTTGCCGCTCGCTTGCGATTGGCGGGTGCTCAGCGAAACCGGCTTTCTCTGGGTTCCCGAGGTCAAGATCGGCGTCAACCTGCAATGGGGTGCCCTGCCGCGTCTGATCAATCTCGTCGGACCGGCACGCGCCAAACGCATCTGCATTCTCTGCGAGAGGATAAACGCCGAAACCGCCCTCGATTGGGGGTTGATCGACGAGATTGCACAGGACGGCCAGGCG
>SMVB01379000.1_pt1 | contig 16318 bp, 11 predicted proteins | sample 2456461 | NCBI WGS metagenome assembly SMVB01 (sample SAMN11095934, study PRJNA526329) | marine sediment metagenome | biome: Marine sediment; feature: Surficial sediment; material: Deep marine sediment; isolation source: Hadal surficial sediment | place: Pacific Ocean | collected 2014-05 | depth...
CCAATCGCTGGTCAACTTCTTGGCCTTGCTGTTCCCGGCGATCGTGATGCGCCAGGTGTCCGGGCGGGCAAAGCTGCTCCAGCGAGAGAGCGCGAACGCGAGCTGGAGCCCATCGGGGGCCCACACCGGCGCGTAGAGCCGCGACATGAGGTAGAAGCCGTTCGCCTTCACGCGCTGCGGACCGGTGACCTGCAACTCGCCCCCGTTCCCGTCCGCGGCTGCCACGAAGAGATCCGTGCGGAGGAGAAGCTGGTCCGGAGAGTGACGTCGAGCTCCTCGTCGAGCTGGACCGACGAGCGTTCGATCGGTACATGGACGCCAAGCTGTACCTCCCAATGACCGACATCTCCGGTGTCGCGCAGTCCCTCGAGCAGCGAGGTGCCTGTGCGGGTCGAGAGCCCCGGCGCATCGCGTTCGGTGCCCATAGGTGGGCGCGCGGGCCCATGCAGACTACCGCATCAGGCGAAGCCCACTATCATGGGTGAGCGCGCCGCTGTGGTGCGCCCTTTCCCGAGGCACGACGATGACCATGCACCGTACCCTCCCGCTCCCTCTGCTCGCGTTCGTGGCGCTCCAGAGCGCGCAGCAGGCCCGTGCCCAGTGCCAGCTCGCCGAGCTCGAGGGTGCGGACACCGCGGCGGGCGACCGCCACGGCGTTTCGGTCGATATCGATGGCGAGCGCGTGATCGTCGGGGCGTCCCGCGACGACGACAATGGCGAGACAGACTCCGGTTCGGCCTACGTCTACGTGCGCCAGGGCGCGACCTGGGTGCAGGAGGCCAAGGTGACGGCGGGCGCGTTCGCGGGCGGCAACTACCATTTTGGTCAGGCGGTCGCCATCAGCGCCGACACTGCGGTCGTCGGCTCGCCCGACGACGACGACGTGGCGAACAAGGCCGGTTCGGTGTACGTGTTCACCCGCCAGGGGACCCTGTGGACCCAGCAGGCGAAGCTCGTCCCACTCGACGTCGCGGCCGGTGATCGCTTCGGCTGGGCCGTCGACATCGACGGGGACGTGATCGTCGTGGGTTCGAAGTTCGACGATGACGGGGTGAGCAACTCCGGCTCGGCCTACGTCTACCGCCGGAGCGGGACCACGTGGGCCCAGGAGACGAAGCTCCACGCCTCCGACCCGGCCTCGATCGCGCAGTTCGGCGACGCGGTCGCCATCGACGGGGACACGATCGTGGTGGGGGCATGGCAGGACGACGGGCCGGGGACGGGTGCGTTCTTCTTCAGCGGGGCGGCATACGCTTATCGGTACGACGGCGCGAACTGGAACGAGGAGGCGAAGCTCGTCGCGTCCGACGCCGAGTCCTTTCACTGGCTCGGGAGGTCCGTCGCGGTCGACGGCGACACGGTGCTCGCTGGCGCGTTCGGCCACGGCGTCGGCGGCTGTGAGTCCGGCGCGGCGTACGTCTTCACGCGCGCCGGGACGGTCTGGACGCAAGCGGACAAGCTCGTCGCCGCTGACGCCGTGTGCGACGACCGCGCCGGGTGGTCCGTGGGCGTCGCGGGCGACGTTGCGCTCGTCGGGGCGTATCACGACGACGACGGCGGGGGCGACGCGGGATCGGTGTACGCGTTCGAGCGCTCGGGGACCGTTTGGACCGAGACGAACGAGGTCCTGGCGATCGGCGGCGCGGCGGGCGACGAGCTCGGGTACAGCCTGTCGCTCGCGGGGGCGCGCGCGGTCGTCGGGGCATGGCTCCACGACGGCGCCGGGGCGAGCTCGGGGCGCGCGCTCGTGTACGACGTGGGACAGGACAGCGACTGCAACGGCAATGGCGTGTGCGATGCTGTCGACATCGCGACCGGCGTCAGTTCGGACACGAACGGGAACGGGATCCCCGACGAGTGCGAGACAGTCGGGACCCCGTACTGCTTCGGGGACGGGTCGGGCGCGGCCTGCCCGTGTGGCAACACCGGCGGGACCGGACAGGGCTGCCTCAACTCGACGGGCTCCGGGGCCGTGCTCTCGGGCGGCGGCTCGGCGAGCGTCGCCGCCGACGACCTCGTGCTCTCGGCGACGAACCTGCCGGCGACGCAGTTCGGCATCCTGTACATGGGTCCCGATCCGACCGCGGTGCCCTTCGGGGACGGCTTGCGCTGCATCGACGCCGGTGCGCTCGGCTTCCACCGCTTCCCGGTGCGCAACGCGGGACCGGGCGGGACGATCGTGGAGGGGCCCGGCGTCGTCGCGTTCTCGCTTGGGAACTTCCCCACGGCGGGGCACATCGCGAGCGGGAGCACGTGGAACTTCCAGGCGTGGTTCCGCGATCCGGGCGGCCCGTGCTCGAACGCGTTCGAGCTCTCCAACGGACTGGCGGTCGCCTTCGTTCCCTGAGCCTGGCGCGCGGCCTGGGACCGAGGCGGGTCGCCGAGTACAGCGCCTGGAATCGATTCCAGATCGTGGACGGTTGCGCCGCACCCCCACTCGGACGGGGGTGGCCAGTTCCACGTCGGGACTGGCACGACGCTTGCGTCGCCTGGATTGCCGTTCGGAAGGACGCTCGGCCGCTCAGCGGACCGCAGTCTCGCACCGATACCGGAGTCCGTCTTCGTCGTACCCGTCCACAGGAGTGAATGATGTCCAGCACCGCTTCGAAGGCCCTCGCCGGCCTGCTCTCGATCTCCATCTCGTGCGCCGTGACCTTCGCGCTCCCGCGGCTCGTCACGACGGCCGTCATGTCGCCCGATGGCGCCGCCGACGTGATGCACCTCACGGACGAGCCGGGGAACTGGTTCGCCAGCGAGGCGACGGGCACGCCGGTCACGGTGATCGAGGCGGGCGAGCGCGTCGACTTCAAGATCGGGAACTGCTGCACGAACACGCGGCACACGGTCACGTTCATAATGCAGCCCGAAGGCTCGAGCGTGGATCTGGACCAGGACAAGTCGCAGCTGGGCACGCTCTCGGCGACATTCGAAGTCCCCGGGGTCTACCTCATCGTGTGCAAGATCCACCCGTACATGACCGCGGTGGTCGCGGTGCTGGATGAGGCCGGGAACATCCCCGACGTGACAGCCGGCGCGCTCCCGTTCATCGGGCACCTGGGCGTGGCGTCGCTGCCCGCGACGACCGTGCTCTCGGTCATCACCACCATCGCGCCGACGGACGCGGACAAGCTCGCCAAGTGGGACATCCTCGGTCCCGAGGACGAGTTGTGTCCGGACGTTCCCGGAGTCGGCGAGATATGGATCGACACACAGTTCGAGCGCGTCCCCGGCCAGGTCGACGACGGCGGCGTCCCGAAGCCGGGCACGATCACCGTGGTGGACGCGGCTACGTTCACGGTGGAGCGCGAGATCGATGGGCGCGAGGCGGACGGGATGTGGAACAACCCCCACAACATGTGGGCGAACTTCGCGCTCGACACCGTCTACAACAGCAACTGGTTCGGGAAATGGATCAACAAGATCGACCGCGCCTCGGGGGAGATCCTCGACAGCACCACGGTGGGTGAGGCGCCGACGCACATCATCACGATCCCCGTTCCCGGCTCGCCGCAGCTCGGCTGGTTGACGGTGCCCCTCAGCGCCGACCGCGACCTCGTCAAGGTCGAGGACCGGCCGGACGGCTTGCACTGCGTCGACTCCGATCCCACCGGCGACGGCGAGACGAACCCGCACGGGCACTGGTTGACGTGCGGCGTGGGCGATCGGGCCCAACGTGTTCAAGGGGCTCGGCGTCGCGGGCTCGATCAGCATCATCGACACGCTGAGCGGCGACGTCCTCGTGGAGTTCGAGTACGACGCGAACGACCCGATCCGCTCGGCGCTGCTCATGCCCATCGCGGTGGGCGAGTGCCACGTCGACGGCGTGAGCACGGCCTACGTCGCGAACGTCGTGTCGGGAATGGTGACGATCGTGGACGTGGACGCGCTCGCGCTCATCGGAAACATCCCCGTCACGCTGGCCCCAGACGGCCAGACCGGTTTGGACCTGCTCAACACTTTGCAAGTGCCCATTCAGACGCCCGTGAGCCCCGACGAGCGGTGGGTGGCCACGGCCGTCCTGTCGCTGACGACGATCCCGCGCGCGAACACGGGCTCGCCCGATCACGTGGCGATCATCGACACCTCGGTCAACGAGGTCGTGGCCTTCGTGCCGACGCCCGCCGGTACGCACGGCATCAACTGGGGCGCGAAGCTCGGCGGCGGGTACTACGCCTATGTGACGAGCCAGCACGCGAACGTCCTGACCATCATCGACCCGGACCCTGACGGCGACGGGGACGGCCACGACGCGGCGGTCGTCGGGACGATACTCCTCGCGAACGGGAGTCCCGGCGCCGGCGTGACGGACGGTGTGGGGGGCCAGGGCGTGAAGCCGCTCCCGCTCGCGCACGACGGGTGGATCCAGAAGACCGTGGCGCTCTCGGGCACGGGTGGGCTGTCGGCGGAGGTCGAGGGCTGGCTCGCGCTCTTGACGGATGATCAGAAGAAACCTGAGGGTCCCCATGGGCCGGACGTGCAGCCGTTCTGCTTCTGCGCCGCGGGCGCGCCCTGCGGGAACGAGGACCCGAGCGCCGGGTGCGCAAACTCGACCGGTGCGGGCGCGCTCCTCGCCCACATGGGCTCGACGAGCGTCACCTCCGACGATCTCGTCCTGACCACGACCGGCTTGCCGGCGAACCAGTTCGGACTCCTCTTCATGGGCAGCGGAGAGCTCGAGCTGCCCTTCGGCGACGGGCTATTGTGCGTCGGTCCAGGATCGACGGGCGGCTTCCGGTTCCCGCCGCGGAGCTCCGGACCGGACGGGTCGTTCTCCGAGGGGCCCGTCGTGGGCTTCACGCATGCGAACTTTCCGCCGAGCGGCCGGATCCTCACGGGTCAGACCTGGAGTTTCCTCGCCTGGTACCGCGACCCGACGGGGCCTTGCGGTGCGGCGTTCAACGTCTCGCACGGCCTCCGCGCGACGTTCGAGCCTTGAGGCGCGATCGAGCGCGCCCTCCCGCGCGCCGCAGGACCTCGTCGCGCGCAGGGCGTCTGGCGTAATTCCCAGGGCCGGGCACGCAGCACGATGCGCCCTTCGGGCGATGATGTCGCGCCGCGCGCGACGATGCCTGCGGTGTACGGGGGCTACGCCCCTGGGGCGCGCTCTGCGGGCGACCCCGGGCACAAGGCCGAGCGCTTGTTCCAGGGCACCTGCTACGCTGCAATGAGCCCCAGGAGAACCCCCATGCTGATTCGTACCGCCCGTCGCTTCGCCGTTCCGTTCGCAGTCGCCCTCGCATTCGCGGCCCCGGCCGTCGGTCAGGGAGTGTCGAAGACGCCGCCCGTGGGCGACAACTTCGAGCTTGTCATCGAGCAGGGCGTCGACATTCTACTGCGCATGCAGGAGAGCCTCGCGGGCTCGGATGTGCTCGCCGAGTGGCCGTACGAAGGTGTGTATCGCCCGGGCGGCGAGATCCCGATCGGCTACCGCGTCGGCGGCACCGCGATCAGCGCCTGGTCGCTCATGGAGACGCCGCTCTACGGCGCGCGCGAGGACGTGCGCGAGGCGGTGAGACGCGGGTACGAATTCGTACTCGCGGGGCTCGGCGAGGAGCTCATGGAGTCGGGCTTCAAGGGCGGGTACGACGTGCGCGGGTGGGGACACACCTACGCGCTGACGTTCCTCCTGCGGATGCGTGCCATGGAGCTCGTCCCGAGAGGCGAGTCGAAGCGCGTCGACGAGGCGATCACCTGGCTCGTCGAGACGCTCCAGGACACGGAGATCGCCGAGACCGGCGGTTGGAACTATGCGCGGCGCAAGGGCGCGGACGAGTCCTCGGCGGCCTCGCCGTTCATGACCGCGCCGACGCTGCTCGCGCTGTACGAGGCGCGGCGGCAGGGCGCGGAGGTCGACCCCGACGTCGTCGAGCGCGCGCTCGACGTGCTGGAGAACGCGCGCACCGAAGACGGCACCATCCCGTACACGACGGCCGGCGGGCGCGACGAGATGCCGGGCGCGACGGGACGCACGCCGATCACCGAGGTCGCGCTCATGCTCGCCGGCCGCAGCGACGTAGGCCGGATCCGGCACGCACTCGACGGCTTCCTCGAGCACTGGGAGTGGCTGGAGAAGCGACGCCAGCAACCGGATACCCACGAGCCACCGTACGGCATCGCCCCCTACTACTTCTTCTACGCGCACACCTACGCAGCGCTGGCGATCGAGTTCCTCCCGGAGGCGGAGCACGGAGAGTACCGGGCGCGGTTCCTCGCGCGCCTGTTCCAGGTGCGCGAGGACTCGGGCGGTTGGAACGACCGGGTCTTCGAGCGCAGCGAGAACTACGGCACCGCCATGAGCCTCCTCGCCATCCTTCAACCGAAGCTGCCGCGCCCGGCGGCCTGGGAGAGCGCGGAGGTCCGCGAGGCCTCTGCGAAGAAGGCGAAGTAGCGTACAGTCCAGACCGAACGAGACGACTGCTACGGCTCCGTACGCGGGGACTCATCGAGCCAGCGCAGGACGCGCTGCTCGAGGCGCGGGAGCTTCATCGCCAGCACCTCCTCGAAGAGCTCGCCCATGGAGGACTCGACGACGCCTAGCTCGCCGAGCACGCGGTCCCATTGCTCGGGCCGGGACTCGATCATGTAACGCACCAGCACGGCGGCGCGCTCGCGCGCATCGCGGTCGAGCTGGCCCGCGGGTAGTTCCAGCAGCTCCTCGATGCCCGTGTGTCCGTAGATGGATCGCCAGCGCTCCGCGATCTCTCCCGGGCGGCGAATGACGGCCGCGTCGACGTTCGTCGAGAACATCGGCTGGAACGCGCGGTCGCCGCGCAGGAACGTCGCCAGGACGTGCGATTCGCCCTCGATCGTCCAGCTCTGGCTCTGGGAGCCCGGGTAGTGATTGACCAGCATCAGGCCGATGGTCTGGCGCACGATCCGGTCGAGGCGTCGCTCCGGGGTCGTCGGCCACACGACGAGGTCGAAGAGTCCGAGCCACGTGCACGCGGCATTCGCGGCGCACGCGCGGCCGCGGAGTCGGGGGTGCGTCGCGCGCAGCTTCCTGGCGTCGGCTCCCGATTCCATGACGTACACGGTGAAGCGCGGAATGCCGATGCCGACGCCGGTGTCGCAGGCCTCTCCGAACAACAGGATGGCGGCCTGGGCATTTCGGGCGCAGGCTTCGAGCTCCCGCTTGGAGCACGTCCCGAGCACGCGCACGTCCTCCGTCGTGAGCGCCGCGGTCCAGCGCACGCCGAGCGCGCGCTCGTCCGGATCGAGCTGGACCTCCTCCGGCCGTGGGAGCTCCGCCAGGAGCCGCTTCGCCGTGTCCTCGAGCTCGCTCCGGCGCTCCAGCGAGCGCACGGTCTCCTCGAGCACCCACCGCCCATCTCCGGGGTGGAGGGCCTCGCCGCGGGCCGCGCGCGCCACCGGATTGTCGGGGTCGATGGCGATGACGTCCGACCACACGATGTCCGCGACGGCCTCGCTGTCGCCGACGAACCCGTCCAGGGCCGAGATGTAGTCGCGCGTGATCTTCGCCACACGCACATCGTGGTCCGCCATATGCTCGCGGCCCAGGTTGCGCGGGATCCGGTAGCTGCGATTCCGCACCCACTCGCCCTTGCGCTTCTGGTACTTGAGCTTCCGGCGGAGCGCCTTGTCGTCGGGCTCGAAGTGCAGGATCGCTTCCAGCGCTACGTCCCGACAGCCGAAGAGCCGCATCTTCGCGCACCATGAGGCGAGAGAGTCGAGCTCACCTACGAGCTTCGCGATCGCCTGGCCGCGCGCGGCCTCGAAGCCCGTCGCCTTCTCACACCATCCGGAGATTGCAGCGGGCGCTCCGGGATCCGCCGCTGACGCCGGTGAGAGGCACGCCAGGGCGAGCGCGAGACAGACCCCCCGCGCACAGTCATGTCCTATCGCATCCATGTCTTCCTCCTCGTCGACCTCGTGGCCGACGACACTGATCAAAGAGACAAGCCGTCCGACAACCGAACGAGAAGATCAGGAAAGTCGAGGGTCCGCGACCCGCTGGGCCACCAGGCTTCGACGCCGCGCACCGGACCGTCCTTCCCTGTCTACAGGCGCAAACGCGGCCCGAGTGAACGGGTTTTCTCGGAGATCCTCGGCGCAGCGCTCGACGCGCGCCGCACGGGCGCGAGCGGGCCGAACGGGACGACATGGAATCGCGCGCTCGAGAAGCCCGAAGAAGGAGGCGGCCGACCCGAGAGTTGAGTCGGCCGCCTGGAAGCGGAGGAGCTACGCATAGCGCAGCGGAGGAGAGAGAGAGAGAGGCCTCCGCTTCTGCTCTGAAGTGCCTATGCTAGCCGAAGCTGGGGCGCCTGGGCTCCGATCCGGGAATTCTTCGGACCGGACCGGGTGCCCCGGGCGGCCCAGGCGCGGCTCACCCGTCTCGGAGCCGGTGGAGCGCCGCATCGCGCTCCCGCCGCGAGTGTCTGGGCGCCAGAATCCAGAGCTTGCGCCAGCGCCGGAACCGCAGCACCTGCCGCGCCTCATCCCGCGTGAGGCACTCCGGCGCGAACCGCGCCAGGTACTTCAGGACGGCCTGTCCGTCGACCCACGCCAGCAACGGGCCCAGGAGCGCCCGCCCGAAGGGGCCCAGGGCGACCGCGGCGCCGAAGTCCACGAGGTGGAGCTCGCCCCCGGCCCCCACGAGGATGTTCTGGCGCTGGTGCAGATCGAGGTGATAGACCCCGCGTGCGTGCATGCGGCGCACGATTTCGCGCAGGCGTGAGGTCAGGTCGGCCGGGTCGACACGAAACCGTTCGCGGTCGAGGGGCTCGCCCGGAACGAGCGAGTAGACGAGTGCGTCGCGATCGATTCGGGCGAGGACGTCGGGGACCTCGGGCAGCTCGGCGAGCCGCCGCATCAGCCCCGCCTCCCGGTTCAGGAGCCAGCGCCCGATCCAGCGCCCCGCGGCGGGGAGCTGCGCGGTGTCCTTCACGAGCACCGGACCGGCCGGGCCATCGACGTGCCAGACGGCCGGCTTGAGGCGCGATCCGCGCGAGAGCCGGCGGTGGGGGAGCGTCTCGAACGTCGCGCGCGTCCACTGCGGCGGCACGGCCTCGGTCACGAGAGAATCCCGTGGATCGGAGACCAATGGGGGACGAACCAGACGGCGACGAGAGCGACCGCCAGGACGACGCCCCACGGCCACTCGTGGTTCTCCGTGACGAGCCGCCACGAGAACCGCCGCGAGTCTCCGCTCCGCCACGGCTCGAGCTGCGGCCAGAAGTCGGGCACGTTCCGCGCGTGGCGTGTAGCGAGCGCGCCGAAGCGCTCCTGCAGCCGGGTGTACTCCCGGGCGAACTTGCGGGGCAGGTAGCCGAGGAAGAACCCGGCGACGAGGAGCAGCGCGAAGGCCCAGACGAGCTTCCCCTGGGTCGTCTCCCAGTTGCCCGCTGCCAGTGCGACGCCCACCAGCGCGAGGAAGGAGCCGAGGTAGGCCGGGTTGCGCGTGTGCGCGTACGGCCCGGTCGTCACCATCACCTGGTTCTTCTCGAGGTGGCCGAAGGCCCAGATCCGGATCGTCCAGGCGACTCCCACCAAGCCGCATCCGATCCCGAAGGTGAGCGGGCGGGGGTCGGCGATCAGAATGAGCACCAGGGCGGAGGCGTAGACGGCGACCTGGCGTCCGGAGGGTCTCGACGAGGTCATCAGTGCAGCGACTCGATGGAACGGCCAGGTGCGGCCCGGCCCGGGTTGAGTACCGTGACGTGGGCGCGCCGGGGCGGCCGCGCGTGGCTGCCAGCTTATCGAACCGGGGGACTGTTCACCCGGGCTGCCCGCGTTGAAGTCACCATTCGAGCGGGCTATGGTCCGAGCCGTGCTCTCCGCAATCCTCTCGGCTCTGCCCGTTCTGGCCGCGGGGATCCATCCGTCGCCGCCGTCCGCTCCCCGACCCACGCAGGAGGATCGCCCCGCCGACCTCCTCGTCGACCGCGGCGAGGGTGCGTTGCCGCTGAGGATCCCGGGCGACGAAGACCTCGGGTACAAGATCTTCCTCGACCTCCCCGTGCTCGGTCGCTCGCACGTGGGAAGCTTTCGGCTGCGGTCCAAGGTCGAGCCGTACATGGGGGGGCTGCCCCTGCCCGGTGAGGATCCGAGCGTCCGTGGCCGGGTCGGGACGATCCACGGGGAAGTGCTGGGGAGCTACCTCTCCTTCCGGCTCGACCAGGAGTTCGTGATCCGGGCCCTACCGCAGGAATGGCCCGCGATCGTCTTCCGCGATATCAAGCGCGGAGCCTCGGGGCGCAAGCGCGAGCTCAGGTACGGGCTCATGGACGGCGAGCCCACGGTGTGGTACCGCCGGGACACACACTGCAAGGGATGCAAGCGCAAGGAGCACTTCGTCGAGGGCGGCTTCTTCTCCCGCGATCACCACTGCAAGAAGTGCAAACGTACGGCGCACCGCGTGTGGAAGGATCCGGTGACGAGTGCGGTGCCCCCCGGTGCCCTCGACACGCTCAGCGCTATCTTCCTGTCCCGCTCCATGGCGCGGGAGGGTATCGACTCGGTCCGGTTCCCGCTCCTCAAGAAGTCCGAGGTCTGGGAGCTCGAGATGAAGCGCGGCAGGTTCCGCCAGGTCGACGTGCCCGCGGGGGCGTTCCAGTGCCGTGAGATCAAGTTTCTCGCGGTCGCGGCGCTCGACGGCGACTCCGGGAAGCAGTTCGAGAGCCTCTTCGGGATGGAAGGCGTGGTGCACGTCTGGCTCGAGGAGCGCTCGGGGGTCCCCATCATGATCGCGGGGACCATGCCCCTCGGCGCCTTCGACATCGAGGTCACGATCGAGCTCGATTCGTTCGCGGGGACGCCCCCCGAGCTCATCGCGCGCTGACGACCCGGCATGAGCATGCACGCACGCACGCGTCCTGTAGGATGAGCGGCGCGCCGCCAGGCGCCCGAGCCCCTCACCGAGACTGGAGACTCCAGATGGATGTGACCCGTCATTCCGCCGTTCGCGGCGTCCTCGCCCTCGCCGTGCTCCCGTGCCTCGCCGCCGGCGCGGCGGTGTCCCTCATGGGCCCTGGTCAGGACGATGTCGTCCCGGACACCGTCCCGAGGGTCGTCGACCCCGGCGCGCCCGGGGTTCCGCCCTCGGACGCGGTCGTGCTCTTCGATGGTACGGACCTCTCGCAGTGGAGCGCCGACAAGGGTGGCGACGCGCAGTGGAAGGTCTCGGGCGGCGTCATGGAGGTGAACGGGACCGGCAGCATCGTCACGAAGCGCACGTTCGGCGACCAGCAGGTACACGTCGAGTTCGCGACGCCCGCCGAGGTCGCGGGCGAGGGTCAGGGGCGCGGCAACAGCGGCGTCTACATCCAGGGCCGGTACGAGGTCCAGGTGCTCGACTCGTACGGGAGTGCGACGTACCCGAACGGCCAGTGCGGTGCGGTCTACGGGCTCGCCCCTCCGCTCGTGAACGCGTGCCGGCCCCCCGGCGAGTGGCAGACGTACGACATCGTGTTCCGCGCGGCGCGCGCCGGAGCGGACGGCGGGAGCGTGCAGCCGGCGACGATCACGGTCTTCCACAACGGCGTCCTCGTCCAGGATCACTTCGTGATCGAGAAGTCGACGACGGCGAGCATGCCGGCCGGCGGTCGCGAGGACGGGCCGCTGTACCTGCAGGATCACGGGAATCCCGTGCGCTACCGCAACGTGTGGATCCGACCGCTCGATTGACGGTCCCGGGTCCCATGCCGCTCCTCGCGCTCGCGCTCGTCATCGTTCCGTCCATCCGCACCGCGGGTGAGCCCGGTCCGCACCGTGCCCCGGAGGGCCAGGTCACCCTGATCCCGCGCGGCGAGGAGCTGCTCGGCGAGCTCGGATGCACGACCTGCCACACGGCGTCCGATACGACGCTCGCGCGGCTGCAACCGAAGTCGGCGCCGCGGCTCGACGACGTGGGCGCGCGGATCACGCCGGGCTACTTGCGGAGCTACCTCGAGGATCCCCAGGGCACGAAACCGGACGTGACCATGCCCGATCGGATCGGGCATGGAGCGAACCGCGAGCGCACGATCGATGCGCTCGTGCACTTCCTCGCCGGCCTCGGCGGGCCGATCGACATCGCGCCGGTCGGTGTCCAGGCGGATGACATCGAGCCGGGCCGGCAGCTGTTCCATTCCGTTGGGTGCGTCGCCTGCCACGAGCCCCAGGAGGCGCCGTGGGAGCTCGAGGAGCTGCGTTGGATGCCGGGGGACGTGGCCGAAGCGGCTACGGAACTGGATGACGAAGAGGAGGCGGATGAAGAGGACGAGCAGCTCTGGGTTCCGCCCGGAACGCTGCCGGCGCCCGAGGTGCCCCTCGGCGACCTCGCGCGCAAGACAACAGTTGCGGCGCTCACGGAGTTCCTCCTCGATCCCTTGATCGTCCGCCCCTCCGGGCGCATGCCTTCGCTCGGGCTCACGCCCAAGGAGGCGCGCAGCATCGCGCTGTACCTGCTCCGCGACCAGGCGCGCGCTGGTGAGGAGAACTTGGAACAAGTGGAGGGGCTCGCGTACGAGTACTTCGAGGCACCCTTCGATGACGAGGTGGCCGACTTCGACGCGCTCACGTCGGTCGCGCGCGGTGGGATCACCGACCTCGCGAAGCTGCCCGAGCATCGCCCGGACCACTTCGGGTTCAGGTACCGCGGCTTCCTGGCCGTCGCCGCGGCGGGCGAGTACACGTTCTACACGAAGTCGGACGACGGCTCGCGCCTCTGGGTCGACGGGGAGGTCGTCGTTCGTAACGACGGCTTCCACGCGATGTCGGAAAAATTTGGATCCGTCCTGCTCGAGGAGGGCGAGCACTCGATCTCGATCACCATGTTCGAGAAGGGTGGGGGCGAGGGCCTCATCGCATCCTGGAGCGGGCCCGAGCTCGAAAAAGAGGTCATCCCCGCGGACGTGCTCTCGCATTGGACGCTCGCATTCATCCCCGTGGACGCCGCGCCCTTCACGGTCGATCCCGTGCGCGCGAACGTGGGGCGGACGGCGTTCCAGGTCCTGTGTACGTCCTGCCACGCGGTCGAAGGGCTAGAGGACCTGCGCCGTACGAAGGGCGAGACGCCGACGCTCGCGGGGCTCGACCCGCACTCCGCAGTAGGCTGTCTCGCGGAAGACTCGGACACGTCGACGCGCTACGCGCTCGATCCCGCCGACCGCGCCGCACTCAAGGCCGCGCTCGCGAACGTGGCCCAGCTGGCCACGCCACTCGCGGACGAGGAGCGACTCACGCGCACGCTCGCGCGCATGCGCTGCTACGCCTGCCACCGCCGCCAGGACGTCGGGGGCACGCACCCGGAGCGCCGACCCTACTTCGAGATCCTCGGCGATGCGGAGCTCGGCGACGAGGGCCGCCTGCCGCCGAGCCTGGACCATACCGGGGCGAAGCTCTGGAACGCGACGATCGCCGCCGTGCTCACCGAGGCCCAGACGGTTCGGCCCTACATGGCGACGCGCATGCCGCAGTTCGGCGCGGAGAACGTGGGCTTCCTCGCGGACCTGTTCGAGGCGCTCGACGCGACGACGGAAGGGATGGCCGAGCCCGCATTCTCGATCGAGGCGGTCGAGGCCGGGCGCAAGCTCGTCGGGACGTCGGGTCTCGGCTGTATCCAGTGCCACACCTTCGCCGGCTACCCGTCGCTGGGCGTGCCGGCCGTCGACCTCGCGACCGTGCACGAGCGCTCCCAGCCGGGCTGGTTCCGGCAGCTCCTCCTCGACCCCGGCGCGCTCAACATGAACACGCGCATGCCGGAGTTCTGGGTGGATGGGAAGAGCCCGGTGAGCGACGTCCTGGACGGCGATCCGGTGCGCCAGATCGACGCGATGTGGTCCTATCTCTCGCTGCGGGACGCGATGCCGCTGCCCGAGGGGCTCGTCGTGCCGGAGAGCGCGTACGAGCTGGAGGTGGGGGAGCGGCCGATCCTGTGCGGCGTCTTCATGCGCGGTGTCAGCCCGCGCACGCTCGCGGTCGGTCTGCCCGAGCGCACGCACTACGCCTTCGACGTGCAGAACTCGCGGCTCGCGCTCGCCTGGCGCGGGCGCTTCTTCAACGCGCGCGGGACGTGGGAGGGCCGCGCGGGAAAGCTGGAGCGCCCGCCGGGCGAGGTGGTCGAGCTCCCACCCGGTCCGCCCTTCGCGATCCTCGGCGCGGACGAAGCCTGGCCGCAGCACACCGACGCCGAGCTCCGCTACCGCGTCCGCGGCCGGCGGCTCGACAGCGCGGGGCTCCCCACGTTTCGCTACGCGCTCGGCGACGTCGAGATCGAGGAGACGCCGCGCGCCGCGCTCGTCCCCGGGGGGAGCCTCCTCGTCCGGCGCTTCGTCGTGCGCGCCGCGCGACCCGTGCCCGGCCTCACGCTCCGCGCCTTCGTCGGCAGCGAAGGCCGCGAGCAGCTCAGCGGCGTCTACGAGTTCGCGGGCGGCGTGTCGTGCGACATCGAGGCCGTGGGGCCCGGCGCGGTCTCCAGCCGCTTGCGGGCGACGGGCGGGCAGAGCGAGCTCATCGCCGACATCGCGCTCGAACAGGTCGATGATGGCTTCCAAGCGGTCTTCGAGGTGAACGTCCGATGGTGATCCAAGTCTGCTCCGCCCTCCTGCTCTGCCTCGCGACCGCCGTTCAAGAGGACGCGGCGCCGCGCGAGGCGGACTTCTACCGCATCGTCACCTTTCCGACGCCCGAGGGGCTCGTGCTCGAGGTGAGCGGGATCGCCATCCTCCCCGATCGCCGGCCGATCGTCTGCACGCGGCGCGGCGAGGTCTTCATCGTCGAGAACGCGTACGCGGACGACCCGGCGGAGGTCGCGTTCGTGCCGTTCCTCGAGGGTCTGCAGGAGCCGCTCGGCCTGCTCGTCCACGAGGGTTGGATCTACGCCACCCAGCGCGGCGAGCTCTCGCGCTTCCGCGACTCGAACGGCGACGGGCACGCGGACGAGCTCGAGACGGTCTGCGACCTCTGGTCGATCAGCGGCAACTACCACGAGTACTGCTTCGGGCCGCGCCTCGGACCCGACGGGAACTTCTGGATCACGACGAACAAGCCGTTCGGCGATCAGCCGTTCGGCAAGGTCAAGTGGCGCGGCTTCGCACACCGCATCACGCCGGAGGGCGAGCTGATCCCGACGTGCAGCGGCCTGCGCTCGCCCGCTGGGATCGAGATCAGCCCCTGGGGCGACGCGTTCTACACGGACAACCAGGGCGAGTGGTGCGGCGCGAGCAAGCTCGCCCAGCTCGAGCCCGGCGACTTCCACGGCCACCCGCACGGCCTCGCGTCATGCGAAGATCCCCTCTGGCCCTACGAGCCCGTGCCCGACCCGCCCGATGGCGAGCCGATGCCGAAGGTCAAGGCGAAGATCCCGGCCTTCAAGCTGCCCGCCGTCTGGTTCCCGTACGACAAGATGGGCCAGTCGCCAGGGGGGATCGTCTGGGATCAGACGAGCGGCATTTTCGGTCCGTTCGCGGGCCAGGCGTTCGTCGCCGACCAGCACCACGCCACGGTGATGCGCGTGTTCCTCGAGCGCGTGAACGGTCACTGGCAGGGTGCGTGCTTCCCATTCCGCGAAGGCTTCCAGTGCGGCATCATCCGCATCGCCTTCGACGCCGAGGGCCGAATGCTCGCCGGCGAGACGAATCGCGGTTGGGGCTCGAAGGGCAGCAAGACGTTCGGCCTGGAGCGCCTGGAGTGGACCGGCGCGGTCCCGTTCGAGGTGCACGAGATGCGCGCGGAGAGCGACGGTTTCACCCTGGCGTTCACGCAGCCCGTCGACCGGGGGACCGCCGCGGACGTCGCGTCCTACCGCATGGAGAGCTACACCTACCTTCTGCACGAGGCCTACGGCAGCCCCGAGGTGGAGCGCGAGGACCTGGTCATCGAGCGCGCGACCGTCGCCGAGGATCGCCTGAGTGTGCACCTCGCCGTCAGCGGCCTGCGCAGCGGCTACGTCCACGAGCTGCACTCGGACGGCGTGCGTGCCGGCTCGGGCGTCCCGCTGCTGCACCCCGAGGCGTACTACACGCTGATCGAGATCCCCGCGGCGGACTGATGCGGTGCCGCTCCACACCGACTCGTCCACCATGAACCCGTCGGCTCTTGGAGCGGTCCGCGGAACGCGGATAGAATTGTCTTCCGGGTAACCCCATGACCTCTCGTCGATCGAGCTGCCTGGCCGCCCTGCTCGTCCTTTCCGCTTGCGGGGGTGGCGGGGAGGCCGCGGCTCCGCCCGAGGTGGTGCAGCTGGTCTACACCGCCGGAGTGGACGAGGAGGTGGCCGCGCTGATCAGCGAGCACGTGGCCCTGGCCCGTGCGCGGCCCACCGACCCCGATTTGCGCGCCAACCTGGCCATGGCCTACGAGGCCAACGAGCTGTGGTCCG
>SMVB01344472.1_pt1 | contig 16317 bp, 14 predicted proteins | sample 2456461 | NCBI WGS metagenome assembly SMVB01 (sample SAMN11095934, study PRJNA526329) | marine sediment metagenome | biome: Marine sediment; feature: Surficial sediment; material: Deep marine sediment; isolation source: Hadal surficial sediment | place: Pacific Ocean | collected 2014-05 | depth...
CAATTGGTAAACAATGTTTGTGTTAATGACTGTACTTTTTGAGATTTTTCGGCATTCGGCATTCGGCATTCGGCATTCGGCATTCGGCATTCGGCATTCGGCAATCAATATTCTGTATTCGTCCTATTCTACTTTCACCGCGTGTATTTCCTCAAAGAAGATATCATCGTTTGGGACATCAAATGTCATACCTGTTACATTCAGATTGTTATCGAGATCAAAACTGACAGTACCAAAGTCAAACCAGGCGTGTTCTTCGTCCCATTCAATCTGGTAGGTATCATAATGCCAGTGCGTTAAAGTGGCGTTAAGTGCTGGAGCTTTTGGAAAAAGAAGCCGTAAGTTTCCATCTTGCTCAACTACCTGCAGGTCTCCATACATATCGTCCAGATAATCTCCCACATACTGACTGGCAGAGACCAGTGGGTTTGTACCTTTTTTTCGTGCGTTTACTCTTTCTTTAATACGCTTCGCATAGATTTCCTGTCCATTCTTTAGACTCTGATGTAATTTTTTTGACCAGTCTTTTTCTTCCGCACCCGAGTAGGCATCCATAATGTAATATGCCAATGCGGTACCAATTCCGGTCATTGAATTCGTCAAAATCACCACACCAAAATCAAGATCTGGCATCATTGCCAGCCTGCTGTACATACCGTCATAGCCGCCACTGTGGGTAACAATCATTTGGCCGTGCATATCATACAAACCGAAACCCAATCCATATCCACTGAAATGTCTTGAAGGTATGTATTCCCGGCTATTGGAGGTGATTTTATGAGTATTATGTGGGTAAATCATCTCATCCTGACTATTAATACTGAAAATCTGTGTTCCTTGCCAATTCCCCTTATTCAGGTGCAACATCATCCATTGCGACATGTCATGTACGCTTGAAATAATGCCTCCTGCCGCTCCACTGTTGTTCCATGTTGCCCATGGAATTGGAGTATGATTCCCATCAATCCATTTATGCGGGCTGGCCACGTTGGAAATTGACGAGATGTTATCAATGGTTGTCAATGTCCGAGTCATTCCAAGTGGATTAAGAAATGTATCCTGGATGTATTGATCCCAGTTTTTCCCGGAGGCCTGATGAATAACCTCTCCGGCAGTGATGTACATCAAATTTGAATACCCATATCCTCCCCTGAATTCGTATGCCTGGGGTATGTATTGAATTTTAGAAATGACTTCAGGAACGGTGAAGGTGGATTTATACCAGATAACGTCCCCTGAGAATGTTCCCAATCCCAGTTTGTGTGAAAGTAAGTCTTCAATTCTCGCGTGATTGGTGGCATAATCATCGTACAGTTTGAAATAGGGCAGGTGCTTGATAACCGGATCTTTGAGATTCAATTTTTCTTCTTCGGCGAGCTTTACAATTGAGGTGGCTATAAATGCTTTGGTATTGGAAGCAATGGCAAATAATGTATGCTCATCAATTGGATCTTTTGTACCCGCTTTACGTACTCCGTATCCCTTTTCAAAAATAACTTCCCCATCCTTCACGATGGCAACAGCAAATCCCGGTACATTCCAGTCTTTTTGAGCCTGTGCGATATACTTATCAATTTTTTTAAGGTCAGGCGTATTTTGTGCAAAACAAAAAAGGCTTGCGAAAAGGAATAAGAAGAGAAAGATTTTTTTCATAGTTACGTTATGTTAAGAATGCAAATCCTATAATTACGGCATAAATCATTAGTGCAATAACACGCATCCATACCTTATTTATAAAAATACATCCGGTCCACACAATTATGCCCGGAAGCCTGTAATATATTGGAACATGGTCATCAAACACAAATTGTCGCATCTACTGGTTGGTAGTATTCGATAGTAGTAAAAGAGAGAAAAATATTTTTCGCTTTTCGAAGAAATAAGCTTTGGTATCCTCATCTTTCAGTTCTGGTGTTAGTGTACGGGCTATTTGAGCAGCAAGTATTGCCTGGGCTATTACCAAAAGAAAGAAGAGTTTATCGGAGGCAATTTTATCCAGTTTGGAGTATAATAAAATCCAGGAGTAGCAGATGCCCAACATTATCGCAATTCCCCAGGTAATCATTTCCCAATAATTTTTCCGATGTTCAAATACTTTTAGTAGATCAACAATTGCAACTCCGTAAATAATCCCAGGAATAAGTAGTAGAATTCTTGTTTGTCCATTAAATGTGAAGGTAACCTGTAGTTTTTGAAATGCCAAAAACGGATGATAATGTATTAAAGTATGCTGTTATGTCGGTATTTTACCTGGAGGAAGATTAGGCTTTTCACTGGCTTACCAGACAGTCACAGAGTCGATATTTGATTTATAGGAACCAAATATTAAGCATAAAGCCATGCAAATTAGAAATACAAAACTTGTAGAGAAAGTAAAACTCGGATTCATCATAACACTGGGGATATTTCTTATGTTCTTTGTCACAGTAGCAAAAGCACAGGATTTTCGTTACGAGGTGGGCCTGGAGACTTCCAAGGATTGGTCAAATGTAGTTACTTACTATTACATCCAATGACATCGAAATCAATAGGGCTGACAAAGTTTCAGTTTCAAGCAATCAATGGCAGCATCAAATCATAAATAATGTCCTTTTTCGTGAGCAAGATCGCGTCAATATTGTCTTAATGAGAAAAATGGATTTACGAAAGCTTCGAAAAATTGGCGAAACGTTTACCCTGGACTTTTATAACAAAGGAGAGTTAATTTATAAAGTCATAGGTGTACCAACAAAAGGTCAAACTCAATTTTTCTTTCAAGAGATTTGGTGTTTACTGGGTGGATAATTTTAGCGGCTAGTTGTCCAATTTTTAGATTCCAACATAAAGTATTAAAACAATCTACTTGCATATTAAAATGGGATGGAAGTAAATTTGCAGTCCCAAAATAGGGGTATGGCGTGGTAGCTCTCCCGATAGTTATCGGGAGGTTAGAGCGTCGGAATTGTATTGATAATATGGCGTGGTAGCTCAGTTGGTTAGAGCGTCGGATTCATAACCCGGAGGTCGGGAGTTCAAATCTCCCCCACGCTACATCGAAAACCTGGCACAAAGTGCCGGGTTTTTTTATGAGCAAATAGCAAGCCTAGCTTGCAGATTTGCGGAAAAAAAACAAGGACGAAGTCCGTGGTTTTCGATGTATGGCCACCCCAAAAAGATTCACCGAGCGAAGTGAGGTAAATCTGAGGCTTGGCTAGCCAATTTGCGAGAAAATAACCAGGACAAAGTGCTCAGGCTTTGAGAGTAAGGCCACTCCAAAAAGATTCACCGAGCGAAGTGAGGTAAGTCTGACCCCCATCCACATTAAAGTTTTTTAGCACTAACTTTTCTACCTAATACTAATAAGTAACTATAATTAACATTAGATATCTATTATTAGCCTATATTTGCAATATAATTAATAACCTAATGTTAAAATAACGTCCAAAATGACTTATACTATTAACCCAAACAGGAATGTTCCATGGAATGGGCTACCTCCGCTTCCGCCTGGTGAGGAGTATTACAGGACGATACCAATCACAGAGAAACTAGTTGGTGCCAGGATCGCTTTGGCTTCACTGAAAGAGCAGATTGAAAACCTGCCCAATCCTGGTATAATAGTTTCAACAATATCATTGCAAGAGGCAAAAGAATCAAGTGCCATTGAAAACATCTTTACTACCAATGATGAATTGTACAAAGCATTTACTGAGCAACAACAGGCCACCGGTCCTGCAAAGGAAGTAATGAATTACCGTGAAGCCATCTTCCAGGGATTTAAAACTCTGCAAGACAGACCTTTCGACAAAGATTTGATTATTGATATTTATCAAACTATTAAGGAGGAGTCTGACGGAGTGCGAGGGCACGAAGTTCACATTGCAGGATTCAACAGTGTTACCCAAGAACGTACTCGAATCTATACCCCTCCAATGGGAAAATTCATTATTGAAGAAAAACTGGATCAGCTAATCGAATTTTTACTTGATGATGAAAAGTATCCTGTTGATCCAATTATAAAAATGATTATGGGTCATGCCCAGTTTGAATCCATTCATCCTTTCAATGATGGGAATGGTCGTACGGGCAGGGCACTAAATGTTCTTTTCCTGACAACAAAAAAGGTATTGAATGATCCAATACTTTATCTGTCCCGGAGAATAAACAAGACAAGGGATGATTATTATAATTACTTGGCCAATGTCACCAGAGGAGGTGATTGGGCTTCTTGGATCAACTATATGCTAGATGTGGTTCGAAAGACCGCTCATGACACATATGACAAGGTAGCTGAAATCAACTTCTCAATGCAACAGCTTCTGCGCTCGGAAGTAGTAACTCAGATTAAGAAACCACATCTGATGGTTGAAAAAATATTTACTCAGCCATTCACAACGGTCAAGCACATTTCAAAACAAGATAATCCTGATGGGATATATTCAAATGTTACTGCTCGTAATTATTTGGATATTCTCACCAAAGCTACTGTTTTGGAAAAAATCAGCATCAGTGGGAACCACTATTATAAAAATAAAAAGCTCATTCAAATTTTAGAACAATAAACAAAAAAGGGCCATCAGTGTATTGCGTATAATTTGCGTCTGATTGCGTATATGCTTACATTAAAATAGTTCACATATTGAGGTTAGCTTTCCGAACTTACCTTAAAACCTTAAAATATTTGATTTTTAAGGTTAACTACTTATTCATTAGCGAGTACGGTACATACTGTAGAAATAAATATTGATTGGAAATTGCTAAGTCAAATAAGCTCTATTGATCGATTTGACTCTAAATGGAAAATTATTAAGCATAGAGAATTTGATGAATTATTACCCCAACAGAATGAAAAGGGGTTTGATGCGTATCTTTTCTTTACATTTTTTGGCTTTGTCGAAATTTTTTCTAATTTACAAGGAAAGCACAGGATTGAGTTATGGCGAAGAAACAGCTCCAGACAGAAGTTGAAATAAATGCATCAAAGAAGATGCTTTACCCTTATATCTTTTCTGCCAGCGGACTTTCGCAGTGGATCGCCGATGATGTGACAGTAAATGAAGATAAAATTTACAACTTCATCTGGGATAATGAAGATCACAAAGCACGCATGATCACACACCGGGTGAATAATTCAGTCAAATTTGAATACCTGCCCGAAACCGAAGAAGATGAAGACGACCCTTCAAGTATTGAGCTTAAACTTGAAGTAAATGAACTCACACAAACGGTTTTTATTCATATTATCGAGTACACAGACTTTGACGATGAAGAAGAATGGGTTGATTTATGGGATAGTATGGTAAATGCCTTGAAAGAAATAGTAGGCGGATAACCCCCTTCATTTGGTACCTTTGCATCTTGCATGATTATTGTTGCCGGTAGTTTGTGGTTAAGAAATTAGATCAACTTGTTTTCAGGGCCTTTTTAGGTCCATTTATTCTCACCTTTCTGGTAGTAACCTTTATTCTGCTGGTTACACAAATGCTTCGCTATTTAAACGAAATATTTGGGAAAGGCATCGGAATAGAAGTTCTAGCTCAGTTTATCTGGCACTTTAGCATATTTCAGACTCCCTTTGCGATCCCTTTAGCAGTGATGCTTGCTTCTCTTATATGCTTTGGTAACCTAGGGGAGCATTCCGAGTTGATAGCTATAAAGAGCGCAGGCATATCCCTCACACGCATCATGGTTCCCATCTTTATTTTTGTTCTGTTTATTTCTGTCTTTGCTTTTTATTCAAATAGTTACTTAGTTCCAAAATCCGCATTGAAAGCGTATAGCCTGCTGTATGATATACGCCAAAAGAAACCTACACTGGATATTAAAGAGGGTGTTTTCTACGATGGAATTGATAATTTCAGGATAAAGGTCAGTCAAAAGGGTGAAGACGGACAAACCCTTAAAGGCATTGTGATTTACGACCACTCAAAGGGAATGGGAAATACGGATGTGATCCTGGCTGATAGTGGTAAGATGTACACCATTCACCATGAACGCTATCTCAAACTTGAGCTTTATCATGGTAATTATTATTCTGAAGAGATAACCACAGGAAATATCAATCGACAACTTAAGATAAAACCATTTAACAGGACAAGCTTTGAAAAGAGTGAAATCGTTTTTGACTTATCAATGTTTGATTTGAAACGAACGAATGAAAAGCTCTTTTCAACCGACAGGTTTATGAGAAACCACAATGAACTTCAGGCCGATATTGATTCCATGCAAAAGGAGATTTATGACATGCGCCTGATGTATTATAAGGCTGCAAATCATTACTGGCCTTACCACCGGAGCGTTGATGTGGTCAAGTTCCCGGAGGATCTGAAGGTCTTTGGAATTATCAAAGATTCACTTATAGCTGCCATAAGAGATACCTTGAGAGAGGATAATGTGGGTAGTGTCAATAGATACATTGATGCGAAAAGTATAAAACAGTTAGCAAAAGGTAAAGCTTTAATTGTACAGGATTCTGCAAGAGAAGCGAAAGCAGAAAAAGTCAGACGTACTTATACATCGTATTCACAAAAATTTGATGTACAGGTGCTGAAAGACTCAGTTGATGCACATTATGCAGACAGGAAGTCCCTTAATTCAATGTACAAAACAACAATTGGGCTTACCCGTCAAATGAAGAGTAAATCTTCTGTTAATAAAAACAGGTTAGCGCATTTTGTACGTGAGCAAAAGATTTTTATTATACAAAGAGAAAAACTTACTGCAAACGCATTTGCCTGCGTCATTTTGTTTTTAATAGGAGCTCCTCTGGGTTCGATTATCAAAAAGGGAGGATTGGGTATCCCGGTATTTGTATCTATCGTATTTTTTATTTTCTACTATGTTGTGAGCATGTTTGCTGAAAAGCAGGCACGCCAGGGATTGATGGATCCATACCTTGCCGGCTGGCTTGCAAATATAATTCTATTACCCTTTGGCATATTCTCTTTTAAACAGGCAAGAAAAGATGCCCGTATTTTAGAGATGGATTATTATCGTGTAATTTTTCAAAAACTTAAGGATCGGTTTACAGCCAAAACCGCTTCAACTACCTCATAATTCGACGCTATACTTGCTTATAGACTTAGGGTTCTCTACCTTTGCGACTTGATTTTTGGATAACGATCCAAATTATTAATTTATTCATATTAATCTTTGACTAGGCATGTATTTATCATCAGAAAAGAAGCATGAGATTTTTGAGAATCATGGTCGGTTAAAGGCAAAGTCAGATACAGGGTCTCCTGAATCTCAGATTGCGCTTTTTTCCTTTCGAATCAATCATCTTACAAATCATTTAAAAACCAACCGGAAGGATTTTTCAACTCAGCAAGGGTTGTTGAAACTTGTAGGAAAAAGACGAAGACTCCTCAATTACCTTTTCAAAAAGGATATTGAGCGATATCGGTCTATTATAAAAGAATTAAACATTAGAAAATAAAAGATACAGGGGATCATCAGATTCCCTGTTTTCATATCAGACGCGTTGATCATACACGTTGATCAACTTAAACAATTAGACGAACTTATGTACCCAAATTTTGTATCCAAAACCATCGCAATGGGCGATGGAAAAGACATCACAATTGAAACCGGAAAACTTGCGAAGCAAGCAGATGGATCGGTTGTTATTAAACAAGGAAATACGATGTTGCTTGCAACGGTTGTTTCCCCAACATATTCCCGAGATGCTGATTTCCTTCCTTTATCCGTAGATTATCAGGAAAAATTTGCTTCATCCGGTAAAATCCCAGGGGGATTTTTAAAGCGTGAAGCACGCTTGTCAGAACATGAAGTGTTGATCTGCCGGCTGGTAGATCGGGCATTACGCCCTTTATTCCCTGATGAATATTACAACGATATCCAGGTGATGATTTCATTAATTTCCTCCGATGGAAATGTTTATCCTGATGCACTTGCAGCATTGGCAGCATCTTCAGCCTTAAGTATTTCGGATATCCCATTTGATGGCCCGATATCTGAAGTAAGGGTTTCAAAAATTGATGGCGTGATGGTGGTTAATCCTACCATTGAAGAAAATGAAGCGGCTGAGTTAGACGTAATTGTTGCTGCAACCATGGATAATATAATGATGGTTGAAGGTTCAATGAAAGAAGCTTCAGAGGAAGACATGCTTGAAGCCTTGAAAGTCGCCCACGAAGCGATTAAAATTCAATGCCAGGCACAGATTGATCTTGCAAGTGAATTAAATGTTGTAAAACGGGAGCATATCATACCTGAGGGTGATGAAGCACTGTTAGCTGAGGTCAAGGCGGATCTTTATGATAAATATTACGAAGTGTACGGTAGCCATATCAGCAACAAGAAAGAGCGTGGTAAAATGCTGGGAGAAGTCACTGATGTATTCTTAGCCAAGCATGAAGAGGCTGAGGAAGATGTAATGGTATTGTTGAAAAAGTACATCAAGAAGGTTTCGAAGGATGCTGCAAGGAATCTTGTTCTGGATACCAATAAAAGAATGGATGGCAGAGATCTGAATGAGATTAGGCCGATAGCCGCTGAAGCAGGTTACTTACCAATGCCTCATGGGTCTGCATTATTTACCCGAGGAGAGACTCAGTCCCTCTCTACAGTTACTTTAGGTACGAAAATGGACGAGCAGATGGTTGATGGAGCTGTATTCAGTGGATACAACAAATTTATGCTTCATTATAATTTCCCTGCATTCTCAACAGGAGAAGCCAGACCTAACAGGGGTACAAGTAGAAGAGAGCAAGGGCACGGTAATCTGGCCTATCGTGCATTGAAAAATGTATTGCCGACTGGTGACGACAGTCCTTACACAATTCGTATTGTTTCAGACATATTAGAATCGAATGGTTCTTCCTCTATGGCTACAGTTTGCGCTGGTAGTTTGTCATTGATGGATGCAGGTATTCAAATCTCAAATCCAGTTTCAGGAATTGCGATGGGTATGATCTCAGAGCCTGGTGAAAATGGAAGATATGCCATACTATCCGATATTCTTGGCGATGAGGATCACCTTGGCGATATGGATTTTAAGGTAACAGGAACTAAAAATGGAATTACTGCGTGCCAGATGGATATCAAAATTGATGGCCTTTCTTACGAAGTACTTGCCAAGGCGCTGTCACAGGCAAAAGAAGGACGTCTGCATATTTTAGGTGAAATGGCCAAGGCACTCGATGCGCCAAGAGCAGACCTTAAACCAAATGCTCCACGATGTACCGTTATCAATATTGATAAGGATATGATCGGAGCAGTAATCGGTCCTGGTGGAAAAGTTGTTCAGGAGATTCAAAAAGAAACCGGTGCTACCGTTGTCATCGAAGAGGTTGATGATCATGGAAAGGTTTCGATTTTCTCTAGTGACAAGGATACCATGGAGGACGCTGTTGGACGAATAAAGAACATCGTTGCCATGCCGGAGATCGGTGAGACATATACTGGAATTGTAAAGTCTGTAGTTCCTTTCGGAGCGTTTATTGAGTTTATGCCTGGTAAAGAAGCATTGCTTCACATATCAGAAATTAAATGGGAGCGCCTGGAAAAGATGGAAGGTGTTATGGAAGTTGGCGAGGAAATCCAGGTGAAGCTGGTTGGAAAAGACAACAAAACAGGCAAATTGAGACTGTCAAGAAAAGTCCTTTTACCAAGACCAGAAAAAAGCGAAAAAACATCTTAATATTTAGGCTTTTACAATATATTTGTTTGGGTTGCGGTTGCTAGACCTTAATATTTTTCTAAAAAAGCGCCAAAATTTTGACAAATGCCTGCTTGTTATAGCAATATTTTTTGTGTAAAAGTCTAAATGAGACAGCTTAAGATTAGTAAGCAAATTACCAATCGGGAGAGCCAGTCGTTAGACAAGTATCTCCAGGAGATTGGTAAAGTTGACTTACTGACTGCTGACGAGGAGGTTGATCTGGCAAAAAGAATCAGAAGCGGAGATCAGTTGGCACTTGAAAAACTCACGAAAGCTAATCTCCGCTTTGTTGTATCTGTTGCAAAACAATATCAAAATCAGGGGTTGTCATTGGGTGATTTAATAAATGAAGGGAACCTGGGTTTGATCAAGGCAGCACAACGATTTGATGAAACGCGTGGATTTAAATTTATTTCCTACGCCGTCTGGTGGATTCGTCAATCTATTTTACAGGCACTTGCTGAACAGTCCAGAATTGTCCGCTTACCATTAAACAGGGTGGGATCTCTCAATAAAATATCCCGTATTTTTTCTGAATTAGAGCAAAAATTTGAAAGAGAACCTTCTCCTGATGAGCTTGCTGAAGTTTTGGATGTGTCAACTTCTGAAGTTGTAGATACCTTAAAGATTTCCGGAAGGCATATTTCAATGGATGCTCCTTTTGTGTTTGGTGAGGAAAATAGTTTATTGGATGTTCTCGAAAATGAGAATGGTGTAAAGCCTGATACGGGCTTGATGACAGATAGTTTACGACGAGAAGTACAACGTGCATTGGGCACGCTGACTCAACGCGAAGCAGATGTTATATCGTTGTATTTTGGACTTAATGGTTCTCACTCCTTAACGTTGGAAGAAATAGGAGTAAAGTTCAGCCTTACAAGAGAAAGGGTGCGTCAAATCAAAGAAAAAGCCATTCGAAGACTACGCCACACTTCGCGTAGCAAGACCCTGAAACCTTATTTAGGATAAGTTTGTTATTGGGTTATTCCAAAAAGAATATTTACACCCTAAAATTGTAATTTTGTTGTAGAATTAAGAGGAACATTTAGTTAGAAAAATAATTTAGAAGTAATGACAACTGAGAATATTAAGGTATTGATTATAGGATCAGGACCTGCAGGATATACAGCGGCAATATATGCGGCCAGAGCAAATTTAAAACCTGTATTATATACGGGTGGAGAACCAGGTGGGCAATTAACCACCACAAATGATGTTGAGAATTTTCCCGGTTACCCTGATGGAATTAACGGGCCTCAAATGATGATGGACCTTCAAAAGCAAGCAGAACGATTTGGGACTGATGTACGGTATGGCGTTGCAACTTCCGTTGATTTCTCATCGTATCCACACAAGGTTATAGTGGATGAAAAACATGAGATAACTGCTGAATCTGTAATTATTTCAACGGGTGCGAGCGCAAAATATCTTGGAATACCTTCTGAGGAGCGATTGAAAGGAAAGGGAGTTACAGCATGTGCCGTCTGCGATGGTTTTTTCTATAAAGGAATGGAAGTAGCCATGGTTGGTGGAGGAGATTCAGCCGCAGAGGAAGCAACATATCTTGCTAATTTGTGCCCAACAGTCCATTTATTAGTGCGAAGAGATGAACTTCGAGCTTCCAAGATCATGCAGGACCGGGTGTTGAATAAGAAAAATATAAAGATTCATTGGAATACTGAAGTGGAAGAAATATTGGGTGAGGATGAGGTCGAAGGAGTAAGAGTTGTCAATAATCTCACAGGAGAAAAAACAGACATTCCTGTAAAAGGATTCTTTCTGGCAATTGGCCATAATCCAAATACTGATATTTTCAGAGAGTACATTGATACCGACGATGCTGGTTATATCATTGTAAAACCAGGCACATCACATACGAATGTAGGGGGTGTTTTTGTAACGGGTGACGCAGCAGATAAGGTATATCGGCAGGCGGTTACCGCAGCAGGAACCGGATGCATGGGGGCACTTGATGCTGAAAAATTCCTTACTGCCAAAGAATTGGAAGCAGTTACCCAAGTATAGTAACAAATGAAACTTGATATACTTGCATTTGCTGCTCATCCGGATGATACAGAACTGTCTTGTTCTGGTACACTGGCTATGCAAATTTCCAAAGGCAGCAAGGTCGGAGTTGTTGATCTTACGAGAGGAGAACTTAGCACCAGGGGGACTCCCGATTTGAGAGCTTCAGAAGCTCAGGACTCCTCAGAATTCCTAGGACTGGCAGTGCGGGAAAACCTGGAAATGGAGGATGGGTTTTTCAAAAATGAAAGAACCGAACAATTGAAAGTAGTTCAGGCAATCAGAAAATATCAACCTGATATTGTACTGGCCAACGCAATCACCGATCGCCATCCGGATCATGGCAGGGCTGCTGAATTGGTGAAGAGCGCATGGTTTCTTGCAGGCCTGAAAAAGATTGTTACTGAAAATGATGGAGAAACACAAGCTTCGTGGAGGCCACGGGTTCTTTATCATTATATCCAAAGTTGGTACGTACAACCTGATTTTGTGATTGACATCTCCGAATTTTGGGACAAGAAGATAGAGGCCATTTCTAAATTTAAAACGCAGTTTTTTGATGCGGATAGCAGCGAGCCCGAAACTTATATCTCAAAAAAGGGATTTTTAGACGCGACAGAGGCTCGAGCGGTCGAATTTGGTCAATCAATTGACGCAAAATACGGCGAGGGATTTACTGTTAACAGAAATATCGGCGTATCTGATCTAACGACCTTATTATAAACGATCCAGGTTTCTGAATGCGAGCAGCATAGACTCTGCATTTTGCTCCCCATTATAGATCTGCAATTGCTTAAGAAGCCATCCTGCAGTTTCTGTTACCGGAACATTTTTATAATAATGATCCCGGGCAAAATGAAGGTATTTCATTACCATGAACGGATTGAATTCTGCTTTAAGTTTCCGATGGAAAGACGCTTCGGTTTTTGTGAATTGTTGAATATCAACATACCTGTCCTTGAAATTACCAACAAGAAACTCCTTTAATGATTTTGGAACTTTACCAATAATCTCTTCAATGCTTATATCTTTTGCTGCTAATTGAACAAACCTGGAGAGGTCTTCATAAGATTGAGGGGCGTAGGTTGTGAGTGGATCTTGCTCCCAATGTAGCATCGCTCTTCCGGTACCAAACGGAACCCGATCAGATGACCTTGAGGATGGATAAATTGTGGTTTTATTTAAATCCATATAACCTCCCAATTGTTGAATCCTGGTAATGAAGTAGAAATCTTCACCGGCTTTTTTGGTGTTCATTCCTCCTTGTTTTACATACGCATCGGCAACCACCGCCATGCTAGATCCAACCGTTTGATAAGTTTCAAATCCTGCATTTCGCTGAGCATGAACCAGCACCCTCAAATGAAGTTCATACTGAATTATTTTATCACGGTTTTGATCCATGATTTTTAAGGAATGCTCGTAATAAATTGATACTCCCGGGCAGAGTGGATTTGAAATAAAATGAGCTTCTAATGCTGTAAAGTAATTGGAATCACACGAGCAATCGGCGTCATATCCGGTAATAATCCCATTAGGATTATTTAGACTATCAAATCTGCGAACAGCTTCATCCATTCCTAATTTCCTGGCTGTTCCTACGCCATGTTTTTTACTGGGAATAGCAGAGATCATTTGAATATGATATTGTAACCACTCAGGTTTTCTTGCGAATGCCCATTTTTTGGCTTCCTGATAACACGCTTTATTTAGTTGGGAAGCAGTTTCAGATACTGATTTTGATTCATTGATAATTACAATGACCTCAACATTGCAGGATGGCTTTGTGCATTCATTTATAGACTCCAATGCAGGTAAAAGGTCGGGTTCTCTAAAAGCAGGGATTACTAAGATGATTCCAAGACCAGATGCAGGTGGCTCTCTTATTAATTTATCCTTGAACGCATACCTTTTAAGATAGGTATCCCAGTTTTTCAAGGTGATAGACGTTCTATTTTCCAATCATTTCCCTCAAGTTTGTAGGTAATTCTATCGTGTAATCTGCTTGGTTGTCCTTGCCAGAATTCGAAGAATGTAGGTTTTACTCTATATCCACCCCAGTCATCGGGAAGCGGGATCTCCCGGTTTTTAAATTTTTCTGTGATTTCATTCCACTTTGACTCCAGAATACTACGATTTGTAATTACTGAGCTCTGATTTGATATCCAGGCGCCTATTTTACTATTGAATGGACGGCTTAGGAAGTATTTCGCTGAATCAATTTTAGAGATTTTTTCTGCAATACCCTGAATAATTACCTGCCGACTCAAATCATACCAGGGAAAGAGCAATGATATATTTTCGTTTTCATCAAGATCACGGGCTTTTTTACTTTTATAATTTGTATAAAATATAAATCCATCATCATCAAAACGCTTTAGCAGGACTGTCCTGGAACTAGGTTCCATGTTGGTGTTAATCGTTGAAACTACCATGGCACTGGGTTCATGTATTTCAGTTTCCACACATTGAGTGAACCAACGCTCAAATTGTTTTACCGGAGATTGATTGACATTGGAAACATCAAGAAATTCTCCCTTATATTCGTTCCTTAATTCATCAATCTTTATCTTCATACGAGCTGGACTAGTGGTGCAAATGTAGGATGTTTTTTATAATGAAAATGAGAAGAATTAAATGAAATTCAGTATCGACCTGGAGCAGAAAAGCTCTTCGAAGTGGCTGGAGTGTGTGATGAATGACTTTGATACCTTTCTTCAGGATCATGCTGACTGTGAACGTAAGGCATCAGCAATGGCTATGAGTTTTGTGGCTAAATATCCCAATCGAAAGGAAATTATCCCTGAATTGATAGATACTGCAGTTGAGGAAATAGAACATTTCAGAGATGTATATAAAATAATGGAGAAGAGAAATCTGTCATTGAATCATGAAATCAAGCAGGATGTTTATGTGAAACAATTGCTCAATAAATGTCGTTCAGGAAGAGACGATCGATTCATGGACCGCCTTTTGCTAGCTTCAATTATTGAATGTAGGGGGGCAGAACGTTTTCAGTTGATTGCAGATGGACTCGAAGAAGGAGAATTAAAAGAATTTTATAAACGATTGTGGAGATCTGAAGCAAAACACGGAAATATATTTGTGAAGATGGCCTTAAATTATTTTAAGGAGGATGCAGTTTACACAAGGCTGAAAGAGTTGAACAAGATGGAGGGAGAAGTACTGAATAGTTTACCAATCAACCCGGCATTACACTAAGTGGACAATATTTATTTTAAATATCAAAACAAACTAAATCCACAGAAAGGGCGTCTGCTGATTTCAGAACCCTATCTGCCTGATCCGAATTTCAAGAGAACAGTCGTGTTGTTGTGTGAGCACAATGAGGATGGAACTTTTGGTTTCGTCTTGAACAAGACCGCCAATATTAAGTTGAAAGAATTGATAGATGTTGATTTTTCTGATAATCCGGAATTGTTTATTGGTGGTCCGGTTCAACGTGATACATTGCATTTTTTACATAAAAGCAAAGAGTTTGGTGAAGGGGTTGAAATCAAGGACGGCTTGTTTTGGGGAGGAGATTTTGACAAACTAGTTTCAATGGTACAACTCGGTACAATTGATATTAATGACTTTCGATTTTTCGTGGGTTACTCAGGATGGGCAGTTGAGCAGCTCGATAGCGAAATCGAAGAAGATAGCTGGATTGTAACAAAAGGAGTAGAGGGAGATGTTTTGCTGGATACAGATGCGAAAAGTCTTTGGAAGAAAATACTTTCTTCCATGGGAGGAAAATATGAAATGTTTTCAAAGTATCCTATTGACCCCAGGTTAAACTGATATTTGTTAGCTTTGTAGTGATAGTAATTTAGATAGCATAATGGCTGACGAACGCACGAATGCGGAAGAGGTTCAAAATGAGCCTACTTCTTTAGACACTCCAGAGAGAGGCACCGAAAAAGAAGAAGATTTAAAACCTTCACTTGAGCAGACTGATTCTGAAAATCCGGAGGAAAATTCTCAAGAAGTTCAGGAAACTCGGGTAATTGAGGAGGAATTAACATTAAATGCTGAGCAGGAATCTTCCTCAAGCATCGTAGATAATTCAGAATCAACAGAAGTTGAAGTTCAAACTCCGGAAGAGTCTTTAAGTCAGGAATCCAGTCAGGAAATAGTCGAATCTACTGAAGATTCAAAGACAGAACCCATAGAAACACCTGTTTCTAATGAAACTCCTGAAGACAATGTGACTATTGCACCGGAAACTCAGTTAGAAGAAAAAGCAGAGCATCAGGAACCGGTTGTTGATACCAGTTCTACAGAAGAAACAGATTCAATCAGCGAAGTTGAAATTCAAACTCCAGAGGAATCTTTAAGTCAGGAATCCAGTCAGGAAATAATCGAACCTTCTGAAGATTCAAAGACAGAACCCATAGAAGCACCTGTTTCTAATGAAACTCCTGAAGACAATGTCACTATTGCGAATCCGGAAACTCCGCTAGAAGAAAAAACAGAGCCTCAGGAACCTGCTGTTGATTCGATTTCTGCAGAAGAAACAGATCCTACTAGCGATGTTGAAGTTCAAACTTCTGAACCATTGGCTGAGCAATCCGATTCGGATACAGAACCTGCCGAAGATCCCAGGATCGATGCACCTGAAGAGG
>SMVB01293573.1_pt1 | contig 16313 bp, 15 predicted proteins | sample 2456461 | NCBI WGS metagenome assembly SMVB01 (sample SAMN11095934, study PRJNA526329) | marine sediment metagenome | biome: Marine sediment; feature: Surficial sediment; material: Deep marine sediment; isolation source: Hadal surficial sediment | place: Pacific Ocean | collected 2014-05 | depth...
GCGATCAGGCAGTTTTCGAAAGTATACTCCGACTATAATCTGACAATATCCCTGGGAAAGATTCGATCTATCAGGATTTTTGTGACAGGCGAAGTCAAGCGCCCGGGTGCCTATACGGTATCATCATTGACATCGCTTTTTAATACAATCTATACAGCCGGCGGTCCCAACCAGCGCGGCTCTATGCGAAATATCAAACTGATGCGTTCCGGCAAAGAACAGGCAGTAATTGATTTATATAAGTTCTTACTGGAGGGTGACAACTCTATTGATGTCAGGCTTCAGACAGGAGATTTGATTTTTGTGCCGGTGGCAGGAACGAGAGTGGCCATACGTGGTGAAGTCAAGCGACCGGCGAAATATGAACTGACCGGTCAGGAGACAGCGCTGGATATTCTGGCACTGGCAGGCCAGCCGACAGCAGAAGCCCATCTGGACCGGGTCATGCTTGAACGTATTGCCGGAAAATCCGAATGGGAAGTATTAGACTTAAACCTTAATCAGGCAAAAGGAGCGGTTGATGCCGTTGTCCTGCAGGACGGAGACCGCCTTACAGTAGCCTCGATATTCGATTTTAAGCATAACATGGTTTCTATTTCCGGTCATGTGAAACATCCCGGCTTTTATGAAAGAAATGACTCGACTCACGTTTCAGATTTATTAAAAAGGGCGCAGCTCCAGCCATATGATGTCTACTATGACCGGGCTGAACTTTATCGCCGTCACGCCAACTATCGCACGGAAATCATTCCTATTAATATCAGCAAAGCTTTAGCTGGTGATGCAAATAATGACCTGAAATTGAGAGACCTTGATTCGCTGCACATTTATTCAATCAAAGATATCGAATGGGGCAGGATAGTTTATGTAGAGGGGGAAGTTAAACGCCCCGGAGTTTTTGATCTATATGAGGGGATGTCTGTCGAAGATTTGATTTTTCTGGCGGGTTCTTTCAAGCGCAGCGCTTTTCGCTTCGGAGCAGAGATTGCCAGGATAGATTCGACTGGCAGAGTGGAAATTATTTATGTCAACCTGAGAAATCCCGCAGATAGAAAGATTTTGCTGCAGGAAGATGATCAGCTTTTCATCCGGCGGATTCCCGACTGGAGAGAAAACAGAACTGTCAAAATTGAAGGCGAGGTTACTTATCCCGGCGAATACGCTATTATGCGCAAGGGCGAAACTCTATACAATCTTCTGGAGCGCAGCGGAGGGTTCACAGAAAAAGCTTTTCCAAAAGGGCTGATTTTTGAAAGACATTCAATCGAAGAAAATCTACGCCGACTTGGTGTGGACAAAATGATAGAGCGTTCAAAAAGGGTTGTCGAAGATTCTTTAGGTAATGTACGCTATGAGGGCATGATTGAATACGACCCAGCGGGCATGAGCAGAATCGTAATAGATATGGAATTAATTATGAATACTGCCGGTGCGGTTGGGGACATTATTCTTGAGCCAAATGATAAAATATATGTGCCGTCGGTGCCATCGGGAGTCTCCGTTATGGGCGCAGTTGGCTCAAACGGCACTATACAATTTATGCCGAACAAGAAAGTACGCGATTATATCAAACGTGCCGGAAATTTCACGCGCTGGGCAGATAAAAATGAAGTTCGTTTAATGCGGGCCAGCGGAGAAGTTTATTCCGGAGGGTCAGCGCTGGGCAAAAAAGTAGAACTGGGCGATCTGGTAGTCGTGCCCACAAAAGTTGAAAAGAAAAGCAACTGGTTTAGAAATCTGACCACAGCCGCCAGCGCCATAACCGGTATTGTTACTACTGCAATTTTGATAGGCAAATTATAGCAGCGAAAATTCCATTCTTACCTTCCCGGTGCCGCCGAGGTTAATTCATTAATCTCGGCGGCCTTTTATTTAGGAAATCTTTTCAGAAGATGCCGGAAAATTTTGCCTCAGGCAGGGGCTCGCATTCCATTTGAAAACATATCAAGCAGCTAAACGCCGTCGCTTCGTCTTGTCACACAACAGCTTAGTGAGTTTTATCAAACTTACAGCCAGCCGGCATTGGCTTTGCAATTCTTTTCACACGGAAGGACTTAAGAGAATGTTACACGAAAATGAAATGAGAGGGAATGGAATGGAAATGATTGAAGAACAAGTGCCTTTTAAAGTGGAAACAATTGTAAAGACATACCGGCTTTTATATCCGGCAAACGACAATAGAGAATTCGGATTTGCTCCGGTCAGGCTAAGTGAAAAGACAATGGCAGTTACCAGCGGCTTTTACAATGAGGTTTTGGCTAACAGCTGTCAGATCAGGCTTAAACCAGAAGAAGCGCTTCGTTATTTGTGGCATTTCAGAAAAGAGCTGCAGTTCACTGTTTTTTCTCAAAACTAAAGAAGAATAATTATGAACAGGATACTACCGACTCAAACTACCGAGCAGGCAGGGCTGCGCAACGCCGTGGCGCTGAAAGACGCAGTTGAATTTGAATCTGTCATTCTTTTTGAAGACTCCAGTCTGTTTATCGAAGAATTGCTGAAACAATACTCTGTTTCAAATAGCAGGCTGCTTGCCCTTAGTCCCTGCCGGGCAGAAATAGTCATGGCGGCCGACAGGGCGGATATTGATATTGTTCAGCTTTTAGCAGAAGATTTCACGGATAAGGTTTCAGAAACCGACATTATCTTTCTGGAAAATCCCAACAGGTCAAACGGCAGTAACTTTTCTTTGACAGAACTAAAAAGTCTGTTAGCCAGAATACCGGACGGCCTGCTGTTAATTGATGAATATTATTTCGATTTTTTGAGAATCTCTGCTGCACCGCTTTTAAAAGAACTAAACAACATTGTCGTCTTAAGATATTTTAACGACTGGCTTGGAGCGTCTACCAAAGATCGGGGCTATGCCCTGGTAAGTTCGTTTATATTAAAATCAAAATCAAAAAACTTCAGCTCTCAATTCTACAATAGTTCAATGTCTCGAATTTCTGCCCGAATCTGCTATGAGCAGTTCGGCAGAAGCCGCCAAAGAAATAATCAGCTGAGAGAAATACAGACCAGATGTTTGCAACTGGCCAGAGAGATAACGGATATCGGACTTATGTGCCGGTTAACGGCTGCAGACTTTTTGATAGTAGCGGTCGACAGCGCTGAAATAGCGGCAGAACTGCAGAAGCAAAACCAGCTCAACCTGGAAACAATCCATAACCAGAACAGATTAACCAACCTGCTTCGCTGTCGGGTGACACTTACAGAAGCAGACGATGAACTGATAGAAACGCTCAGGCGTGCTGCGAATACAAAAAAGAAGATATCAAAAGCTAAGATCAGAACGGACCAGAAAATAAAGGATTCTAAAGCTGTGCATGTGACTTAAGCAGACCGGTAAATCGGTCAGGCAGCAACAAAAGACAGACAACAGCCATGACATCAAAAGAGACGACACAACAGAATTTGACGGCGGTATAAAATGAATAAAAACATAAACAGGGTATTACTAAGTCCTATAGCAGCTAGCGCTATATCACTAAGCTTGCTGTATGCAACTGCATTGTTGTACAACAATAGCATAAACCACGCCTTGGAGCTGGCAGTGGCTGTTCTGGCAGTCCGGATCATTTTAGGAAGTAAGAGTTCTTCGGCAGCTGGCCTTTCACAGACAAATATCTCTGCTGCTGTTATCAGTACCGTCAGCTATGAAACCAAATTTGCAGTCGGCTTGTTAGCTGCCTGTTTTCTATTTCAATTTCAATGGCAGCTTTCTTTAGTGATGTTACTTAAATTTATTGCCGCAAATTTGGTGCTGCAAACTGCTTTAACATTTTTGGCAGCAAGCCTGGTTCTAAAAAACAGGACTAATGCACAAAATAGTAAGCCTGACCCTTCGGACAAAAAAGCAATTGTGCTGGGGACCGGAGAGTTGGCCAGAGAGACCGCCCGCGGAACACTCGACAGTATGGAATCGAACATTTCGGTCATAGGATTTTTGGATTATAAAAGGACCGGCATGTGGAGTTACCGGGATATTCCACTTTTGGGACACCCCGAAAAACTCAAAGAAATTATTTCTTTAGAGCAGGTTGATTACTTAATGGTGGCAGTAGAGTTAGATGAATTACCCCGGGCAAAAGAGTCGGCCTTGCTGGCTGAGTAGATGGGAGTCGCTGTGGTGGTAATGTCACAGCAGTTCGATTTGAAACTTTCCCGGGCTCAATCAGTCAAAGTTGGCAATATTACAGCGGTCAAATACTCAAGTGTTCCGGTAGGAAAATTTTCGCTGTTATGTAAAGGTTTGTCAGACAAAATCGGAGCTCTGGTTGGTTTAATTTTGTTTCTTCCGGTAATGATAGCAGCCGCTATGGCAATCAAGATAGACTCACGCGGCCCGATATTTTTCAGACAGACCAGAAGCGGCATCAACGGTAAAACTTTTAAGCTCTGGAAATTTCGCACTATGGAAATTGACGCAGAAAAAAAGAAAGCTGAACTACTGTCTAGAAATGAAATGTCGGGACCGGTTTTTAAGATAACCAACGACCCGCGTATTACAAAAGTCGGACATTACTTAAGAAAATATTCAATCGACGAATTTCCCCAGTTTATGAATGTCCTGACGGGTGATATGTCGCTGGTCGGGCCGAGGCCGCCGCTGCCTGAGGAGGTTGTCGATTTCGAACCGTGGCAGCATCGCAAGCTGTCAGTCAAACCCGGTTTAACCTGTCTCTGGCAGGCCGGTGGACGCAATGATATCGATTTTGAAGACTGGATGAAAATGGACTTAGAATATATTGATAACTGGTCACTGTGGGGAGATACCAAAATTATGGCCAGAACTATTCCCACCGTTCTCAAAGGGTCCGGCAAATAGAATGATATGGCAGGTATACTGAAATGTTCTTGAGCAAATCAAAACTCAAAAGATTACTGCTGATTTTGATTTTTTTAGTTATGTCCTCTAATGCCCTGGGATTTTCAGTGATGCCTCTGGGAGGACCGGAATATGAATTTCTCTATGACCGCTTTGAAAGACTGCAGGCTGACCGGCTTGACAGATTTGATTTTCAGCTTGGCCCCTATTTTACGGAAAAAGAAGACTTTACATTTGAGCCATTTTCTCATCTGGTAAATATACCGCAGGAAAAACTTTCTTTGTTTGGTTTTGCAGGAGAATCATTCAGTGCCAAAAGAAGTGTCTCTTCAAAGAGCCTGGAGTCGTTTCGGGCCGGAATGGCAGCAAATCCATCTGAGAAACTGTTTGTCTATGGCAACTTCGTCTTAGACGAAGGGCTGGCCACAGACCCGGCCTACGGCGGCAAAAAATGGCGCGGACTTGCCGGCGATGTCGAGCAGGCCTTCATTAACTATCATACGAATTCGTTTGAGATCACTTTTGGAAGATTCGCTTCGTTCTGGGGACTTCGTAATTCTTTGGTACTCGCCTCAAATGTTGCGCTGGACGGCTTGGGTTATACTGTTCGCTGGGGTAAACTCAGTATGTCATATCGCTTAGCCCGGCTTGACGGACTTATTCCGGAGACCGACAGCGTGGTGCAGTTTGAAAACAGATATTTTGCAGGGCACCGGCTGGATGTTCATATCAATAAAAATTTACGGGTAGGTTTTTTTGAAACAGTAGTTTTTGGCGGACCGGGACGGCAGCTAGAGTTTTATTATCTTAATCCCATAATATTTTTTCATAGCTCACAGTTAAACGAAGGCGCCAATGATAACACTTTTGTGGGCATTGATTTTGATTTCATTCCCAGGCAGGGCTTAAGGCTTTATGGTCAGCTTCTGATCGACGATTTTCAAATTGACAACAAAGTACAGAGCGATCAGGAACCGAACCAAACAGCCCTGACAGTCGGCGCCCATCTGATAAAAATTATTAAACAGTTCGATTTCAAAACAAATTACACGCGCGTGGCCAACCGCACCTATAATCAGGTACTGGACAGAAACAAATATCTGCACAACGGCCAGCTGCTTAGTGCAGCCGACGGCAACGACTACGACCAATTTTCGGTATCAATGCTGCACTGGCTGGATAACAACAATGTAGCAGCCGGAGTCAATTTCAGCTATATCCGAAAGGGACAAGGGCGAGTGACAGACCCCTGGACAACTCCCTGGCTGGATGTTACAGGTGAATATAAAGAGCCTTTTCCCAGCGGTGTGGTCGAAAAGATTAACAGAATTTCTTTAAGCGCCAAAGGGTTTATTGGCAATTATTTCTTCTTCGATTTTGAAGCTGGCATGGACGAAATCAAAAATCTTAATCATATTGCCGGAATAAACCAGGCTTCGCCGTTTGTCAGGCTGCAAGTCAGTACCTTTTTCTCTACCTTACTTGACGTTCAGTAGATTTGCCATATATTGGCGAACATCATATACGTTAATCTGTTGTAATCTTTAACCGGGCTATTTTGTAGAAAGTCTAGATGAAAAATAGATACCTTTATTTAGCAAAAATATATTCAGCTGTAGCTTTGCTGGCTCTGCTTTTGACAACTTCGATAGCCTGTAGTAAAGAGTCGGAGACAAAAGTGAACCAAAACAATCATGGCAAGTCTGGCCATCAAAACAAACTGGCCGGCGAAAGTTCGCCCTATCTGCTTCAGCATGCCAGCAATCCGGTAGACTGGTATCCCTGGGGAGAAGAAGCGCTGGCTAAGGCCAAAGCCGAAGATAAGCCGATTTTCCTGTCAATTGGCTATTCAGCCTGTCACTGGTGTCATGTGATGGCGCACGAATCGTTTGAAAACGACAGCATTGCGGCTCTTATGAACGAATACTTCGTGTCTATCAAAGTAGACCGCGAACAGCGACCGGACATTGATGAAATTTATATGGCCTTTACGACGGCCATGACCGGTCACGGCGGCTGGCCGATGTCGGTCTTTCTGACGCCTGAGCTTAAACCATTTTTTGCCGGTACCTATTTTCCGCCCGATGACCGCTACGGCAGACCCGGTTTTCCCAAGGTTATCACGCGGCTTGGCGAAGCTTACCGCACACGCAAAGTCGATGTGGTTAATTCTGCAGAAGATATTTTCACCAAGTTTTCTAAAAGCCTAAATTCCAACCTGCCCCATACAGATTTGGATATAAAGGCACTGCCAAAAGCAGCCGGGCAACTGTTTTCGAATTTTGACCAGACCAACGGCGGCTTCGGCAGAAAACCCAAGTTTCCCCATGCTACCGAGCTGTCGCTTTTCTTGCGCCACTATAAACGCTCTGGCGATGCCCGTTATCTGCAGGCGGCGGAAAAAGCCTTAATAAGCATGGCCAACGGCGGTATTTATGACCAGATAGGCGGCGGTTTTCACCGCTATGCCACCGATGAGAAATGGCTTATCCCCCATTTTGAAAAGATGCTCTACGATAATGCGCTGTTGGTGCCGGTCTATGCCGATGCTTTCCAGATCACCAAGAATGATTTTTACTTAAGCGTTATCAGGGGCACACTTGATTATATAATGCGGGAGATGACCGACAAAACCGGCGGCTTTTATTCGGCGCTTGATGCCGACAGCGAAGGCGAAGAAGGTAAGTTCTACGTCTGGAGCACTAAAGAAATCAAAGAAGTTCTGGGCGACAAAGCCGAACTGTTTATGAAATACTACAACGCCACACCTGACGGCAATTTTGAGGGACATAACATCTTAAACGTCACTAGCAGGTCAGAGCGCGCAATTTCAAACAGTAATATCAAAGATTTTGACAAATTTCTGCGTAACTGTAATACCGAAATGCTGCGTGCTCGTTCCGGGCGGATTCGTCCATCTACTGACGATAAAATTTTAACATCATGGAACGGCCTGGCAATAACTGCATTTTGCCGCGGCTATCAGGTGACGCATGACAAAAAATATCTGAAAGCTGCCATCAAAGCAGCTTTGTTTATTCGCGATGAGCTATTTAAGGGAAATAAGCTGACCCACGCTTATCGCCATGGCGTGCATTCACAGGGACAGTTTTTGGAGGACTACGCCTTTTTGCTGCGGGGTCTTATAGACCTCTACGAGTCTGATAATCTGGGCAGCAACGGCAGATGGATAGAATTTGCCGAAGAGCTGGCCGGTAATGCTGTTGTATTATTTACGTCTGAATCCGGAAAATTTTATCTGCGCCCCGACGGACAGTCTGATTTACTCTTTCGCCCCAAAGAAGAGCGCGATGGCGCCATCCCGGCTTCGGCGTCTTTTTTAATAGGAGCCTTGCTCAAACTCCATCGTATTACAGATAATGTAAAATATTATGCTGCTGCTGAAAAAGGACTGAAGTCTTTGTCCGGTTACATTACAAATTACCCGGCCGGTTATAGCTCGGCATTGTTTGCGCTTGATTATTATTTCGAAGATAAAATCGAGATTGTTATAGTCGGCAGCGGCCAGGAATTTGACAAGATGCTCGATATTGCCTATAACCATTACATCCCCAATCTGGTGATATCTTTTGACAACAGCGGCAAATCATCGCTGCCTCTGTTTGAGGGACGTCAGCCGGACAATGGTGATGTCAGAGCTTTCCTTTGCCGCAACTCTGTCTGCAACCTTCCGGCGTCCAGCGCCGCAGAGCTAAAAAGCCAGCTGGCTGAGTTTTAGAGCGAAGTTTAATTTTGCAGGTCAGTAGCAGCGCTGATATATTATTGGCGTTATGTTACAGAATAATACCGCCAGCTCAGCTGATAAAATCAGCGCGCCCCGAAACAAAACTCTTACTCTTAGTGTACCTGAAAAGAAAAATCTCAAAAAAAAACTCATTCAGCTTAAAACAAAGACGAATGTTTGTTCGGTTATTAATCACACCATCATCGGTAATATGCTGGATGTGGTCAGCTTTCTTCCCGACAGTTTTGTCGACCTGCTTTTTTTAGACCCGCCCTACAATCTGAACAAATCATTTAAGGGCCAGAAGTTTAAATTACAAACAGCCCATGATTATGAAGCTCTCTTAGACAGCTGGTTAAAACCGCTACTGCGACTGCTTAAGCCGACAGCGTCGGTATATATTTGCGGCGACTGGCGCTCGGCCGGACCGATTTCGAACTTGGCCGGTAAATATTTTCAAATTCAAAACAGAATCACCTGGGAAAGAGAAAAAGGGCGCGGCGCTAAGGCGAACTGGAAAAATTGCTCCGAAGATATCTGGTTTTGTACAATGTCTCAAAAATACAAATTTAATGTCGATGCGGTTAAAGTGCGCCGGAGAGTAATCGCCCCTTATCGGGACGTGTTTAAAAAACCAAAAGACTGGACCGAAAGCCCCGACGGCAACCACCGGCTGACCTCACCCTCGAATTTATGGAATGATATCACCGTGCCGTTCTGGTCAATGTCGGAAAACACCGAACACCCCACCCAAAAACCAGAAAAGTTGCTGGCTAAAATAATACTGGCCTCAAGCGACAGAGATGATCTGATATTTGATCCCTTTCTCGGTTCCGGAACAACTTCGGTTGTCGCCAAAAAACTAGGTCGCAAATATATAGGCATTGAAAGAGAATTGGATTATTGCCTCATAGCTGAAAAGAGACTCAAACTTGCAGATAAAGAGAAAAGAATACAGGGCTTAGAAAATGGAATCTTCCGGGAACGTAATTCGTAGCAGCAAGTTTAAGTAGAGAAAAGGAATAACAAAACATTTATGGCTCAGTCGATTAGAAAAATGAAATGGGTCGGAGGTCTCAAATTTGAGGGGACCAGTGTCTACGGACATAAAATAACGACCGACAGCTCGGAAAAATTTGGCGGCAAGGGCGAAGGTTACAGCCCGACAGAGTTGATTTTGTTTGGTGTGGCTGGCTGTACCGGCATTGATATCGTCAGTATTTTAAAAAAGCAGCGCCAAAAACTTACCAAACTTGAAATCGAAGTCATATCCCATCAGGTAGACGAAGGCTACCCTCGTCCTTTTTATGCTATCGAAATCAAATATACGGCCAGAGGCGAAAACCTTGACGAAAATAAGCTGGCAAAGGCGATAGAGCTATCCGAGGCAAAATATTGTACTGTCAGCCAGACCTTAAAGGAACAAGTCAAAGTAACTACCAGTTATGAGATTGAAACATAGACAAAACGTTTAACCAAAAAAGGCGGCTAATTATGTCAGATGAACTAGCTTTTAGATTAAAATCAAAGAAATCTTTTGAGGAAGTGGCTGAAGCGCTCCAGGAAAAATCTGTAGAAAATCAGTTCAGAGTTCTGGCGGTTCACGATGTCCAGGCCACTCTGGCCGAAAAAGGATTTGAGAGGGAGCCTCTAAAGATTATCGAGGTCTGCAATTCCGGTTTTGCTTATGAAGCACTAAAGAAAGATATTGATGTTTCTATGTTTATGCCCTGCAAATTTACGGTCTACCGGCAGGATGACGCTACGGTAGTTACACTAGCGCTGCCGACGATGATTTCAAAGATGCTGCCGGATTCAAATCTGGACAGTCTGGCTGAGGAAGTCGAAGAACGTCTTAAAAAGATCATGCAGGAAATTGTCTGATTAATTTTAACATTTTATTTAAGAGTCCATCTGGCCAGAAGCAGACTAGCCGGGATTTAGGTTGACTTTTAGCCCAAAATCAAGTTTTCATTCAATATTATGCGGGATAAAATGGCTAATACAAATTATATTTTGACGGATTTGTGATGTCGGGAATTGTCTGGACCTGGCTGGCCGCAGCGATTATTTTTTTAATAATAGAGCTGGTCACGCCTACTTTAGTCTTTGTCTGCTTTTTTGCAGGAGCCCTGGCATCGGGAGTGTACAGCTACTTTTCTCCTGACCAATTTTACTGGCAAATCGGGATTTTCGTGATTGTCTCGTTAGCTCTTTTGCCGCCAACAAGAATGTTAGCCAAAAAGCTGGATAAACCCTCGGCCCAAAAATCCAATGTAGATGCATTAGTGGGCCAGACCGGTCTGGTCATAAAGCCGATAGACCCTGATAGCGGCGGTCAGGTGCAGATAGGCGGAGAAATCTGGATTGCTTCAGCCGATAGCGCCATGGAAGAAGGTGCGCGCATTAAGGTTCTGTCAATATCCGGCACGCGCTTAAATGTTGAAAAGTTTACAGATGAAGGTGGGCAAGATGAATAGTCCCGTAATAATATTTTTGATTATTTTTGTAGTGTTTGCTTTCGTGGTCGGTATTGCGGCTGTCAGGATTATAAGGCCGTTTGAAAAAGGACTGGTCGAGCGTCTGGGAAAATTCCAGCGGCTGCTTGGACCCGGACTCAATCTCATTTTTCCGCTTATTGATACGGTTTCGAAAATTGACATGCGCGAAGTCGTGCTCGATGTGCCGCCGCAAAGAGTGATTACCAAAGATAATGTTGGCGTTGAAGTAGACGCCATAATTTATGCTCAGGTGACTGATCCGGTCAGGGCGCGCTACGAAATTTCGAACTATATTCTGGCAGCCACCAAACTTGCCCAGACTAATTTGAGAAATGTCATAGGCGAACTCGACCTTGATGAGTGCTTAAGCTCGCGCGACCAAATCAACTCACAGCTGCGCGATGTACTCGATACGGCCACCGACAAATGGGGCGTAAAAGTCAACCGCGTGGAACTTCAACGAATAGACCCGCCCCAAGACATCAACGAGGCCATGAGCCGTCAGATGAAAGCCGAGCGTGAAAAACGGGCAACTATTTTAGAAGCCGAAGGATTCCGTCAGGCACAGATTACCAAGGCCGAAGGAAGCCGTGAGTCACAGATTTTGGAAGCCGAAGGCTATGCCGAATCCGTTAAGAAAAAAGCTGACGCTGAAAAATACCGCCAGGAAACAGTAGCCGAAGGTGAGGGACGGGCGATTGAAACGGTCTTTAACGCCATTCATAAGGGCAAGCCCGACGAAAAATTAATCACCCTCAAGTATCTGGAAATGCTGCCCAAATTAGCTGAGGGGGAAGGCAGCAAAATCTTTATGCCGATTGAAACCAGCAGCATAATTTCATCACTGGCGGCGATGGTCGAAGGAACCAGAACGAAATCGGGTAAGACCGATTCTACTCCGTCTGCCAGCTAAAAACGTTACTACAGATAGAAGCATGATGACAGAAGAAACTCCCGTAATTCGTAAACCGGCTGTGGCCGGTAAATTTTATCCGGCTAATCCGATCGAGCTTAGCAAAGCAGTTGCAGCACTTTTTACTGAAGCGCAAAAGATTCCCTTGAGCGGTCGGCCGCTGGCGGTGATTGTTCCGCATTCCGGTTTTCTTTATTCAGGGAAAATAGCTGCCAGGGCATTTAAGCTGTTAGAAGGTGAGCAGTTTGATAACGTGGTGGTGATAGCACCATCGAGCACCGTTTTTTTTAAGGGCTGCTCAGTATATGAGGGTCAGGGCTATGAAACCCCCATGGGTGTGGTGGAAATAGAAAAAGAATTGTCTGAAAAAATCGCTTCTTTTAATCTGTCGGTCTACCTCTCAAATATGGGCCATGCTACCGGCTCTACCCGCGGAGAGCATGCGCTGGAAGTTCAGCTTCCGTTTTTGCAGGTTGTGCTGGGAAAATTTAAGCTGATTGCAATTGTCATGGGTGAACAGGAAGAGGACACCGCCCGGGCACTGGGTCAGGCGCTGGGCGCGGCCTTATCGGGAACAAACACTTTGATAGTTGCCGCCAGTAATTTGTCGCATTTTCATACCCAAAAAGAAGCCAAAACAATGGATTCACTCTTACAAAGTGCTGTTCAAAAATTTGACCCAAAAGCCCTTATGGACGCCATCGAATCCGGCAAAGCCGAAGCCTCGGGCGGCGGAGGCATTGCAGCAGCGCTTCATGCCGCCAAGCAACTTGGTGGAAAAGATATCAGATTTTTAGGTTATGGCAATTCCGGAGAGACAACCGGCCAGGTTGATGAAGTTGTCGGCTATATGTCGGCTGCCATTCTTACCAGTGAGATGCCGGGGAGTTTTGGCAAAGTAAAATCGGTTCGCAAAAACTCCCCTACTAAAGAAGAAGAATTAGAGCTGGTTGAAAAACACAAAGAACAATTAAAAGAAATAGCAGTCAGCGCTATCACGGCTAAATTAAAGGACGAAGAATATTCGCCGCCAGCCTTAAAGGACATGAAATTTCAGCGAGGCGCCTATGTGACTATTACAGTAGGCGGAGAACCAAAAGGCATGGCCGGTCGGGTAAAAATCCGGGAACCTCTTTATCAGGCGGTGGCAGATATGGCCGGAGCCGCGGCCACGCAGGGTATAGAGTCGCACGCTTTGACAGAAGCTGACTTAGACTTAATTGAAGTAAAGCTGTTTATTTTGTCCAGAATAGAACTTGTCAATGATTTCAGCACAATCAACATAGGCCTGCACGGCCTCATGATAAAACTCGATATGCATTCCGCCATTTATTTCCCCTCAGAATTAACTGAAAAAAGCTGGGACAGAAAACAATCATTGGAATGGCTCTGTCTGAAAGCGGGGCTGCCCAAAAACAGCTACAAAGATAAATTTGCCCAAATCTTTAAATTCGCAGCTCAGGAATTTTAGTTTCACTAATTAATAACTTCACCTCTTTCTTGTCTTAAAATAACAGATTGCTTAACTTCGGTTGATGAACCAGTCAAACCAATCTATTCTCATTACCGGCGCCAATGGTTTTTTAGGGGCACAGCTCTGTCGCAAATTCCTGGACAATGGCTTTCAGGTCATGGCCGGTGTGCGCAAGACAGCCGACCTGGCTATGCTTGAGGGACTCAAAGTCGACTATCGCTTTGGAGATGTGACATCTGCTGAGTCTCTTATTGAAATGGTCAAAGACGTTGATTATGTCATTCATAATGCCGGAGTAGTCAAAGCAAAAAAGAAACAGATGTTTTTTGATGTAAATCAAAAAGGTACCGCTAATCTATTTGAGGCAATCAGCCGGCACAATCCGAATGTCAAAAAAGTCATCTATGTTTCGTCGCTGGCAGCAGCCGGTCCCTCAAAAGATGGCCGGCCTGTGAGAGAATCTGACGAACCTAATCCAATCACCAGCTACGGTTCATCAAAGTTAGCCGGAGAGGTGGCTGCGCTTTCTTACCGGGATAAATTTAATGTTTTGTCAATTCGTCCGCCGGCGATATATGGAGCCGGCGATAAAGAAATTTTTCAATTTTTTGAAGCAGTCTACAAAGGAATTCGTCCGTTCATTGGTGACTCTTCCAGAAAACTGCAGCTTGTCGAAGTCGGCGACTTGTGCCAGGCATTTTATCTGGCAACTACAAAAGATACGCCAACTGGTGAAATATGCTTTGTAGCTGAAAGCGAAGCCTACAGCATGAAGCAGTTAATCGAACTGATGGCTGAAGCCTGCGGCAAAGACGGTTTTCGGTTATACATTCCGGCCTTTCTGCTATACGCTATGGCCCTGGTGGTGCAGTCACTGTCGGCCATAGTCGGAGCAACACCGATGTTAACTTTAGAAAAAGCTAAAGAAATTCTGTCATCGTGGGAGGTTTCGACTGACAAAGCCAGGGAATTGTTCGGATTTTCTTCTGCTGTTGCTTTTAAAGATGGTGCGCGTGCAACCTACGACTGGTACATTAAACATGGCTGGCTAAAATGATTTCAACAGAGCTCTTGTTATACTGCATTGGCGCAGCCGGTGCTTACCTTTTCGTAATAAGTCTGGTCTGGGAATATGCCGGGATAAAATTGAATATCAACCGCGGTATGCCGGTAGAAATGCTCGAGCCGACAGGCAAGGCCTGGTTTATGATGAATTTTCTGATGGAGCTGCTGCTTTATGTGGTCATACCCTCTTTGGTCTACAGCTACTTTTATATAATGCTGCCACTATCCGGTATTCGTACCGGTGTCGCCGGAGCGCTGTTCGCTTTTACACTGGGAGCACTGCCGGCTATTGTTGGTCTGCTAACGCGTACACGTTTACCGGCTCTGCTGTTTAGCTATCTGCTTTTTGGAGTTCTCTTAAAATTAGCCGGTTGCCTGGTAATAATCGGATATTTGTACCAACTTTAAAAAGAGAAAAATCTCATGAAAGATAAATTTCAGTCAGCGCGTGAAATGTTTCCGCACACAGATGGTATCGTATTTTTTAATACCGCAGCCTACGGCCCGCTGCCTGAAAAAACCAAGAGAGCGATTGTAGAAAATATCGATTTGCGTCTGGCTGTTCAAAAAGAAGATATTCGTCAAATGTACGCACTCAAAGACACCCTGCGCCAAGACTTTGCCAGTCTGATAGGCGCGGAAGCGCGCCAGATTGGTCTCAGTATGAATACTTCAATGGGTTTAGATCTGGCCGCCTATGGTTTGCCGCTTAAAGCGGGGGATGAAATTATGGTTTCAGATGTTGAATTTCCGGCGGCAGTTTATGCCTGGCGGGGAGCTTCGGAGACAAAAAAACTTAAAGTTACCTTTGTAAAATCTACCGATAACAAATTTGATTTAAGCGAACTGGAAAAAGTAATCAGCGAAAAGACCAAAGTCATTATCGTATCTTTTGTGCAGTTTTTTAATGGTTACAAGCCTAATCTGGCTGCTATTTCAGAACTTTGCAAAAAACACGATATTTATTTCGTTGTCGACGGAATTCAAGGAGTAGGTGCAGAGCCTATTAATGTTAAAGAGCTCGGCATAGATATACTTGCCTGCGGCTGTCAGAAATGGCTGCTTTCTCCATACGGCAGCGGCTTCTTTTATATCTCTGATTCTGTAAAGGACAAGCTGATTCCGCAGTCCATAACCTGGTACGCGGCCGATTGGCAATTAAATCACACCGATTTGTTTAAATATGATCTGCCGTATTTTGACACAGCTGAGAAATTTGAAGCCGGCTACTATGCGACTTTGAACATGCTGGGGATGAAAGCTGCTATCGATATCATAGCAGACCTGGGCGTTGAGAATATTCAAAAGCACAATCATGCTTTAATTGACAGGCTGGTGAGTTACTTAAAGGAAACAGAATTTTATAAAATTAAATCTTCGCTTGTTGAAAACGAACGTTCTTCGATATTCACGTTTACCTGCGATAATCACGACTCACTGTTTAAATATTTGCTGGAGAACAGAGTCAAGGCGGCCAACCGGGAAGGCTCTATAAGAATAGCCGTACACCTGTTTAATAATGAAAACGATATTGATAAATTAATCGAAGTACTGACGGTTTACGATAAAAACTACAAATCCAAAGCTGCTGCCGGCTCTAATTAAAAACTGAAGATATCTGCAGCGCTATGAGTTTGTTGTCAAACGAGTCAGTCTGGTCAAAGCGGTTTATCTGTGTGACCAGTTTAATGGTCATTTTGCGCAGCGCTTTGTAACCCAGACCAAATTCATAACGCCTTAAAGCATAGTCCCATTTTTCGTTTATTCCGGGAGCTGTTTCTATTTCA
>SMVB01321736.1_pt1 | contig 16313 bp, 14 predicted proteins | sample 2456461 | NCBI WGS metagenome assembly SMVB01 (sample SAMN11095934, study PRJNA526329) | marine sediment metagenome | biome: Marine sediment; feature: Surficial sediment; material: Deep marine sediment; isolation source: Hadal surficial sediment | place: Pacific Ocean | collected 2014-05 | depth...
AGGGTTTAACCCGTGCGCCTCGATACCGGCGGATTCTGCTTCTATTGAAATATAGCTAGGAAGAGAGAAGGCTAGTGTTCTCGCCCAACCTTCTGCTATCTGGGAACGGCAGGAGTTCCCGGTGCAAAGAAACAACAAATTGATGCTTTTCACACTAAATTCGCGGGCGTTAGTCAGAGCGGTCTGTTACTTCCAGCAAGTGATAACCAAGCTGGGTTTTTACCGGCCCTTGTAATGAATTAACCTCCGCACTGAACACTACTTCATCAAATTCCTTTACCATCATACCTGGGCCAAATTGCCCAAGGTCACCACCTTGCGCACTGGATGGGCAATTGGAAGACTCCCGGGCAACATCAGCAAAATCTTCACCTGATTCAATGCGTTTCTTTAACTGCTGACATTGATCCTCGGTATCTACAAGAATGTGTCGCGCGGTTGCTCTAGTCATCGGGCCAACTCCTGGTTTATAGCTTTAAATTGCCGGCCATTATGCCCTACACAAGGTCTAAAATCGAATAGCGCTACTCCATGGCAACTCAAAATAGATGACAATGTACTGTCATAAAACTTAAGCAGGTCAGACCAAGTATTTCCTCAATATTGTTTTCAATTACAATGGGTTATACTATTTTCAGGACAAAATGGCAAACCGATATAAACACTGGGTTCAAGCTATCTTAGGTGGCAGTTCAGTGATAGGTTATAATCTGCGCCGGCTCAATCAGGAGCAATTTGAATAAGTTTTAGACAATTTAATTATTGACCGCCAGGGATTCAATTATGCCATTACCAGACGCCGTTAAAAGGGAGCATATTCACACACGCGCCATTACTTTTCAGGGATTCGAGCGTGAAGATGGCATGTGGGATATCGAAGCTCATATGACAGATACCAAAACCTATGAATTCGAAAACGACTGGCGCGGCAAAGTAAGTGTGGGTGAGCCGCTACACGAAATGCTGATAAGAGTCACTATTGATAGTGAGTTCGTAATCCATGATGTAGAGGCGGCTACGGAAAATAGCCCATTCGAAATGTGCCCGGATATCACGCCTAACTATAAAGCTCTTGTAGGTATCACCATGGGACCCGGTTGGCGTAAGGTGATCCGACAGAAGGTCGGGGGAAAGGAGGGTTGTACTCACATAACTGAATTACTGTTCCCCATGGCAACGGTCGCGTTCCAAACTATCTGGCCGCGGCGACGGCGCCAGCTGAAACAATCTGATTCCAACACCGGCAGCGGTTCACGACGACCCCAGGTTTTGGACACCTGTCATGCCTGGGCGACAGATTCCCCGGTAGTAAAAAAGAATGCGCCGAAGTTCTACACGGGAGATTAATCCCGCGTCAGTTTATTGACGGAATCATGGCAAACGCGGTAGCTATAATGTGACTATTTATAGAACAAGGGTAAAATTACGGTTATAGATACTCCTTCCGTATCAACGAGATTATCCGCCCGGATTTGACCCCCGTGAAAATCAGAAATAAGTCGGGCTATGTGCAGGCCTATGCCGAGGTGGGGCTGCTTCTGTTTTTCCTGGGTTCTTACTGAAATCATGGAATCAAACACTCGATCTTTCATTTCTTCTGGTAGATAGGGGCCATGGTTAATCACTTTGATAATTGCATGATCACGCTCGTTATGGCACAAAATCCTGATTTTCTGATCTGCAAACGAAAACTCTACCGCGTTAGCGATAAGCTTATCCATTAATTGCGCGATATATTCAGGGACTCCATGAATAAAAATGGCTCTGGGGGATACATCCAGTTCAAACTGAACATCCGTATACGCCATTTGATAACCTTCGATACAACCCTTCATTACCGCCGACAAATCTATCTTTTCCTTTTCTGAAGTCTGCAGCATTTGCTCCATACGTGTCGACTCACTCATATTTGTCAGAATAAGGTTGAGTCGCTTGATTCCTTCCTCGGCGCGTTCTATATAAATTGCAGATTCTTCGTTGTTAGCAACCATGCCCAGATTTTCAAGCGAACTTCTCACAATTGTCACTGGAGTACGGAGTTCATGGGATAGACGAGAAGACATATTTTGCAGATAGTCCGTATACTGAGTCAGTCGTTCAACTATATTTGAAAAGCTTCTGCTCAAATCTCCTAATTCGTCTGGATTCTTATTGGCAACGATCGTATTTCTTATCCGACCGTTTTCGTCTATTATTCTCTCCGCCTGATTTCTTAATGATCGAATACGAGTTGATATTCTCGACGCGAAAAAGAATAGTCCTAAGACAACCACCAACATTACTGCCAGCATCGTGTTAAATAGTTTTTCCAGTGCCTGGTTACGAAATGTTCGAATCCCATTCATATTCTGATCCACCACCACTGCTCCCAGCACTTCACCATTGGCGAGTATGGGGTGGGCTGCTCCCAGTAATCGAGTCTGGGTATCACCCAGGGTTCGAAACTGGGTTTGGGGTACACCGTTTAATGCTGAATTTATATAGTCTCCCTCCCGGGTTACCCCGGTATATAACTCATCTATAAAATCATTGCTGGGCTTAGTCAAAATCTTGTAATACAGCGGTAGGAGCAGCTCATCCTCGATATAACGCCAAATCCTATTTTGCTTAACATTTTCATCATCACTTATGACACTGAGTCCTGTCGCTGTCTGAATATCACCGACTGTCAGTAATACCCGACCGGTTCGATCTACTACTTGAATCCTGGAACTGGACTGCCCCATGCCATTAACAATGCGATCTATTTCCGGGGTAGGTATTAACAAAGAACCAAGTTGTTCCGGGCTATTGACATTTGATGTGGCTATAACTGTCTCAATGTCTCTGCCTACTGGATCATCAATATCGTAGAATGCGAAGCCAAGTTTGCTTCCTAGCATCTCAAGAGGAATCTGTAATTCGATTTCATAGCCGTCTTCTGTTGAATACCATTGTCCGCTGATCCTATCTTCGTAAACAGGATCGGAAAAATCGGAATTGACTTTATAGGGATATAGAAATTCAGGTTCGTGTGGTGCAATTATGTAGTGATTAATCCCATCCCCCTCTGGGGTCGACATGGCGATATGAAGAATATCACTGCGATCCAGTCGAAGTGCGTCTCGACTACGATACACCACAACATCATCGATTACCTTGAAGTAAGCGTAGAGGGAACGATTGAATTCACCAACCATGACATTGAATTCTAATGACTCATCCCGGTCATAATAGCGAGTGGGGTTTAGTGGTGTACGCAGATAATTCTTTATGTCATAAGTGACTTCATATTGCTGATATTCCCGCCAGTCAACAACATTTCCATCATCCAATGCCAGCGGATAAAAGATCGGATACACATACAAATCGTCAGAGCGCCTTGCAGGGCTGTAATGGGATTCATCAAAGAGCTCGGGCCGTTCATTCAGAGCTGTTGCCAGAGCCTGCGCCGTACCTAATACTGTCTGCTCTTGGCTGCGTCGAAGATACTCCTCCATTTCCAGAATATACTGATATCCTAACCACGGAATGACCAGCAAAAAACTGGAGAGAAAAACCAATTTAAAGCGAATACCAAAAAGTTTGCTAATAGAAAAGGCCATAAGCGCTACAGACTTAGACAGAGTACCCCTAGTGAATCATTCTTTCTTCACTTATGTTCCAGCGATACCCCATGCCATAAACTGTTTCAATACAATCAAAGTTATCGTCTACTTGTAGAAACTTTTTCCTAATTCGTTTTACATGTGACGTTATGGTACTGCCATCTACATAAATCTTAGATTCCTGCATTAGTACTTGCCTGCTTTTTACATGGCCAGGAAATTTAACAAGGGCATGAACCATCCAAAATTCTGTGACCGTCAATGGAATTGCTTTACCATCCCATTGCACTGTAAGTCGGCTGACATCAAGGGAAAGCATACCTCTTTGGAGTAGATTTTCTGGAGAAGGGGGCTGGTCTAACACATCAAGGCGCCTGAACAGCGCGGCTATTCGAGCGGTAAGATGTGGAAGACTTATATCCTTAGTAAGATAGTCATCGGCTCCCATCCTTAAACCACTTACTGTATCAAAGTCATTATCCCTGGCAGTAAGAAATATTATTGGCAAAGTATCTGACATCGAACGTAAAGCCTGACACAGTGTAAAGCCACCATCGAATTCATTTTCAAGACCAATATCAATAATCGCCAAGTTCGGTAACCTTAGGTCAAAGGCAGCCATTGCATCTTTTCGATTAGCGTATGTCTGTACTTCGTATCCCTGCTTCCGCAATACATCAGCGTAGTTTTCACGGATAGCTGCTTCATCTTCCACTATGGCAATTCGTCTGTTCATTTTGTCCTCTAATTCAGTACATTTAGACCAGGTTTTGGAAACCGGACTATACGCTATTTAACGGTCGCTGATTAGCTTCTACCACGGCACTTAAGTGATTGCCATTATTCTGCCATATTTAATCACCACATAGCCTTAATCAACACCTTAGGCGGTAATAAAAGCCGTGTTTAATAGGCAACTTGAACCCACAGCTAACAAACTGGAACTATTTCAAACTGCTCCATGCAAAAACCCTCTCTTATTAGGACATTTACCATGATTAGACCGATTTTCTTGATTTTAGTTTTATCCCTAACCAGCAGTTTAACTTATGCAGATAAAGCCAGAGGAGAAAGAGCAAATTACGGTAACAGCAATCCTGATGAATCAAGCGCAGGATTTCTCGGAGGGTTGGCACTTGGAGCTGCCGTCGGAGGTCCACCTGGTGCTGCCGCTGGTGCCATTGTCGGAGCACTTCTTGGAGACGGCTGGGGAGCAAAGAAACAAGTCAATAGCTTACAAGTGCACCTGGTTAACACCCGATTTGAACTTGCAACATTGCAAGAAGAAACCGACGCATTGAGACAACAATATGCGTTAGCTTTACAGGAACACGGTACCCAAGCTGCCCGGTTTATTCCTGTAAGAATAGAGTCCCAGGAATTGATAAGCTGTTGTGACAATACTGTCATGTCCCTTTATTTTCGTTCTGGCTCCGCGGCAATCGAGGAGCATGATCGTGACCTTATCACCAGCTTTGCCAATCTTAGTAAGAATATTTCAACCCCGTTGATAGAAATTATTGGCTATGCAGACCGAAACGGTGATACAGATTTCAACCTGCAACTGTCCCGGACTCGCACGCAAGAAGTTAAAACTTTATTGGCGCAATTGGGTATCCAAAATTCTTCTATTACAACCATAGCCTATGGCGAATCAAAGCCGTTGGATTCCACTCAAAGCCTGGAATCTGACTTCTTTGACCGTCGGGTTATTTTACGATTGCGGGATGCAAGTCAAGTAATGTTAACCACAAGCGAAGGTATCCCGCAGTGAAGTGAAGGCAAACTTCGGAGGAAATATAATGAAAGCCGTAAGACTGGTAATTGGTGAAAAAAACTATTCTTCTTGGTCACTTTGTCCCTGGTTACTGCTAAAAATGTTCAATGTTAACTTTGAAGAAATTAGTGTTGCTCTTTATCAGAAAAACACGGCGGAAAAACTCGGCCCATACTCTCCATCACTAAAAGTGCCAGTGCTACTGCACAAGGAAGTCACCGCATGGGATTCATTGGCCATATGTGAATATATTTCCTATGAATTGCTTGGAGATGTCGGTTGGCCGACCAATAAACGAAAACGAGCCAGCGCCCGCTCTGTCAGCGCTGAGATCCATGCTGATTTTCCTAACCTAAAACGTGAGTGGCCAATGAACTGTAAGTCACAGTTCAGACAAACCCCTTCAGAAAGGGTGAAGAATGAAATTGCCCGAATAGACGCTATTTTCAGTTGTTGTCGTCACAAGTTTGGCGAAAACGGCGATTATTTGTTTGGTCGCTTCTCCATCGCCGATTGTATGTTTGCCCCTGTTGCGATTTGTTTTGATTCCTATCATGCAACACTAAGTATCGAAGCGCAGCGCTACTGCGACACCTTGCTGGCAAATCCTTTTATTCAAAACTGGATGGATCAAGGCCGCACTGAGAGAGAGCCTCTTTCTATTGTTGCCCAGGCCAGCAATATGTAATTCTCCTCCGACGCTGGCAATGATCAATATGGCCCCGGTCATTGCTGTCCCGTTAACTCAAGCCATTTATAGCCTAAGGTCTTGTAACAAAAGAGTTCGAGACCTAACCTTCTGTGACAGACATGAAAGTAAGCGGGACAGCAGTGGGTCCCCATGTAAATACTCTTACGGTTGAGTCGATAACCATGCTGATACAACTAATAGCGGGATACGACTTTGAGTGCTACCGCCGTAATCCAATTCTGGTTTGAAGAAATTGAGCCAAAGCAGCGGTTTCAGAGAGATTCAGAATTCGATCAGCTTGTCTGCTCACGCTTCCTGTCTCTCCATAAACAAGCCCGAATTTGCGAGCTATATACCTGGAGAGAGCGCCCGCTTGACAGCCTGGCAGAAGTCCTAGTGCTGGATCAATTTTCTCGGAATATTTTTCGTGCCTCATCTGAGGCATTTGCCTATGACAGCTTAGCATTGGCTTTGGCGCAGGAAGCAGTTCGGCGAAAATTCGATCAGGAATTAACCAACGTACAAAGGGCTTTCCTCTACATGCCGTTCATGCACAGTGAATCACTTGAGATACATGAGATTGCACTTTATTTATTTGACCAAGCTGGACTTGAGAACAACTTGAATTTTGAGATACGCCACAAAGCAATCATTGACCAGTTTGGTCGTTACCCACACCGTAATCAAATACTGGGACGCGAATCGACAGAAGAGGAAGTGGCTTTCTTAAAGGAACCTGGTGCTTCTTTTTGACAGGGCTAAGCATAAAGGGTTAACTGATATTTTGAGCCAGGCGCTTTCATTTAAGAATCATCCTATAATTCTGTAACCGCCGTGACATTTAAACTAGCTAGCGGCCTCTTTACGTCTAGGAAGCACATCTCTCAATTTGTTTGCCATTTCGCGAATAGCCGTTTCCGTTGTAGACCAATCCATGCAGGCGTCTGTGACCGACACGCCGTATTCCAGATCAGCCAAGTTTTTAGGAATACTCTGATTACCTGCATTGATATTACTTTCAAGCATGACACCGATTATTGATGAATTACCTTCAAGAATCTGATGCGTAATATCCTTAAGTACCAGGGGCTGTATGTCAGGGTCTTTGCCGGAATTAGCGTGACTGCAATCAACCATGATATTGCTGGAAACACCTCCCTTTTCCAACGCCTTCTCGCATTGTGCGATATGCACCGAATCATAGTTGGGACCTTGGCTTCCCCCTCTCAATACAACGTGGGCATAGGGATTTCCCTTGGTTGTAACAACTGAAACCTGTCCTTTACCGTTTATACCCAGGAACCTATGGGGACTGGAAACCGATTGCATTGCATTAATAGCAACTGTCAATCCACCGTCTGTACCGTTTTTGAACCCCACTGGAGAGGATAATCCGCTGGACATCTCTCTGTGAGTCTGAGACTCAGTGGTCCGGGCACCGATTGCAGACCAGGCGATTATATCCTGCAGATACTGAGGAGAAATCGGGTCCAAAGCCTCTGTTGATGCAGACAATCCGATTTCCACGATGTCCAGTAACAACTTGCGACCAATCCTAAGACCATCCTCAATCTTGAACGAATCATCAAGATAAGGATCGTTGACCAATCCTTTCCAACCAATCGATGTTCTTGGTTTTTCAAAATAAACACGCATTACAAGAAACAGCGTATCGCGCACTTCGTCTGCCAACTGCTTCAATTTCCTGGCGTAATCCAGAGCGGCTACCGGATCGTGTATTGAACAAGGTCCAACAATGATAAATAACCGTGGGTCTTTTCGATCGAGAATGGAATATATCGACTCTCTGGCGTTTTTTACCCGTTCTTGCGCCGTCTCGGAAAGGGCCAATTCGCTTTTCAGCTGTTCAGGTGTAATCAGTGCTGTATTGGAAGCAATATTTAGATCGTCTATGACTGCAGACATGGCCAGAACCCGTCCAGTTAAAAAAAGGTCGGCAATAATAGCAGATACTCAGGTTCAAGCAAGGTCTAGTGAATCCCGTTTGTGGTTCATGCGCAAATATAAGTGGTCTGAGTAATGTCAATGAAGTGAAAGTCCATGCAATCTTCAGATTGATTACTGTGCAGAATTAATCAGAGGTCCCCTAAACTTTATGATAGAGATTACGCCCGCTTTTATTGTATTCATCGGCCATCTCTTCCATTCCGCTTTTTAAGGCTGCCTCTCCATCTGCCAGTTCTTTCTGCGCCGCATAATCCCTTACTTCCTGGCTGATTTTCATAGAACAAAACTTTGGACCACACATGGAACAAAAGTGCGCGACTTTGCCAGATTGCTTCGGTAAAGTTTCGTCGTGAAATGACCTGGCAGTATCAGGGTCAAGGGCGAGATTAAACTGATCTTCCCACCTGAACTCAAAACGCGCCTTTGACAGGGCATTATCTCGTAGCTGGGCTCCAGGATGGCCTTTGGCCAAATCCGCCGCATGGGCGGCAATCTTATAGACTATTAACCCGTCTTTTACATCCTGTTTGTTCGGTAATCCAAGATGCTCTTTGGGTGTCACGTAACACAACATGGCACACCCAAACCAGCCGATCATAGCGGCCCCGATCCCGGAGGTGATGTGGTCGTATCCCGGCGCGATATCTGTAGTTAGCGGCCCAAGGGTATAAAATGGTGCTTCGTCACAAACCGCCAGTTGTTTGGTCATGTTTTCCTTGATCATATGCATGGGCACATGACCCGGGCCTTCAATCATTGTTTGAACATCATGTTGCCAGGCTATTTTGGTCAGCTCTCCCAAAGTTTCCAGCTCGGCAAACTGGGCCTCGTCATTGGCATCGGCTATGCAACCTGGCCGCAAGCCATCTCCAAGGGAAAATGAAACGTCGTAGGCCTTCATTATTTCGCAAATTTCTTCGAAATTAGTATAGAGAAAACTTTCCTGGTGATGAGACAAGCACCACTTGGCCATTATTGAACCACCACGGGATACAATGCCAGTCACCCGTTTTGCAGTCATAGGCACATAGCGCAAAAGCACACCAGCATGGATGGTGAAATAATCCACTCCCTGTTCAGCCTGTTCGATCAGGGTGTCACGAAACATTTCCCAGTTAAGCTCTTCTGCGACACCGTCGACTTTTTCTAAGGCCTGGTAGATAGGTACGGTGCCAATCGGCAGCATTGAATTACGAATTATCCACTCCCTAGTCTCATGGATATTTTTGCCGGTAGAAAGGTCCATTACTGTGTCAGCACCCCAATGGGCCGACCAGGAAAGTTTTTCAACCTCATCTTCAATGGAAGAGCTCAGTGCAGAGTTACCGATATTTGCGTTAATTTTAACCAGGAAATTGCGCCCGATGATCATCGGTTCGATTTCCGGATGATTTATATTCGCCGGGATAATCGCTCTACCTCGAGCTACCTCCAATCGCACAAACTCAGCTGTTATTTCCTCAGGAATTGTAAGGTCAAATGATTCACCCCTATGCTGACTGGCAATAGCGGCCTGCTCCTGGGCTTGCAGATAATTCATGTTTTCCCGAATCGCAATAAATTCCATTTCAGGCGTGATTATTCCCTGCCGGGCGTAATGTAACTGGGAAACATTGCGCCCGGATTTCGCCCTTCGTGGCTTGCGTAAATGCTCAAACCGTAAATGTGCAGTTTTTACATCGTGTTGTCTTAGCCTGCCATATTCTGAGCTAACCGAGTCTAATTGTTCTGTATCTTGCCTCTCTTCAATCCAAGGTAATCTGATTGCGGGTAATCCAGCACGCAGATTTATGTTGCCAGTCGAATCAGAATAGGGACCGGATGAATCATAGACTCGAACTGATGGGTTCGGCTCTCGACCGGTTTCAGTAATGGTGTCGGTAAGTTCAATTTCCCGCATCGGAACCAACAAATCTTTCCGACTACCTTGCACGTATACCTTCGTTGAATTGGCAAATTGCTTTAGCGATTTACTTTCCAACTCGGTGATCTTTTTTAGAAAATGTTCAGGATTGGCATTCATAAGTAAATCCTTTGAGCCCCATAGTTACAGGCATCCATATTGGGGTCAAGCCTGGACAGTTGTACCAGTGAGCGACCACAGAAAAGTAGCAGAGCTTATATCAAAAAAGTTTAACCTTGTTTTGTGACTCATTATGCCTCAATCCAATCTAAAAGTGTTACAGACCGATAAAGCTCTAAATCAGCTGCAACTCTTTCTAGAACAAATGCGTCTAATCTGGCGAAAACAACCTCCTGTCGGAACTGAGATAAGAATCGTCACTTCGAATTGTCACTAATAGTTACACTGTGTAGAATGCCCTTGCCTGATGGAAGCAAACCAAGTCACATCCGGCTATTCGTTACCTTTGTATTATCACCCTGTACAACTCACTTCTTTGAAAGGTTAATCACTATGGGATCCTTTGCTAAATTAATTGGAATTGCAGTTTTCTGTGTGTGCACCATGTCGATCAGTTTTGCTGATAACCTGGTGGACATTTTGGAACTTGCCTTGGATAACGACCCAAGCCTCAGGCAGGCTAGAGCAGTCTACCGCGCAAATCGGGAAAACATGGTGCAGAGTCGATCGTTTCTACTGCCTTCCCTGGGGATTGGTGGCACGACATCACGCCAAACCAGTGGACCTGCAGATTCCCGTTACGCTACGTTTACCGACCCAGATACAGGTGAAACAAGCCGCATTAGGATACTTGATGACCATAGTTTTAGTCCGGGAATCAACGTCCACGGTTGGGGCGTAAATTTGTCTCAAAGCCTGCTGAATTTACCCAACTGGTATACCTTTCAAAGCGCCAGGGCTAGCGACAGGGCAGCCGCGGTTAACTTCGCCGCCCAGGAACAGGATCTGATTTTCCGGGTTGCAGTCGCCTACTTTGATGTACTTCGTGCAATTGACTCACTGGAGACTAATGATCAGGAAGAAGAAGCAGCACTTATCTCACTGACACAGACTCGAAGACGTGAGGAGGTAGGACTGGATACCATAATTGATGTTAATGACAGTCAGGCATCTTTCGACCTGGCGCGAAATACCACGATATTGCAGCAGGATTTCCTGCAAGCCCGGTACGAAGTATTGGAAGCCATTACCGGACAAGCCCACCCGGTCATCGACGTATTACAGGAAGATTTTCCCATTGTAAATGCCGAAGGCTCTCTTATAGAGTGGGAAGGTTTAGCTGACACCAATAGCCTGGCAATCGCTGCAGCTCAGTTTAATCTGGAAGCCTCTCAACAAACCTTGAGGGCAAGAAAAACAGATCGCTATCCGACAATCGCTTTAACCGGGAGTTACCAGCATTTCGTTACCCAATCTATTGTCAGAGAGGGTATTTTTGTCGCCGGCGGTGCCAGTAATAACACTAATTTATCTTTGAATTTGAGCATTCCGCTCTACAGCGGTGGATCTCTGAGCTCCAGGCGAAGAGCCGCCGAATACAACGTAATTGCAGCGAGGGAATCGCTAGAGTTAACCAAGCGCCAGTTGACGCTAAACATTCGAAATGCCTACCGTGGTGTGAATACTGATGTGTTGGTAATTGCTCAACGCCAACAGTCCATTATTTCTGCACAAGGCGCATTGGATCAGACTGTGCTGGGGGTTGAAGTCGGTCAAAGAAATATCGTTGAATTGTTGAGGTCCAGAGAAAATCTGTACCGGGCGTTGCGGCAATACGATAATTCTCGGTATAACTATGTGTTGGACACATTGGCATTAAAACAAATTTCTGGCTTACTGACTCCACAGGACATAATCGATTTGAACGCTTGGTTGGAAGCGGGAGAAGCGGCTGGACAATGATTTAACTAAGGAGCCTTTGAACAAGATAAACTCCCGGTTTCTTTCCCTACAGTTAGCTGGCTGATAATGTACTCGTAATTCCGGCGGAGCTCACAAATAGAAAACTACTATTTTCGTCGGCATCTGATGCAGTCAGCCAGTTAAAGTAAGCCAGAGAGACTAGCCCAACAAGCAAGGGGATAAACATTGCGAAGTAAATTACCCACCGTTGGAACAACCATATTCACCGTTATGTCAAAGATGGCGCAGGAATATGGGGCCATCAATCTTTCTCAAGGGTTTCCTGATTTTGATTGTCCAACACGCCTACGGGAGCTGGTTGCGGTCCATTTGAACGGCCGGAAAAACCAATATCCACCCATGGCAGGCATCCCTGAACTTCGTCAACAAATCGCCTTGAAAGTAAAGTCTTTATATGGCTATGAGGCTGATTCAGATCTCGAAGTAACCGTTACCTCCGGCGCAACCGAAGCCGTATTCAATGCTGTTCAAGCAACAGTGACACAGAACGATGAAGTCATTGTTTTTGACCCAGCCTATGACTCATACGTCCCAGCCATTGAACTTGCTGGGGGCCAGGCAATTCATATTCCCCTTAGCTTGCCAGATTACAGTGTCGATTGGGGCCAGGCTAAAGCCGCTATTAACGAAAACACGCGGTTGATAATCATTAATTCACCACACAATCCCTGTGGTTCCATTTTTAATAACGAAGACCTGGACCAACTTGCAGATATTATCAGAGACCGAAATATCTATATTCTGTCAGACGAGGTGTACGAGCATATGGTCTACGATGGTTTGCAACATTGCAGTGTACTAAGCCACTCGGAAATTCAAAAAAAGAGCTTTGCTGTTTTTTCATTTGGTAAGACTTATCATGCAACCGGTTGGAAAGTAGCCTATTGCGTTGCTCCCGCTGAGCTGACTGAGGAATTCAGAAAAGTACATCAGTTCGTCACATTTACAACATCCAGTTTTGTCCAGTATGGGTTAGCGGAGTTCATGGCGGAGTGCCCAGAACATGCCATTGAATTGCCTGATTTTTATCAAGACAAGCGCGACAAATTCTGTTCGCTTATTGAAAACTCGAAATTCAAATTTGAACCCTCAAAAGGTACCTATTTTCAATTAGTGGACTATTCCGCTATCAGCCAGTTACCGGATACCGAATTTGTCAATTGGCTTACCCGCGAGCAAGGAGTAGCAGCAATTCCCTTAGCTCCTTTCTATGAACAACCGCCGGACACAAAAATTATCCGCTTCTGTTTCTGTAAAGAGGACTCAACCCTGGAACAGGCCGCCGATATTTTGTGCGCTCTTTAACCTCCTATGCTAAGCCGAAACTATGCCTGAGCCCGACTTCAAACAACTAGCCAATGATATCAAAAGCTGGGGAGCTGAATTGGGATTTCAACAAGTTGGCATTACCGACATCGATCTTGAATCCTATAAGCCACATCTCAAAAGCTGGCTGGCAAAAAATTTCCACGGTGAAATGGGATACATGGCACGTAACAGTGAGATGCGCTGCCATCCTGAACAGCTGGTTCCCGGCACATTGCGAGTTATTTGTCTGCGAATGGACTATGCATGCAGCAAAGAAAACTCATTTATTCCGATTGAAAATTCGAACAAAGCCTATGTGTCCCGCTATGCAAGAGGCAGAGATTATCACAAACTAATTAGAAAAAGATTGCAAACCCTCGCCGAAAAAATTGAATCAGTAGCTGGGCCTTCTGGTTATCGCGCATTTGTGGATAGTGCACCGGTATTGGAAAGAGCGCTTGCCGAGAAGGCCGGTCTGGGCTGGATAGGCAAAAATACAATGTTGATAAATAAGCAGGCAGGGTCTTGGTTTTTCCTGGCAGAATTGTTTACCGACTTACCGTTGCCAACAGATCAACCTGAACAGGACCATTGTGGGAGCTGTCGCGCCTGCCTTGATATCTGTCCGACACAAGCATTTATTAAACCAAATTTGTTGGATGCAACAAAATGCATTTCTTACTTGACCATTGAATCAAAGTCCGCGATTCCAGTCGAATTGCGGGATAAGATTGGCAACAGGATTTTCGGTTGTGATGATTGTCAGCTTGTCTGTCCCTGGAATAAGTTCACCAGACTAACAGAGGAAGATGACTTCTCACCTCGTCATTCTTTAGATAACGCTGATTTAATAGATTTGTTTAACTGGTCTGAACACGATTTCATGGTCAAAACTCAAGGTTCAGCTATTAGGAGAACCGGTTACGAAGGCTGGCTCAGAAATCTAGCTGTCGCCTTGGGGAACGCGACGAGTAGCCCGGAAATAATCACTGCTTTAGTAAGTAAGGAGAACCACCCCTCAGCTCTGGTTCGAGAACACGTAAATTGGGCTCTTGAAAAGCACCGCCTTTGATCTCTTAGGGTTTGAGCTGAAAGAAGTGTTGCCGGTAATAGTTAAGCTCTTCGATTGAATCTTTAATATCGTCCATGGCGACGTGTTTACTTTTCTTGCTTATTCCAGACAGAATTTCGGGTTTCCAACGCCTGGCGATCTCTTTCACGCTACTGACATCAAGATTTCGATAGTGAAAGAACCTTTCAAGGCTTGGCATTTGTCTGGCAAGAAAACGACGATCCTGACAGATACTGTTTCCACACATTGGGGAGGCATTTTCATCTACCCAGTCTGCCAGAAATTCCAAGGTTATCGTCTCCGCTTCCGCTTCATCAAACCTGCTTTCTTGGACGCGTTTGATCAATCCTGATTCTCCATGATGTTTTCGGTTCCAGTCATCCATGGCAACAAGTACTTCATCGGATTGCTTGACGGCAATAACAGGACCTTCTGCCAGGACATTAAGCTCAGGATCGGTTATGAGTGTCGCTATTTCAATAATCTGGTCTGATTCGGGTATAAGTCCAGTCATCTCCAGATCTATCCATATCAAATTCAGATTTCTATCCACAAGTCATAACCGGGTTGATTGCTTAGGTTCTACAAGTAATCGTTCAATAGGAGCAAAAATGTAGCAAAGCCTATGACTAGGTAGTATGCCATAATACTATCCACTTCAAAGTTCGATATTGCTTTACTAGTATGGCTAAACGAAAGCTCAGTAAACGTCAAAAAACCCGAATCGGTGAGCGACAGCAGCAACGCGTCGAGCAACACGAACCCCACGACAACAATCAATCCGAATCGCTACTCGGGCCTAAGTCTGCGGGAATAGTAGCCTGTCACTTTGGGCAACAACTTGATGTCGAGGCTGTTGGCGGTGATCATCCTGGCAGAACATATCGTTGTTTTCAACGTAGCAACCTGCCTGCGTTGGTTTGCGGCGACAGAGTAATCTTTCAACCAGACAGTGACTCCAGTGGAGTCGTAGTCGCCCTAGAGGAACGGCGCACTATTTTTACCCGCCCGACATCCGGTGGCGAACTCAGGCCTGTTGCTTCAAACATAGACCTGGTGCTGATAGTTATTGCACCGGTTCCGCAACCCTATATGAATCTTGTAGATCGCTATCTTGTGGCCGTTGAGAGTCTACAGCTGACACCTCTTGTTGTAATCAACAAAGCAGACCTGTCTGCAACTACGGATGACTCAGAAATCAATGCAATGAGATCACTGTATACAGGTCTGGGTTATAGCGTTCTCGAAGTTTCAGCAAAATCGGGAAGTGGCATAGCCGACTTGAAAGCGGCATTAAAGGATAAAACGGCGGTGATCGTAGGGCAATCCGGTGTCGGTAAGTCTTCTTTGATTAATGCCCTGAGCCCCAGCATAAACGCGGTAGTTGGGCCACTTTCTGCCAATCGTTACAAGGGAACTCATACCACTACAGCCGCACAACTTTTTCACCTTGATGGATGCGACCTGATTGACTCACCTGGCATACGCGAATTTGGCCTTTGGCATATTAGCCCACAACAGCTGCTTGAAGGATTTATCGAATTCCGTCCATTCCTCGGCCACTGTAAATTTAGAGATTGCAACCATAGGAGCGAGCCCGAATGCGCATTGCGTGAAGCCGTTGCGTCAGGCGCAATATCGCCAACAAGAATGGAAAACTATTTTCTTATATTAGGGAGTCTCTCATAGAGCTTTGATGCATATGCCCGGGTAATACCTGTAAAATACCCAGAATCTAATCCCAACACGAAATATCCCGGACATGACTAGCCAAACCATTGCGTTAATTCTTGAGCCTGATCAACTCCAGGAAATGTTGGATAACAAAAACCTTTTAATTATTGATCTGTGCCAAGCCAGTGTATACGAAAGAATTCATATTCCCGGTGCGGTTCATGTTAGTCCTTCTGAGTTAATAAGCGGTATACCTCCCGCTACGGGCAAGCTACCGAGTGACGAAAAACTGAATGCGCTGTTTTCCCGCCTGGGCTATGACAAAGACAAGCATATTGTTGCATATGATGACGAGGGAGGAGGCTGGGCAGGTCGGTTTCTTTGGACCT
>SMVB01064996.1_pt1 | contig 16310 bp, 16 predicted proteins | sample 2456461 | NCBI WGS metagenome assembly SMVB01 (sample SAMN11095934, study PRJNA526329) | marine sediment metagenome | biome: Marine sediment; feature: Surficial sediment; material: Deep marine sediment; isolation source: Hadal surficial sediment | place: Pacific Ocean | collected 2014-05 | depth...
AGAGGCGGACCTGGAGCGCGGCTTTCTGTTGCTGTCGGATCTGGGGGCGACCCAGTACCTGCAGCGACTGACTGCGGAGCCGGGCGAGGCCGACAAGCTCTATGCAGATGCGATTGCGGCGCTTTTGGCGATGCAGTCACGCGGCGCGGCGTATCAGGCGCAGCTGCCGCCCTACGATGCCGAGCTGCTCGAATTCGAGCTATCACTTTTTCACGACTGGCTTTGCGGTGCACATCTTGGCATCAGTTTCTCAAAAGACGAAGAGGGTCATTGGCAGGACATCTGCTCGATGTTGATCCAAAACGCGCTCGACCAACCGCAAGTCTTTGTGCATCGCGACTACCATTCGCGGAATCTTATGGTCACAAATGACCAGAACCCGGGAATTCTGGATTTTCAGGACGCCGTTGAAGGGGCGTTTACCTACGATCTCGTTTCCTTGCTCAAAGATTGCTACATCAAATGGCCGGCGGGTCAGGTGCAGGCTTGGGCGGAAAAATTTTATTCTGAACTCGATGCTGACACGCGCGCGCAGGTCAGCATGGAGCAGTTCATGCGTTACTTTGAGCTCATGGGCGTGCAGCGGCAGCTTAAGGCTGCCGGTATTTTCGCGCGACTGCAGCACCGCGACGGCAAATCCGGATACATCGCCGACATTCCACTTTGCCTGTCCTATGTCGTCGAGATTGCACCGCGCTACGACGAATTGGCTTTCCTGGCTGACGTCATCGAGTCGCGTGTGTTGCCGGCGTTCGAGGCGGACTCATGATCGCAATGATGCTTGCGGCCGGCCGTGGCGAGCGGCTGCGGCCAATTACAGAATCCATGCCGAAGGCCTTGGTGGAGGTACGCGGGCGCAGCTTGCTCGAACGCCACCTGGATGCCGTCAAGGCAGCCGGCATCGACAATGTTGTAATCAACCTCGGCTGGTTGGGTGAGCAAATCGCCGACCGCATTGGATCTGGCGCGATGTACGGACTCTCTGTCGTTTATAGTCCTGAGGGTGACAATATTCTGGAAACGGGCGGCGGCATACAGCGAGCATTGCCGTTGCTCGGCAAAAAACCGTTTCTCGTGATCAATGCGGACGTGTTTAGCGACATGCCGCTGCCCGCCGGGTTGGCAGACGATGCGCAGGGACATCTTGTTCTGGTGCCAACGCCAGCGCACAAGGAACAGGGTGATTTCGATCTTGCAGACGGGCGCGTAACGAATGGCGAAAACCCGGAGTTTACGTTCAGTGGCGTCGCAATTTATCGCCCGAGCTTTTTCGCAGACTGCGAGCCGGGACGTTTTTCGCTGGCACCGATGTTACGCAGCGCTGCCGACGCGTCAACGCTGACGGGCAGCGTATATGAGGGCGTGTGGGAGGACATAGGCACGCCGCAGCGGCTTGAAAAACTCAATCGTCGTTAAATCGCGGTAGTTCGGCAGGTCCAATATTGAGCGTGGAGTCGGATAGGCCCAGGTGCTTGAGGATGTAGGGTAGCAACTGTGTCTGCGCGCTGTCCATGTCATGCCCGGTTCCAAGTCGAGTCAGATCGGTTACCTGCATATTGCTGAATCCACAGGGATTGATGCGCGAAAATGCCGCGGTGTCGACGTCAACATTCAGCGCCATGCCGTGAAAACTCGATCCACGACGAATTCGCAGGCCGACGCTCGCCAGTTTCACGCCGTCAACGTACACACCCGGAGCGTCTTTGCGACTGGCGGCCTGCACGCCGTGTTCGGCGACGAGATCGACAACGCTTTGCTCCAGCGCCGTGACCAGCGGCCGAATGCCTATGCCGGATCGCTTGAGGTCGATCAATGCATAGATCATGAGTTGCCCGGGACCGTGATAGGTGACCTGCCCACCGCGATCGACCTGGACGACGGGAATATCACCCGGTGCGAGTAGATGTTCACGACTCGCGTTGACGCCCAGTGTGAAGACCGGATTGTGTTCGGTAAACCAGATCTCGTCCGCCGTATTCACGTCGCGTTTGTTCGTGAATTCCTGCATTGCGTGCCAGACGGGCTCGTAGTCCTGTCTGCCGAGGCTGCGGATGGCTATCTCGCTCATAGCGCCATCAATACATCTTCGTGTGCCGTGAGTGCATGGTAGATATCGTCCAGCTGCTGCTGACTTTGGGCATTAATGGTTGCCGTGATCGAGACGAATCGACCATTGCGGCTCAGGCTTGACTGGATTGCACTATCGGCCAGCGGGCCCGCGTGTTCTTCGACCAGTGCACGCGCGAGCGCATGGAATTCCGGTGTTTCGCGTCCCATGATCTTGATGGGAAACTCACAGGGAAATTCAAGCAGGCTTTCGTCACTCATGACACAACTCAAATGCTGTCTACTCGAACCAAAGACTAATACCGTCACGCGCTTGCTGCCACAGCGAGCCCTCCGGATTGTCGTCCAGTGCACGCAGCGACTCCGTCGCAATGCTTGCCCCGTTGAGGCTGAGAACGATTTCGGCCAGCGGCTGACTTTTTGCAACAGGTGCCTCGATAATGGCAGGAATCTTGTGAATCATTTCGAGCGAGTCGTAGGAACCGCGCGGAATCGTGATGTAAAGGTCTTCAATAACGCCCAGGGAGGTGAACTCGTTGGCCGACTTCCATATGCGTATTTTGGTGATTTCCTGATCCGCCGCATAGACGAGACGTGTCTCGAAGAATCTGAATCCGTAGTTGATGAGCGCCTGGCTGCCGTCGATTCTGGCCTTGGCGCTGGCGGTCCCCAGCACGACGGTGACAACACGCATGCCTTCTCGTTCCGCTGACGACACGAGGCAGTATCCCGCGGCGTCTGTGTGGCCCGTCTTCATGCCATCGACCGACGCGTCGCGCCACAGAAGATTGTTTCGATTCGGCTGCGAGATGTCACCGTAGGTGAATTCCTTAACGGAATACCAGCGGTAATAGTCGGGAAATTCCTCGATGATTGCGCGCGCCAGTGTGGCCAGATCGCGTGCCGTCGAATAGTGATCGTCATGCGGCAAGCCCGTCGCATTCATGAAGTGGGTCGACGCCATGCCGATCGTCCGGGCGTATTGATTCATGAGCTCCGCAAAGACCGATTCCGTGCCCGCGACATGCTCCGCCAATGCCACGCTTGCGTCATTGCCGGATTGCACGATCATGCCGAGAACGAGGTCCGCAATTGAAACTTGTGTTCCGACTTCGATGAACATGCGCGAACCCGGCGTGCGCCACGCTTTTTCGCTGACCGTAATTTCTTCGTCCAGTTGAATCTGCCGCTGCTGCAGGGCATGGAAGACCACGTAGGCGGTCATGAGCTTCGTGAGACTCGCCGGCGCCAGACGCTCGTCCGCCTGATGCGACGCCAGAACCCGCCCGGTCCTGTGGTCAATCATTATATAGCTCCTGGCACCGATGACGGGCGGCGCCGGTGTGGGCAGTATCTGCGCGCTTGAGACAGCTGCGACCAGCAGGGCAAGCGATAAAAGAGTCAATCGAACAGAATTACAAACGTGCATGCGGGTCCAGCCAGGAGATAAAGAGGGCGCACATTGTAAACGGAATCTGCAGCGAGAGATCGGATTAGGAAAAATTCACCCGCATCCTGGTTTGCTGCTGTCTTTCGCTATTCCGAAATCAGGTATGGATTCGAAATGCCGATGTTTGCCAGTTCCTCGACAATCACGTCGTATTGAATGACATCGTGAATCGGTCCGATTCGCACTCGGTAGAGCGTCGGGCTGACATCGGTATCGGCATGGATGATGACATTGCCGAAATGTGCAGCGCTGAGCTCTGCGCTGCGGCGTTCCGCGTTCTCACGACTGCCGAATGCGCCAACTTGCACGTAGATCTGCTCTGGCTTAGCCACGTCCGGCCTTGGTGGCGTGGATTTAACAGCCGCTGGCGCGGGTTTCGGGACCGGCGTCGTTGTTTGCCGGGTCGGGTGGTCACCGGGCGGGGCGTCGAAGCTTATCGCCGTAATTTCGACGAGGCTCGTGCCGTCTTTAACCATGTCGAGTTTCGATGCCGCGGCGTAGGACAAGTCGATGATGCGATTGCTGATAAACGGGCCACGATCATTCACTCGAACAATAACGCTTTTGTTATTGCGCAAATTCCGAACGCGTACATAGGTTGGCAGCGGCAGCGTCTTGTGTGCCGCCGTCATCGCGTACATGTCGTAGGGTTCGCGGTTTGACGTCAGTCGACCGTGAAATTTCTCGCCATACCAGCTCGCGACACCGCGCTCGGAGTATCCGGAACCCGAATCCATGACAACGTAGCGTTGGCCGAACACCTCATAAACCGGGCCGTTGCCATAGCGACTACGGGCCTCGGGCCTGGGGACCGCATCCCCTGGCATATCGGGAATTGACGCGCTGCCACTTGGCGCGCTGTCTTTGACGTCTCTGCCGCCACAACTGGCAAGCATGACCAAAATGACGAGGCCGGCAAGCGCTCGACGCGCTTCAATTTGCATGGTTGTTCAGTTCTATGGCAATTTCCTGGCCGAGCTGATGCACGGCTAACGCGTACATCACGCTGTGGTTGTAGCGGGTAATGACGAAAAAATTATGAAAGCCCACCCAGTGTTCAATACCGTCTTTACCGTCGTAGGTCAGCAGTTGGCTCTTGGCTTCGCCCGGCAAGTCGGTTGCGAACATGACGCCCATCCGGCTCAGCGTACTGACGGTGGCATCAGGTCTGAGTGTGTTCGCAGGCATCGGAGCATCGCCTGACCAGGCATCTCCCAGCGATGCCAGTGACACGACCTCCTCGCCCGTCGTCCAGCCATGTGCGTTGAAATAGTTAGCGATGCTGCCTGCGACATCGGCCCAGTTGTTCCAGATATCTCGCTTACCGTCGCCCGTGGAGTCGATCGCGTAAGCGCGATAACTCGACGGCATGAATTGTGGTCTGCCCATGGCGCCGGCGTAGGAGCCTGTCGCGTCGGTCGCTTCCATGCCTTCTTCGCGCACGAGCAACAAATACTGTTTGAGTTCCTTGCTGAAAAAAGTCGCACGCGGTGGATACTGGAACGCGAGTGTCGACAGCGCGTCGAGAACCCGGTAGTTACCCGTAATTCGGCCGAAATAGGTCTCCACGCCGATAATACCGACGATGATTTCTTCCGGGACGCCTGACGAAGCGGCGATTTCCGTCAATATCTCGCGATTCTCGCGCCAAAAGGCAGCGCCGGCCCGTATGCGTTCGGGCGTGATGAAAATCCTGCGGTACGCCGCCCAGTTAAGCGTTTTCTCGGCCGGCTTGCTGATGGCATCGAGAATCGATTGCCTTATTTCCGCCGCCGCCAGAGTCTTTTCCAGCTCATCACGACTAAATTCATGCTGCGTCACCATATCGTCGATAAACGACGCAACTTCCGCTTGCTCGACATTGATGTAAATGGCTTCTTCGTCTTCTGCGGCGAAGACGAAGGTACTCATCATTAGAAGGAAGCAGACGGTGCCGGCAAGCTTGCAGAATTTCATTAGTGGGGCAGGAGCTTCCGATGCGAATGAATCGACATCAGAATACCGAATCCTGCCATGAGCGTCACCATCGATGTCCCGCCGAAACTCACGAGCGGCAACGGTATGCCAACGACCGGCACGATTCCCGTGACCATCGCTGTATTGACGAATACATAAACGAAAAACGTGAAGCTGATGGAGCCAGCCAGCAAACGCGAGTAGGTGTCGCGCGCCTGCGTCGCGATGTACAAGCCGCGGCCGATTACGAAAATGTAGAGGCAGAGCAAAGCCAGTACACCCAGCAGGCCGAATTCCTCGCCTAACACGGCAAATATAAAGTCGGTGTCGCGTTCCGGCAAAAACTCGAGCTGCGCTTGCGAGCCATTGGTCCAGCCCTTGCCGAACAGACCGCCTGAGCCGATCGCAATCTTCGACTGAATAATATTGTAACCGGCCCCTAGCGGATCGCTGTCCGGGTTGAGTAAGGTCAGTACGCGCTGGCGCTGATAGTCTTTCATAAACGTCCACAACAGAAGCGCTCCGGGAACGGCCAGCACACCAAGCGCGATCATGAGTCGAATCGACAGGCCGGCGAGCACGATCACGATAAACCCGGCTGCAGCGATCAGCAGCGCCGTTCCTAGATCCGGTTGGCGCGCGATCAGTATGGTTGGAACGATGATGATCACGGCAACGATAAGCAACTGTCCGGGTCGCGGCGGTATCGAACGGTCATGCAGGAACCAGGCAGCCATCATTGGGACGGCGAGTTTCATTATTTCCGACGGCTGGAAACGAATTCCCAGATCAAGCCATCGTTGCGCACCCTGACCGACATCGCCCGTCGTTAAAACGAGGACCAGGAGAATAAGGCCGGCCGCATACCCCCACGGTGTCCACCGACGCAGAAAATCCGGCGGCATTTGCGCAATAATTATCATCCCGACCAGAGCGACACAGAGCCGTATGACCTGGTTGAGCGCAAGACGCATGCTCTCACCGGCAGCGCTGTACAGAACGGCGAGACCAAACGCGCATATCAACAACAGACCGGCGAGCAATGGCCCGTCGATATTGAATTGGCGCATGAGCCGCGCAGCGTCAGACAGTGGCGCGGCCTTGGGCGGTAACAATCGTTGCGTGTCACTGAACCGCATCGTTGTATCCGAGGTATTGATCCATGATCGCGCGCGCTATCGGAGCGGCGACTCTACTACCGCTGCTGCCATTCTCAACGATAACGGCCACTGCGATCTGCGGATCGTCGAGCGGTGCGAAAGCAATGAACAAAGCATGGTCGCGCAGACGTTCGACAATCTTTTCCTCGTCGTATTCCTCTTCCTGTCCGATTGAAAAAACCTGCGCCGTGCCACTTTTGCCAGCCATCCTGTACGGCGCACCGACACCCACGGCGCGCGCGGTTCCACGGACGCCCTGCATCACATCGTTCATCGCGCCGATAACATCGTCCCAGTAAAATTCATTCTGTATCTCGACATTACCGATGCGTTCGGGTTTTGTCAGCGTTCGCTCCCCCGTCAGCGGGTCTTCCCAGGCTGCTACGAGGCGTGGGCGGTAGCGAGCGCCACGTGTTGCCAATGTTGCTACTGCGCTCGCCAACTGCAACGGAGACGCCAGCATGTAGCCCTGACCAATCGCTGCGATGACGGTTTCACCGTGATACCAGCGTTGATCGGCCCGATTCGAAAAGGCCTTTCGTTTCCACTCTCGTGACGGATTGATGCCGATTCTCTCGCCTCTGACATCCACGCCACTGGGCTGGCCAAGGCCAAACTGGTCGAGGTAGTAGTGCATGCTGTCAATGCCGAGTTTGACGCCCATATCGTAAAAATAGACATCGCAGGACTGTTCTATGGCGTCGTGCAAGTCCATCTCGCCGTGCCCCCCCGGCTTCCAGTCGCGGTAGCGGTGTGTGCTGTTCGGCAACATGAAGTAGCCGATGCACAGGTTCTTGCGTGTCAGGTTTGTCGCACCGGTTTCAAGTGCTGCGAGTGCAAGCATGGGTTTGATTGTCGAGCCCGGCGGATAATTGCCGCGTATCGCTCGATTGAACAAGGGCTTGTCAGGATTTCCCTGCAGTTCAGCAAATTGCGCGGTCGTCATGCCGACGGCAAACAGGTTCGGGTCGAACGAAGGGGCGCTGACCAGCGCCAATACTTCACCGCTCCAGGGCTCGATCGCAACAATTGCACCACGACGACCCTGCAGTGCTTTGGTGGCGATGATTTGCAGGTCAAGGTCGATACTGAGATACACATTCGATCCTGGCGCCGGTGATGCGTCGGCGGGCAGGGAATCCAGAATATAGCTGGTGTCAGAGGAGGGGATGACACGCCCGAGCGCGTTGGTTACCACGTGTCGATAGCCCGAGTCACCGTGCAGCTCGGACTCGAAACTCTGCTCAATGCCGGTCTTGCCGGTGATGCTCGTTCCGGCGTAGCGAGTGGGATCCAGAGTTCGAAGATCGTCTTCCGACATCGCACCGACATAACCCAAAGCGTGCGCAACTGCGACGCCGTGTGGATAGTGTCGAACCAGGCGCGGCCGAAAATCGACACCCGGGAATCGTGGACGCCGCGTCGCAAAGCTCGCAATCTCCTCATCGCTAAGTCGGAGTCGCAAGCTAACGGGTTTGAAGCGCGGACTGTTTGCGATCAGTTTTTTCAGTCGTGGAATATCTGCGGACTCAATAAGCTCCAATGCGGCCAGACGAGACAGGGTTCCATCGATGTCTTCCACTTGCTCGGGAATAAGTTCGAGTTGGTAGGCGGGCAGGTTTTCTGCGAGGACGCGACCCCTGCGATCGAATACCAGCCCGCGGATCGGCGGCACAGCCTCAATGCGAATCCGATTGCCTTGCGATCGTTTTGCGAAGTGTTCGTAGTCGATCACTTGCAGTTGCACCAGCCGTGCAACAACAACGCCCAACAATAAAACCGCTACGATTGCGGAAAAAACCACACGCTTGAAAAACAGCTGCCGTTCGAAACGGTGATCCCTGATGGGCGACAGCAGGGACATCCTAGTTACCTAATTGAACGCGGTTTCTCACGTTGGACATGAACGAATACAGCAACGGCCAGATGAGCGTGCCCGTGATGACAGGGCCCCAGTAGCTGACTGCAGGCGCCTCCACGCCGGCAACGCCGTTAATCCAGAACAATAGAAACTGATACAGCGCGAGCAGCGCGAAGATAGTCGCCGTGAGTTGCAGCAAGGGAAACACTCGTATCAGCAGGTGAGACTTGACGGTAATGTAAGTGATGACTACCAGTGCCAGCGCATACTGCCCAAGCAGCGTAGCTTGTGCGACATCGACGAAAATGCCGGTGATGAAGGCGGCGCCAACGCCGTAGCTTCTCGGAACGGTCATGGCCCAGAAAAGGATGATGAGGGCCACCCAGTCGGGGCGAAAGGCCGACATCGAGTCGGGTAGCGGCATCATCGTCAACATCAACGCAACGACGATCGTCATGAAGACCGGCAGATTACGATTGGCGTGATACTTACTCATCGTTCGTGGCTTGCTCGTCATGTTGCGCGGACCAGATCAGCATGACTTCTCGCATCTGATCGAGCGCGGCAGTCGGTGTTGCCGTGACTTCGGCAAATGCATCCTGAGGAATGCGTGTGACCGTATCCACTACGGCAACCGGATAGCCAGACGGGAATGTGCCGCCCAGACCCGATGTAACCAGTAAGTCGCCTGTTCGAATGTCGGCGTTGTTTGGCAAACCCGGCAGGTCGAGCCTGCCAAATTCACCCGTGCCGTAAGCAAGCGTTCTCAGTCCGTTGCGATTTACTTCGACCAGCAGAGCATGGCCCGGGTCGCTGATCAGGATGGCATCGGATGTCAGCGGACCCGCTTCCATGACCACGCCGATGATGCCATCGGCATTGATGATCGCCTGACCTGCATAGACGCCTTGCGAACTACCGAGGTCAAGCACGATGTTGTGCTTAAACGGATTGGCGTCGACGGCCATGATCGTAACGACACGGACTTCATCCTGGACGCGGCGACGTGCTTCGAGGAAATCCCGCAGCCGATTGTTCTCTGCTTCGAGTGACGTCAGTCGTTGCAGCCGAGCTGCCGTCAGCAAAATTTCCGCCCGGAGTCTTGAGTTCTCTGTCTGCAATTCTTTTTTCGACTTGCTAAGGTCGCTGGCCCAGGCCCAGAAGTTGACAGGCGCAGCCACGATGATACGCATTGGATAAACAGCTGCGCTGATCGCATTGCGCACTGCGTCGAGATGATTATCGCGATGGTCGAGGAACATGAGCAGCAGGCTCAGCAGCAACAATGCGAACGCACGCGCTCCGAGTGCCGGAATTCTTGCGGGATTTTGTTTGTAGCTACTGATCAACAGGCTGTCCTTAACCCGGTCGCCGCTGGTCGTCTACTCCAAACCGAAAACTGCCGGACCGTGTTCGTCGATAAGCTCAATTACCCGGCCGCCACCACGTGCGACACAGGTCAACGGATCGTCCGCGATGACAACCGGCAGGCCCGTCTCTTCCATGAGCAGCTTGTCGATTTCGCGCAGCAAGGCGCCACCGCCCGTCAGCACAATGCCACTCTCTGCGACGTCTGCGCCCAGTTCAGGTGGTGTCTGTTCCAGCGCTTCCTTGACGACGCTGACGATGCCCTGCAAAGGTTCCTGCAGCGCCTCGAGAATTTCGTTGCTGTTTAGAGTGAAGCTTCGCGGCACGCCCTCGGAGAGATTACGACCCTTAACGGATATCTCGAGAACCTGCTGTCCCGGGAATGCCGAGCCGATTTCGTGTTTGATGCGTTCTGCAGTTGCCTCACCGATCAGGATGCCGTAGTTACGACGCACGTAGTTCGTAATGGCCTCGTCGAAGCGATCACCACCGATACGAACTGACGCCGCATAGACGATACCGTTCAGAGAGATCACCGCGACCTCGGATGTGCCGCCGCCGATATCGAGTACCATGGATCCGCGAGCTTCGTGTACGGGCAAACCTGCACCAATCGCTGCCGCCATTGGCTCGTCGATCAGATGCACTTTGCGCGCCCCTGCACCCTCGGCTGATTCGCGAATTGCACGTCGCTCAACCTGCGTCGAGCCATAAGGCACACAAATCAATACGCGCGGATTCGGGCGAAAATAGCGCGTCGGCTGGGCTTTGCGAATGAAGTGTTGCAACATTTTTTCGGTGACGGTGAAATCAGCGATTACGCCGTCTTTCAGGGGCCGAATTGCCGTGATGTTGCCGGGTGTGCGGCCCAGCATGTTTTTGGCTTCGACGCCAACGGCTTCGATGACGCGACCACCACGGCCGCTGTCTTCTCGAATTGCAACGACAGAAGGTTCGTCAAGAACGATTCCGTGGCCACGCGCATAGATAAGAGTATTGGCGGTTCCAAGGTCGATCGACAGGTCATTCGAGAAATAACCCATGATATTTTTGAACATGTGGGGTGGGGTCCAGGGCGAGATAACGGTGTAATCTAGCAATGCCCGCGACTTTGCACAAGGTGGCATGTATCATTGCGTACGCGTCCGCCAGCGGGCGCAACTCCAAGGCCCAAATTCCGGAATTTCTGCCGTGTCACTCGATAAAGATCAGGTACAGCATATTGCGATGCTGGCTAGGCTGCGGCTTGCCGACGAAGAGATCACCCAGACCGTCGACAAGCTGTCTCGCATAGTGGATTTTGTGGACCAGTTGTCCGCCGCACCGACCGCAAACGTCGTGCCGATGGCGCACCCGTTGAATCAAACCCAGCGCCTGCGCGCCGACCGGGTGACCGAGGCCAATGTGCGCGATGCCGTGCAGAAAAATGCGCCAGCCGTGTCTGAGGGGCTGTACATCGTGCCGAAGGTTCTCGACTAATGGAGCTTCATGTTCAAACGCTTACCGAGCTCAAGGCGGGCCTCGACCGGGGCGATTTCAGCTCGGTCGAGCTGACACAAGCAATGCAAGCTCGCATCGCGCAGCACGGCGAAAGCCTCAATGCATTTATTACGATCATGGATGATGCGGCGCTTGCCGCAGCGCAACTCGCCGACGAGAAACGTGCCGCGGGTGACGGTGGTGTGTTGAACGGACTACCGATCGTACACAAGGATATATTTTGTACACGGGATGTTTTGACCACCTGTGGCTCACGCATGCTTGAGAACTTTATTTCGCCCTACGACGCGAGCGTCGTTGAACGTCTTTCCGATGCGGGCGCCGTGGTCCTGGGCAAGTCCAACATGGATGAGTTTGCAATGGGCTCGTCAAACGAAACAAGCTACTTCGGCCCCGTCAAAAATCCCTGGGATCTTGATCGCTCACCGGGCGGTTCTTCCGGCGGCTCCGCGGCAGCGGTCGCCGCAAGACTGGCGCCGGCTGCGACGGGAACCGACACGGGCGGATCCATCCGACAACCTGCTGCACTGACGAACACAGTGGGCATAAAACCAACCTATGGGCGCGTTTCCCGCTACGGCATGATTGCGTTTGCATCGAGTCTCGATCAGGCAGGCGTCATCACGCGTTCCGCTGCAGATGCGGCGTTGCTGCTCGGCGTCATGGCGGGATTTGACGAGCGTGATTCGACCTCTGTCGATCACCCGGTACCCGATTACGTGGCCGGGCTCGAAGCTTCGCTCAAGGGCCTGCGCGTCGGCATCGTTCGTCAGCATTTTGACAGCGGTCTTGATCATGCGACGGGCGAGGCCGTCCGCGAAGCGTTGCAAGTGCTGCAAGCGCAGGGTGCCACGCTCACTGAAGTGGATCTGCCCAACCTCGATTACTGCGTGCCGACCTACTACGTCGTTGCGCCGGCCGAGTGTTCGTCCAACATGTCGCGATTCGACGGCGTGCGTTTCGGTCGTCGTGCCGATAACCCGGAAGATCTGCTGGATTTATACAGCCGCAGTCGCGGAGAAGGCTTTGGCGAGGAAGTAAAACGACGCATCATGACGGGCACCTACGTGCTGTCCGCGGGTTACTACGACGCCTATTACCTGCAGGCGCAGAAGGTCCGGCAGCTCATTAGCGACGATTTTCGAAAGGCATTCGAAAGTGTCGACGTCATTGCGGGTCCGACGACGCCAACGCCGGCCTTCAAACTCGGCGACAAGACCGACGATCCGATCACGATGTACCTCAATGACATATACACGATCGGCGCCAATCTGGCGGGCCTGCCCGCGATATCAGCACCGTGTGGCATGGTCCAAGGCCTGCCCGTTGGCCTGCATCTCGTCGGGCCGCATTGGGCCGAGGAGTCTCTGTTGCGCACGGTGCATCAGTATCAGTCCCAGACCGACTGGCATCGGGCCTGCCCGGAGGCCTTCCGATGAACAGTGCGTGGGAAGTTGTCATCGGGCTGGAGATTCATACCCAGCTTGCGACGAAGTCGAAAATTTTCTCGGGTGCCTCGACTGCCTACGGCGCCGAACCGAACACACAGGCCTGTCTCGTTGACCTCGGATATCCCGGCGTGCTGCCGGTGCTGAATGAAGAAGTGGTGCGGATGGCGACACTCTTCGGGCTTGCAGTGGGCGGGACTGTTGCATCGCGTTCTATTTTCGCTCGCAAAAATTATTTCTACCCGGACCTCCCCAAGGGTTACCAGATCAGCCAGTTTGAGCTGCCGATCGTTGTGGGTGGCGAGATGTATATTACGGATGCCGATGGTAATGAAAAACGCATTGGCATCACACGCGCGCACCTTGAAGAGGATGCGGGCAAGTCGATTCATGAAGGACTCGATCGTTCCTCGGGCATCGACCTGAATCGTGCAGGCACTCCGTTACTCGAAATCGTGTCCGAGCCCGATTTGCGGTCCGCCAAAGAGGCGGTTTCCTATTTGCGCAAGATCCACACGCTCGTGCGCTATCTTGAGATTTCGGACGGCAACATGCAGGAAGGCTCGTTCCGCTGTGATGCGAATGTATCGGTACGCCCACTTGGCCAGGAAGAGCTTGGTACCCGAGCGGAACTCAAAAACCTGAACTCGTTTCGCTTCATCGAAAAGGCAATCAACTTCGAGGTCGATCGCCAGATTGAGCTGATCGAGGACGGTGGCAAGGTCGTGCTGGAAACGCGATTGTACGACTCGGATAAGAACGAGACGCGATCCATGCGTTCGAAAGAAGAAGCCAACGATTATCGCTATTTCCCCGATCCGGATCTGTTGCCCGTTGAGATTACTGCCGACTATGTTGAGGCCGTGCGGGCGACGATGCCCGAGTTGCCGGACGTAAAACGACAGCGCTTCGTCGATGACTATGGCCTGAAAACGGATGACGCAAGCATCCTCACGGGGAGTCGCGCGCTGGCCGATTATTTCGAATCTGCAGCCGGCGCCGGGACTTCCGCAGCACAGGCAATCGCGAATTGGGTTATCGGCGACCTTACGGGCGCATTGAACAAGGACGGGCTGGATATCGACCACAGCCGTGTTTCGGCCGCCGATCTTGCAGGGCTCGTTGCGCGCATCAGTGACGACACGATCTCGGGAAAAATCGCCAAGGACGTATTCGAAGCGATGTGGGCAGGCGAGGGGACGGCGGACGACATTATCGAATCGCGCGGGCTGCGGCAGATTACCGACAGCTCTGCGATCGAGGCCGTGGTGGACAAAGTCATCGCGGACAATCCCGGGCAGGTCGCGGAATACCGCGGCGGCAAGGACAAGCTCATCGGCTTTTTTGTGGGCCAGGTCATGAAAGACACGCAGGGCAAGGCAAACCCGGGGCAGGTCAACAAGATGTTAAAGGACAAGCTCAGTTCTTAGCAGTATTTGGTAATTAATTACCATATTAGTTGCCAGTGTGCTCGACACGGTCAGCGCGTGTTAGACTCGGCGGCATAATATTAATATATTCTTATATTTTTATGACCCCGAACACAGAACAGCTGATCAGACAATTCAAAGCGCTCGCGGACCCGCTGCGCTTGCGGATTATTGCCCTGTGTTCGCAAGCTGAGTGCAGCGTGTCGGAATTGACCGAGGTGCTGGCACAAAGTCAGCCCAGAATCTCTCAACACCTGAAAATTCTCTGCGACAGCGGCCTGCTCGAACGCTTCCGCGACGGTCACTTCGTGTTTTACAGGCTGCCTGCCAAACGACACGGTGCGGCTGCCTTGCGTCGGCTGCTCGCGCTGTTGCCCGCGGGTGAGCCTGAGTTTGAACGCGATGTAAGCGCTTTGCGTGCAACACGCGGACAGGCGTCGATCGTCCAAAGCGATGAGGACCGGCCATTGCACCATGCGTTGGTGGAGTTGACAGTGTCGACACCGTTGGGCGACTTGCTGGACATCGGCAGCGGCCAAGGTCGCATTCTCAAACTTCTCGCGTCCCGCGCGCAGCGCGCCGTGGGTGTGGATATCGATGCCGATGCACGCCGCTTCGCTCGTGCTGAGGTTCTGCTGGCGGGACTGCCAAATTGCACGCTGCGTCAGGGCGACATGTATTCGCTGCCGTTCGAAGATCGAGAATTCGACACGGTCATCATCGACGATGTGCTGCTTGCGGCTGATCGGCCCGTCAATGTTCTCGTTGAAGCGCTGCGCCTGATCAAGCCGGGAGGCCGTCTGCTGTTGTTGACGACCTGTGAGCAGCAGGCTGTGGACACAATTGCCAGGGAACTTGCGAGTTGGTGCCGCGACGCGGGTCTGCGGCTCTCGCCGCCACGCGCGATCCCCGCGAAAGACCCTCGCTGGTTACTGGCCGTTGCAACGCGGCTGGAAACACAATCAGAGGCGGCTTGACGACATCTGATGAGTACAGAAAATAACAACGTGCAGGTGTCGTTTGAGTTTTTTCCACCGAACACCGAAAAGATGAACCGGACGCTGTGGGACTCCATCGAGAGACTGGCTGTGTTGGAGCCGCGATTTGTGTCGGTTACCTACGGTGCCGATGGATCAACGCGCGAGCGAACGCATGCGGCCGTGGAACGAATCGCCAGTCAGACGTCGCTAACTGCGGCGCCGCACCTGACTTGCATCGGCGCGGATCGTGCCGAGATCGACGATATCGCACGAGAGTATTGGGACATGGGTATTCGCCATCTCGTGGCTCTGCGCGGTGATCCGCCAACAGACACTACAGACTACAGGCCGCATCCAAACGGTTATCCCTATGCCGTCGATTTGGTTGCAGGGCTGCGCAAGGTGGCGGATTTCGATATTTCAGTCGCTGCGTACCCCGAAGTACATCCCGAGGCGAGCAACGCGATTGCCGATCTCGACAATCTGTGCCGCAAGCTGGACGCGGGTGCCACGCGCGCAATCACGCAGTTCTTTTTCGATATCGACAAGTTCCTGCGCTTTCGCGACTTGTGTGCTGCGGCCGGCATTGAGTCGTCGATTGTTCCGGGCATCTTGCCAATCACGCGTTTTCCGCAGTTGCGGCGTTTCGCCGAGCAATGCGGCGCGAGCGTACCGGCGTGGCTAAGCGAGCGTTTCGACGGTCTCGAAGACGACGCCCAAACGCGGCAGATGATCGCAGCAAGTATCGCTATCGAGCAGGTTCAAAAGTTGCAGGCGGAGGGTATCAGCGAGTTTCATTTTTACACGCTGAACCGTTCCGAACTGACGTTTGCGATCTGTCATGCACTGGGCGTGCGCTCGAATCAAGCTGCTGCCTGAGTTCTGAATGATGGATAGACAGGAACGCATTCAAACGCTGCTGGTATCGCTCGACGATCGGATTCTGATCCTCGACGGTGCGATGGGTACGATGATCCAGGCCTACCGCCTCAGTGAAGATGATTATCGGGGCGATCGATTCCGGGATTGGGAGCGTGATGTCAAAGGCAATAACGATCTTTTGACGATTACCCGGCCGCAGGTCATTCGC
>SMVB01280645.1_pt1 | contig 16301 bp, 12 predicted proteins | sample 2456461 | NCBI WGS metagenome assembly SMVB01 (sample SAMN11095934, study PRJNA526329) | marine sediment metagenome | biome: Marine sediment; feature: Surficial sediment; material: Deep marine sediment; isolation source: Hadal surficial sediment | place: Pacific Ocean | collected 2014-05 | depth...
ACCTCCTACCTCCCACCATTGGTCCGATCGGGCGACCGGTGCCACAGTGGTCCATACGGTAATTGGGCATTTACGGGTCGCAGAGTATAGCAACGCCGAAGGGGCAGGCAAGGCTTGCAAAGGAGGCCTGACCCGCAAAGAATGGGACGCGCACGAACGCTGGAGATACTCGATGGGCACGATTCTGATCGTGGCGGGAAGAGACCGGGGCAGCTACTACCCACTTGCGGAACCGACGACCGTTATCGGGCGCGATGAGTCGTGCGACATCCAGATCGTCGACGAGATGATCTCGCGCCGGCACACGCAGGTCGCCCGCCGCGAAGTGCAGGACGTCGTGCGCTTCTTCATCTCGGACATGCAGAGCGCCAACGGCGTCTTCGTCAACGGCCGCCAGGTCTCCGACGAGGTGGAACTCAACGACGGGGACACGATCAGGATCGGCGAGTCGAAGCTGTTCTTCAGCACCAAGCGGTTCCGCGACCTCGACACCGCGATGACGTACTTCAAGCAGCGCGGCCAGCAGGACAAGGGCACGATTGTGAGATAAAAGGGGTCTGTCCCCTTTTATCTCAGCTTTCAGCTATCAGCTGTCAGTTCGGGAATCCTGGGACAACAGTTGGCAGCCGCGTCGATTCACGATCCGGAACGGCGAACGACGTGTCATGCACGGGCTGAAAGCTGAAAGCTGATAGCTGACAGCTGACAGTTCCTTTACCCCCGCAGCGCCAGGCGGCAGAACATCTCGATCCCCTGCTCGATCGCATCGTCGTTGAAGTTGAATCGCGGCTGGTGCAGGTCCGGCACGGCGTCGGCGCCTTGGGGTATCAGGCCAAGCACGAAGAAGCACGCTGGGACCTTCTGGGCGTAGTAGGCGAAGTCCTCGCCGCCCATCACCGGCTGTTCGAGTTCCACGACGTGCTCGGCGCCGAACGCTTCGGTCGCCACCGACCGGAAGACCTCGACCTTTTCGACGTCGTTGACGGTCGAGGGATACCCCCGCTGGTAGTCCACGGTCGCCCGGCAGCCGTACGCCTCGGCGACGCCGGTGGCGATCTCGTTGATGCGTTTTTCCGCCTGGTCCTGCACGGCCGGCGTGAGCGTGCGCACCGTGCCCGCGAGCGTCGCCTCGTCGGGGATGATGTTGTACGCGGTCCCGGCGTTGAACCGCGTCACCGAGACCACCACCGATTCGAGTGTCGAGACGTTCCGCGACGCGATCGTCTGCAACGCGTTGACGATCGCAGCGCCCGCGACCACCGGGTCGTGCCCGATCTGCGGCCACGCCGCGTGGCCCCCGACGCCGTGAACGGTGACGTCGAACGAGTCGGCGGCGGCCAACATGGGACCCGGCCGTGACCCGACCTGTCCCAGGGGAATCCGCGGCCAGCCGTGGAGGCCGAACATCTCCGTGATCGGCGGCCCGAGCGCGCCACCGTCGAGGCATCCGTCACGGATCATTTTTTCCGCGCCCGCCCCGCCCTCTTCGGCGGGTTGAAAGACGAACGTTACCGGTCGCGGCAGGCCGTCGCTTTCGGCGAGCCGGGCGAGCACCCTGGCGGCGCCGATGAGGATCGTGGTGTGGCCGTCGTGACCGCACGCGTGCATGACGCCGTCATACCGCGAGCGATACTCGATGTCGTTGGCCTCGTGGATGGGCAGCGCGTCCATGTCGGCCCGCAGGCCGATGGCATGGTCGCCGCGGCCGGGCAGGTGCCCGAGCACGCCGGTGCCGCCGGCAAGCCCGCCCTTGACCTCGACGCCGGCCTTCGCCAACTGGTCCCGGACGACGCTGCTGGTTCGCTTCTCCTGGTATGCCAGTTCGGGGTGGGCGTGCAGATCGTGGCGGATCGCCACGAGATCGGACAGCTCCTGGCGAATGATCGTGTGCAGCGAATCTGTTGCGAGGGGCATGCGGGGATGATATCTGATGATATCTATTGATACCTATTCATATCATCGCAGTCTCGGCAGGCCGCGCTTCTCGCGGCCCGCATTCACCCATGCCAGCGCCTTGGGTTCGCGTCCCAGCAGCTTGACCAGCTGGCTCATGGTGACGCCCAGCGAACCGGCCGCGCCGCCGACGTCGAACTTCCGGGCGGCCACGACGTCGAGCACCTCGGCAAGCAGCGCGGGAAAGTCCTTGTTCTTCGCGTTCACGGGCATGGCCCGCCCCTGGCGTCGCTGCGACCAGAGCGCGCTGGGGACGTATCGTCCGGTTTCGACTCGAGTCCGCACGCCCATCGCCAGCTTCACGCGGAGCCGCTGTTCGGCGACGTGGCGGTTCTGCGACTGGCTGCGTCGTTCGGTGGCCTTCGCCTCGATCCCCGTGGGCACGTGGACGATGCGGACCGCCGTCTCCACCTTGTTGCGGTGCTGGCCGCCGGGGCCCGAAGAGCGGCCGAACGTCACCTCGCACTGGCGGCCCAGGGCCGGGTCGTCGAGACCGGCGGGGTGGGGGCCCGGCACGACTGGTCCGGGCGGTTTCATACCGCGACCCGCCCGGTTGCCACGTCGCTGCGTGTGGACGCCGAGAGCGTCCAGTCGTCGAAGAGGCCCGCCCGGTAACGTGTTGAGGCAAGCCCCGCGATCATGGCGGCATTGTCCAGGCAATACTCCGGCGCCGGGAGCCGCACGGTGATGTCCCGGGCGCGGGCCAGGGCGTCGAGTTCGTCGCGCAGCCGCGAGTTCGCGCTCACGCCGCCGCCGACCAGCAGTGTGTCGGTGTCGAATCGATCCAGGGCGCGGTTCACCTTCACGATGAGGGCCTTCACCGCGGCCCGCTGGAACGACGCCGCGAAGTCGGCCCGCTCGCGGTCCGACAGCGCGCTGCCGTCACGTTCGAATTGTTTGCCGGCGCCAAGCGGTTGGCCGCACACCTTGTACAGCAACGCGGTCTTGAGGCCGCTGAACGAGAAGTCAAAGCTGTCCGGGCCCAGCCGCGACACCGGCAGGTCGTGGGCGTGCTCGTCACCCTCTGCCGCCAGCCGGTCGACCGCCGGCCCGCCCGGGTAGCCCAGACCGAGGATCACCGCGGCCTTGTCGAAGGCCTCGCCCACCGCGTCGTCGATCGTGCGGCCGATGACCTCGACGTCCAGCGGTCCGTGGACGAGGAACAGGCTCGTGTGCCCGCCGGAGACGACCAGGCCCAGCGCGGCCTTCGGCTGCCGGGTCGTCCCGCCGTCGCCCGGCTCCGTGCCCCGGTCCGGCCGCAGGTAACAGGCGTGCAGGTGTGCGACGATGTGGTCGACGCCGATGAGCCTCAGGCCGCGGGACCACGCCAGTGCCTTGGCCGCACTGGTGCCGACCAGCAAAGAACCGATCAGCCCCGGCCGGTGCGCGACGGCGACGGCGTCGAGGTCGTCGAAGGTGACGCCGGCCTCGCGCATCGCCTCGCGCACGACCGGGAGGATCCGCTCCAGGTGGGCGCGGCTCGCGATCTCCGGGACCACGCCCCCATAGCGTCGGTGCAGGTCGTGTTGCGTCGCGACAACGTTGCTGTAGACGTGCGTGCCGCCGCCGACGACCGCGGCGGCCGTTTCGTCGCAGCTGGTCTCGAAGCCCAGGATGAGCGGCCGGGCATGCCGGGCGGGCGGGGTGCGTGTCATCAGTCGTCGTTTTCGAGGATGTCCAGGTCGACCTGCCGCAACGCGAATTCGAGGTCGCCGCCGACGACCCGGTACTGCCCGACGACCGCGCCGTTACGGTCTCGGACCGTGACCACCGCGTCCGTCAGGTCCACGTCCGCCGGAAGCAGCGGCGGGCGTCCGGATCGCTCGGCGAGGTCATTGAGGTCGCCGAGGGTTTCCTCGACGCTCGTGATCCGCTCCAGCAGCAAACGGCGGATCCGCAGCTGGTCGGAGATACGCTGCCCCAGGGCCAGTTGCGTTGGATCGCCCTCGCCGACGACGGGCCAGGTGTCGGTGTCGAGCTTTGCCTGCAACGCCGTGAGGGCGGCGGCGAGCTGGGTGTCGTCGAGCCGCTCGCGGATCCAGTCGGGGTCGGCGAAGTCGCCGGTCTCGGCCGCCGCCCGCGGACGGATGACCCCGTACCCGCGACGTGCGATGATCGAGTTGCGGTACTTCTTGTCGCTCATGGGCACGACGAAACCGGGATCGGGGTCCACGCCCCATACCGGGTTGTCGTCGGCCCGCGAGATATTGCGGCCGCTTGGCAGGTAGTAGTGCCCGGACGTCATCTTCAGGGTGCCCCGGTCGTACGGAAGTTCGTGAACTTCCTGGACCGATCCCTTGCCGAACGTCCGCGTGCCGAGGACCTTCGCACGCCGGTTCTCCTGCAACGCGCCGGCCACGATCTCCGCGGCCGATGCCGAATGACGATTGGTCATCACGACCATCGGGAAGTCGGGCAGCGTGCCCGCCTCTCGCGCTCGCCACGTCTGCGGGCGCCGCGTGCGGCCGCGGACGGACACGATCGTCCCGTCGCGCAGGAACAGGTCGGCGATCTCGATCGCCGAGCCCAGCCCGCCGCCCGGATTGCCGCGCACATCCAGCACGAGCCCGCGCATGTCACCCTGCAACAGGACGGCGATCGCGGCGCGCAACTCGTCGAACGTGCCCTCCACGAACTGGCTGATCCGGACGTAGCCGATCCGTTGCCCCTCGTCGAGCCAGTAGTCCCATTGCTCCCCGTCCCGACGCACGCCCTTGACCGTGCGTGTCACGATCCGGCGGCGCACGATCGTGAGGTCCTTCTCCGTGCCGTCAAGGTGCCGGACGCGGATGTTCACGGGTGTTCCCGGTTCACCGAGCAACTGTTGGATGCAATCGTTCATCGGCCGGTCGTAGGTCGTCATGCCCTCGATCTCCAGGACGATGTCGCCGGCCATGATCCCGGCGTCCAACGCCGGCGAGTCGTCGAGCGGCGACACGATCGTGAGGTACTGGCCCTCGACGTTCACCTCCGCCCCGATCCCCACGTAGGTCCCGCGGAGCGCCTTGTTGAATTCGGCCTCGTCGGTCGGCGGCACGTATATCGTGTAGGGATCGTCGAGCGTCGTGATCATCGCGTCGATCATGGCCCGCTGGATGGCCTCCTCGTCCGGGGCCTCGTGGAACCCGTCCAGGAGGAATCTGCGGACGACGATGATCGGGTCGAACCATTCGTAGTCGGTGGCGGCACGATCCTCGGCGATCAGCCCAAGCGATGCACCGAGAACGCCGATCAGGGCTACCGAGGTGATGAACTTTCTCGACTGCACGGAATCTCTCCTTGAAACGGTACCCGTGGACGAGGAATCTTAGGCTCCGCCGCGGCGGCTAAAATGGAACACGCCGAGGATCTTCCCGGCGATGGCGGATGTCACAGATCGACAGGGAACAACTGAAGGTGGGCTCCGAGCGGGCGGTGCTCGTCGCCGTCATTGCGACCGGCCGCGGGGACGCCGTTGCGGACCAGTTTGCCGAGCTGCGGGCCCTGACCGAGACCGCGGGGGCCGAGATCGTCGGCGAGCTCGTCCAGAAGCGGGACAAGCCCAGCGGGACCACCTACCTGGGCAAGGGCAAGGTCGAGGAACTCGCCGCGCTGGTGTCGATGACGCGGGCGAGCCTGGTGATCTTCGACAACGAGTTGAGGCCCAGCCAGATCAAGGCGATCGAAGAAGCGACCGAGTGCAAGGTCGTCGACCGCAGCGAACTGATCCTCGACATCTTCGCCAACCGCGCCGCCACCAACGCGGCCAAGCTGCAGGTGGAGATCGCCCAGCTGCAGTACACCTACCCGCGGCTGCGGGCGATGTGGGACCACTTGGAGAAAATCGTCGGCGGTTCGCCGGTGGGTATCGGCACACGCGGCCCCGGTGAGAAGCAGCTGGAGGTCGATCGCCGGATCGTGCAGCGCAGGCTCCGCCTGCTTCGCGAAGAGCTCGCCCGCATCCAGGGGCGAAAGGCCCGCGAGGTCGTCCAGCGCAATCTCGATCACTTCACGGTCGGGCTTGTCGGGTACACCAACGCGGGCAAGTCCACCCTCTTCAACAGGGTCACCGCCGGCGGTGCGTTCGCCCACAGCAAGCTGTTCGCCACGCTTTCCACCCGCATCGAGCGGTGGGACCTGGGCGCGGGCGATTCGGTGTTGCTCTCGGATACGGTCGGCTTCATCCGCGATCTGCCGCACCACCTCGTCGCATCGTTCCGATCGACGCTCGAAGAGACGATCGCCGCGCAGTTGTTGCTGATCGTGCTGGACGTGTCCGACCCCCTCGCCGAGCAGCAATTCGAGGCGGTGAACCAGACGCTCGACTCGATCGGCGCCACCGGCCAGCCGCGGATCCTGCTGCTGAACAAGATCGATGACTTGGCCGACCAGCGCGAGCTGCTGGTGTGGCTCAACCGCCACCCCGACGCGGTTCCGATAAGCGCGGCCAGGGGCGACGGCATCGATGTGCTTCGCGAACTGGTCGACGAGCATCTCAACGGGGGCATCCGGGAGGTGAAGATCACCGCCGAGATGTCCGACGGCAAGACGGTGACCCTCATCGAGAAACGCAGCACCGTGCTGGACCGGCGCTACCGCGACGGCGAGGTCGAAATGACGGTGCGGATCGGCCGGCGCCAGGTGGACGAGCTGCTGGCCGGCGGCGCACAGATCCGCATCAACGGCATCGAGGCCCAGGAGGCCCTGCAACAGGTGTGGCAGATCGTCGAACAGCCCCTGCACGCCATACCGCGTCCGCTACCGCCGCACCGACGTGGCGTCGCGACTGACGCAGGGGATTCATGAGCGGACCGATTGCGCATACATCCGGCGGCCTCGACCAGTTCCAGTGCGATCTCGACGCCGGCGTCGTCGAGGCGATCCGCGGTTGGTCGGATGACCCGGACCTCGGCAAGCTCTACGGCAGCCTCCAGGCCACACACGATCGCGAGCGGTTCCTCGACACCTACGCCGAGGCCATGGTGGCCAGGCACCTGCTGAGCCGGGACTGCGGACTTCACGTCGAGGTGCTGACGCCGTCCGGCCGGTCGTGCGACTTCGAGGTCTGCCGCGGTGACCAGCGTTTCTACCTGCACGTGAAACACCTCAACACCGACCGGCCCGTGCGAAAGCGGCTGACGGTATCGTCGCGGCTGCGGTACCTCGAGCGGATCGCCCGGCCGTACGTCGTCAGCGTTCACCTTCGCGGCGACCTCGACGACCAGGCCATGCAGATCTTCGTGACGTCGGCGGCCGCGTTCATCCAGCGCGCGCAGATTGGCGACGAATTGGTCGTTCGCGACGACAACGACGTCGAGCTCGGCGGGTGCCGCGTCGTCGCGCCGTGGCAGGGCGACCGGGTCATCGTGGTGCTGGGCCTTCCCACCGGTTTCGTGGACGAGGCGCCGCGGATCCGCCGCCTCATGCGCAAGGCGTACCAGCAGTTCATGCCGGGCGCCACCAACGTCATCCTGATCTGCAGCTCACACGTCGAGGACGCCGAGGACTTCGCCACCGCGCTGCTGGGCTCCCACATCGAGCGGTGGGACGCGCAGCCGCCACGCGGCAGGCGCGTCGCCCACGGCCGCGACACCGACGGGTTCTGGCACGGCAAGCGGGCCCCGGGCTCGTTCGCCGCCGGCTGGTTCCACTTCCGGCCGGAGACCGCGGCGCTGCAGTGTCGCCTGTGGCTGCGCCGAGACGCGTCGATCGACCCCGACGTGAAGCAGATGCTCGTTGATCTCTTTAACGGGTCGTCGGGCGGCCATTAGAGGGTGAATGGCCTGTATCCTCTTTGTTCACCGAGGAGGACGCACCGATGACGGACCCGCGTATGGAATCGCTTGCCGAGCTGATCATCGGCCATTCCGTGGCCCTGAAACCGGGCGAGCACGTTCTCATCGAGGCGTTCGACCTTCCCGATGCGATGGTCGTCGCGACGATCGCCGCGGCGCGGCGGGCGGGCGGCCACCCGCATGTCGCCCTGCGAAGCAACCGGGTCCTGGCCGCCCTGAACGCCGACGCGGGTGACGACAACTACCGCGTGTGGGCCGAGTGCGACACGCATCGCATGAAGCTCATGGACGCATACATCGGTCTGCGCGGGTCGCACAACGTCAGCGAGTTCGCCGGCATCCCCGATGCGCAGATGAGCCGGCACGCCCGGCTCTATCAGAAGCCGGTCCACTTCGAGCAGCGTGTCCCGCACACGCGGTGGTGCGTACTGCGCTGGCCGACACCGGCCATGGCACAGCTCGCCGGCGTAAGCACCGAGGCGTTCGAGCAGTTCTACTTCGATGTGTGCACGCTGGATTACGGGAAGATGCAGCGGGCGGTGCAGCCGCTGGCCGACCGCATGGCACGCACCGATCGAGTCCGCATCGAGGGGCCGGGCGACACCGACCTGTCGTTCTCGATCAAGGGTATCGACGCGGTGCCGTGCTACGGCACGCACAACGTGCCCGACGGCGAGTGCTTCACGTCACCGGTCCGCGACAGCGTCAACGGCGTCATCCACTTCAATACGCCGACGATCTACAACGGTGTCTCGTTCGAGAACGTCCGGCTCGAGTTCCGGGACGGCCGGGTCGTGAACGCGACCGCCTCGGAGAACCAGGACAAGCTCGACGCCATCCTCGACACCGACGAGGGGGCTCGGTTCGTGGGCGAGTTCGCACTGGGGTTCAACCCCTACGTCAACGAGGCGATGAAGGACATCCTCTTCGACGAGAAGATCGCGGGTTCACTGCACCTCACGCCGGGCCGCGCGTACGCCGAGGCCGACAACGGCAATCGCTCCGACGTGCACTGGGACCTCGTGCTCATCCAGCGCGCGGAACACGGCGGCGGCCGGATCTACTTCGACGACGAACTCATCCGCGACGACGGGGAGTTCGTCGTGCCGGAGCTGGAGGGGTTGAATCCGCAGGCGTTGAAGTAGCAGGAAGAAAGGACCCAGGGTCCTTTCTTCGGGCCCGGAGCCTCAGGATCGCCGGCAAGATGAAGTAGCACGCCAGCAGCGTGACGCCCAGACCGATCACCATCACCAGGCCGAGCGATTGGATGCCGCGGTGCTTTGCGATCAGCAGGCAGCCGAAGCCGATCATGGACGTCAGCATTGTGAGGGTGATGCCGCGGCCGGTGCCGCCGCTGAGGCCGCGCGGCCGGCCGTCGGGCTCCAGCCGCCAGCGGTGCACGACGTGGACGCCGGCGCTCACGCCGATCCCGAAGATAATGGGCAAGACGATGATGTTCGCGAAGTTCAGCGGCACGCCCAGCAGACCCATGACGCCGAAGGCGCCGATGAAACCGATCGTCACCGGCGCCATCGCGCACAAGGCGTCGCTCAGGCGGCGAAAGTCCAGGCACAGCACGATCAGGATCGCCGCGATCGCGTAGATCGCCGCCTTGATGTACTCGCTCTTGATGATCCTGCTGGATTCGTAGATCTGGACGGTCGGCCCGATCACCGCGACGTCCATGTCGGCGACCGCGCCGCGGACCGAGCTCACGAAATGCTCCAGTCGGTCGGGATCGAGCACGGGTCGCTGCTGCGGGTCGGCGTCGGGATAAACCTGCAGCAGCCACGACCCGTCCCGCCCGATCCAGCTGTCGCGTAAGAACCGCGGCAGGTCGGCCCAGTTCGGCGGCCCCGGCGCCAACGCCGCGTCCACCCACGTCGCCAGTTCGTCCCGGGCGGCCACGTAGGCTGCGTCCAGGCCGGCCCAGGCGCGACGGCGTTCTTCGTCGGGCAGTGACCGCGCGGCGCGTTCCGCGGCCTCGATGCGGGCGGCGAGGTCGTCGATCCGCAGCTTCAGGTCCGGCGGCGCCGTTCGTCCTCGCATCAAGAGACCGGCGCGGACGGCGGTCAGCTGGGTCAGCGTCGTGGCCATGTCGGGCTTGGCGGGCAGCGCGGCAACCTCGCGTTCACGGACGGCCGCGATCATCTGCTGTCGCTGCACTGCATCCGGCGGGAACAGCGTGCCCATGCCGCCGACACGCGACACGCCCGCCGCGCGTTCAAGTCGCTCGACGAGGCCCGGCGCCTGCTGGGGCGTGCACAGCACGACCGCGGTCCAGACGCCCTGTGCGTCATCGTCGACGATCCGGATCTCCCAGTCGACGCTCTCGACGCCCTCTGATTGCAGGTTCAGCACGTTGGGGTCGTACTCGACGCGGAGCGTCAGCATGGCCAGGGCGGCGACGATCACGCCCGCGGTGACAAGCGTCCGGACCGGGTAATCGTCCACGAAGTCGAGGCGGCCGCGTGCGAAGTGGGCGAACTCCCCGCCGGGCCGCAGGCGGATGATCCGTTTCCATCGTCCCGTCAGCGCCAGCAGCGCGACGAACGTACTGAGCACGGCGATCAGGCACAGGATAATGCCGCCGGCGGCGATGGTGCCCATCTCGGCCATACCGAGGAAGTCGGTGAACGCCGTGGCCGCGAAGGCCGTTGCGGTCGTCACGGCCCCGGTCAACATGCCGGGCCCCATCCGCTGGAACACCCGTGACGTCGCCGACGCAAGGTCGTCGTGGTCGTCCCGGATGAGTTCGAGACGGGACACCACGATCAGCGCGAAATCGATGCCGAGGCCCAGCAGGATGACCGTGAAGACCACCGAGAGCAACTGCAGATGCCCGACCGAAAGCATGAGCCATCCGAAACTCCATGCCATGCCGACAAGCAGCGCACCCGCCGCCAGCAACGGGACCATCAGGCCTCGGAACGCGACGACCATCAACAGGGTGATAAGCCCGATCGCGAGCACCGACGCGATCGTCGAGTCGTGGATCGCCTCGGACGTCTCGTCGGCCTCGATGACCGGCAGGCCCGTCACGCCCCACTCGACGTCGGGAATGTCGCTGCCGGCGACGATTCGGCCAATCTCGTCACGCATCCACGCAACCGTGGCGGCGATCCGGTTGATCCCGGAGTCCTCGCTGAGGAGGTGGACGCTGATGAACCGCAGGCGGCCCTGGCCGTCGCGGCTTCTCAGGGGCTGCCACCGATGCCGGGACGGCAGCAGGAAGCCGAAGTCGGCCGGACGCCCGTGGGCCGCGTCGAGATAGGGGTCGAGAAACCGATCGAGGTCCGCCAGCGCGGACGGATCGCCCCGGGCCTCGCCGAGCTGGGCGAGCAGTACGGCCAACGCCGCGTTGGCGTTCCCGGCCGCGGCGATCCGGCGGGCCGCGGCGATCCGGTCGAGCGCCGGGGCGAACTCGTCGGGACCGGCGAGGCGGAAGAACGTGGGCCCGGCGAGACCGACGTCGAAGCCCGCGTCGGCGCTCGCAATCTGCGGTCCCGTGCGGATCCGGTCTGCGATCGTCCTGGCGAGTTGGTCCACCCGCGCGTCATCCGGCGATCCGTCGAGGACGACGATAGCGTCGAGGTAGTGCGGATAGTTCCGCTTGTATTGCGCGTACCGTTTGTTCCAGGGTTCGTCGGGGTCAACCAGCGCGCTGCGATCCGCGTGGAACTCCAGCCCAACCGCGGTGATCGCGAGGCTCGCGGCAGCCACGAGCAGACAGATAAACAGCGTCAGTTTCGGTCGAGCCGCGACTGTGCGGCCCCAGGATGCAAGGAAGATGTCGCGGACCCGCTCGTGCATGTCAGGTGGTGGCGTGGATACTCGGACGCGAGCGGCCGTGCGAACTGCGCAGTCTGTATGGAGAGGGCGAACGATACCGACGGACCGATCAGTTTACCAGCGCTGACCAACCGGTACAGGTCAGTTTCTCACTCGCGCAAGGTGGCATGATCTCTCGCCGGAGCCCACCCGCGCGATCGAGGGAGCCGATACGAGCAGTGACCCGGACAACGATGTGTGAGGCGCTAGGGGAGAGAGAGCAAGGATGAATGGAATTCGCCTAGGCCAACTTCTGATCGAGAGCGACGTTCTCACGAGTCGCCAGGTCGACGCCATTATCGTCGAGCAGGAACGCACCGGCGAGCCGTTCGGGCTCCTGGCCGAGCGACTCTTCGGCGTCGATCCCCGGAAGATCGAAGACGCGTGGGCCCGGCAGTACGCGGGACTCACGCGAACGGTGAAGCCCGAAGTCGAGATCTTCGACGATCAAGCCGTGACGCTGGTGACCCGACGCCAGGCATGGCAGTTCAGGATCCTGCCGATGCGGTTCGAGGGGCGCGAGTTGCTTATCGCCACCACGCAGCAGCACCTTCGGCGGGCCCTGCGGTTCGCGACCAATGTCATCGGCATCCCGGTGTTCTTCGTAATGGCCGATCCGCTGGAACTCGGACGCGTCCTGTGTTCGCGTTATCCGCTGCCCGGAATGACGCCCGAGTCGGTGGTCGAGGATCCGGTGTCGGGGTCGTGCCAGAACCTGGCTGCGTGAGACTGTCGAGCAAGCAAGGCGTTCAGCCTGTGGCTGGGGCAGCTTGTCTGCCCCTGTGCTTTGTGAGTCGATAGACGACTACAGGGGCGGGCGAGCCGCCCCCGCCACGGTCACTGATCGAGCACCCGATAAGCGGCGATGGCGACCCGTGGCATCTGGTACGCGCACCACGACGCGCAATGTACGGGCGGCAGACGAAAGTCTTTGACTTCGGTCGATTCGCTTTGGACATTCCACCTGCGAGATTCCAGACCTCGCGGAGGGAGCACGTACATGAACATCGTTGGTTATGGGGTGGTTGCTGTTGCCGTGTTGTCATGCGGCGGCCTGGTTCCGGTTGCCGCCGCGGCGAATCCGGGGAACGACACCGCCAGTCGATCATCGCAGGTGCCTGAGAGCCGCCGCGCGGAGGTGGTCCGGATCGAACGCGAGTACCGCCAGCGGCTTGCACGGCTCGACCACCTGCGCAAGCTCGCCGAGAGTCAGGACGACTCGGATCGGCTGGTCGAGCTCGACGAGCTCTACGAGCGGCTCCGGGAGCACCGCGACGAGGCCCGGGAGCTGTGCGAGACCCGCCACGACCACCGCCAGGTGAACCGCGCCGAGCGATTGAAACGAGACCGAGCCCTCCGGGAACTGCCTGCCGAGTACCGCGAGACGCGTCAAAGCCGCCGTCAGATCCGTGGCACGGCGCGTGAGCGGGCGGAACAGCGGTGGATCGAGGCTCGTCGTGAGACCGCCGCCAGGGTCTCAGGTGCCACCCACATCAGGCACGCCGCCAGCCGCCTGGCGCAGAAGCGGTGGCGCGAGGAAGCTCGCGACAACGGTGCCCGGCGTTGGGAGCGGGCGGCGCGTCGCAGCGGCATGCTCTCGGATCGTTACGTGCAGCGCGAGGGCGATGCCGTCATTTCACCCGACGACGCGGATCGGGAGTTCGAGCGGCTGTGGCGCGAGGTTGGTGTCCGGGTGCAGGAAAGTCCCGGCGGTTCATCGTATGAATAGAACGGGTGCCATGCTTCTCTCGCCAAAGGCGGGAGAAGCATGCGCCTTGCACGTCGCCGCGGCATGCTTCGCACGCCTTCGGCGTGTGAAGCATGGCACTACACGGTACGGTCGAGTCGAGACTCCTTATTCGCAGTCGCCAAGGTGCAGCAGCAGTGCCCAGAGATCCAGCAACCCGACGAGGCCGTCGCCGTCGAGGTCCGCCGGGCAGTTGTCCGGGTCGTCGCAGTCGCCGAGGTTCGCAAGCAGTTCGATCACGTCCAGGCCGTTGACCACGCCGTCGCCGTTGAGATCCCACGGGCAAGTCTTGCCCGCGCAGATGCCCCAGGAATAGAACAGTGCGAGGAAGTCGTGGATGTCCACGACGTCATCGCCGTTGAGGTCCCATGGGCATGACGCGCCGGAGGGGCACGGGCCCCAGTTGGCGAGCAGGCCGAGCATGTCGACGACGTTGACGTAGCCGTCACCGTTGAAGTCTGCCGTGCACGGTGGTGACGGCGGGTTGTTCAGCAGCACCGCGACGGAACCGCCGTCGGGGCTCTCGTCCTGGTTGACCGTCACGAGGTCGGGCAGCCCGTCGCCGTTAAAGTCGCCGTTGGCCACGAAGCTCGGATCGCCGTCGACGCTGAACGGGATGGGCTTGTTGAACGGAATCGTCCCGCCCTCGGTCGCGCCCAGCTGGTTCTCCAGGACCTGTATGGCCGGGCCGATCTGCAGGTCGTCGGCCGCAACCGCGAGATCCGGCCGGGCATCGCCGTTGACGTCCACGATGTCCACCGAGGTCGGCGCGTCGCCGACATCCACGATGAAGCTGGGCGCGAACGATCCGTCCTGGAGATTCACGAGGATCGATACCGTGTCGTCATCCTCGTCGGACGTGGCGAGGTCCGGGTAACCGTCGTCGTTGAGATCACCGATCGCGATGTCGGAGGGGTTCTGGCCCACGTCGTAGAAGACCGGCGGCGCGAACGTGCCGCCACCCTGGCCGAGCAGTACGAAGACCCGCCCCTGCGTCTCGCCGCCGGCGAACCCCACCGCGCTGTCGCCGGGGCCGGCGAGGTCCGGGCACTTGTTGCCGTCAAAGTCGCCGGACAGCATCGCCGTGAGCCCCATGCCGAGCGGTACCAGCGACGACTCGGCCAGCGAGAACATCCCGGTGCCGTCGTTGGCGAGGATCACGACGGCCTCGTCGAGGGCGTTCGCCACGGCAAGGTCGGCGAAACCGTCCTCGGTGAAGTCCGCGACCGTGATCGCGGTGGGCTGGTCGCCGGTGAACACGTCCTGCGAGAACGTGAAGTTGCCGGTCCCGTCACCGTCGTTGAAGAAGATCCATACGCTGTCGCTGTCGGCATTCGTGACGGCGATGTCCAGGTGGGCATCGGCGTTGAAAAGTCCGAGCGCGACGTCGCTGGGATTGTTGCCGACCGGGATCGCGGCATTGGCGATCAGGCCGTCCCAGTCGCCGCCTTGGTTCAGGAACACCTGGATGGCGCCGGGCGCATCGGGATCGTCGTTGGGGATGGCCGCGACCACGTCGGGCGTGCCGTTGCCGTCGAGGTCGCCGACGGCCGCGATGTTCGGAAGACCGGCGGCCGGCGTGACGTCCGGCGGGTCGAACCCGACCTCGGGAATGTCGACGAACCCGATCAGGATCGACGCGACGGCGTTGATCGTCGGGCACGCCGGAGCTTCGGCCGTCGCGAGCGTCGTGAACACCTCGGGGAACGTCGAGTAGACGTTGCCCCAGCAGCAGCCGTCGAGGTTGGTGTCGCTGATGCCGAAGAGGGTCCCGGCTGCGGTCGGCGTCACGTCGTTATAAAGGTTTCGATCGCCACACGCGCCCGACGGGCCGACCGCGATCGTTCCGACCGGCGCGAAGTCGCCGAGAAAGCCGTACGGTTCGTCGAGGTCGCCCTGGGTCAGGGCGACGAGGCCGCCGCCGGCGTCGAGAAAGTTCGCGACGTCTCCGGCGCGGCTGTTCAGCAGGTCGCTTTCGGCCTGGGTGATCCCGCCGGCGGTGTACGAGGCCGGGCTGGGCACGAAGATCATGCCATAGCCCGACAGCCCGATGACGCCGATCGTCTCGTCATTGACGAAGGCCACCAACTGCGGTTGGGGAAGCAACGCCGAGACACCCAGCAGCCAGCTGCCCGCCTGCGAGCCGGGATCCACGCCCAGCGCCAGGATGCCGACCTGGCCGTTGGTCACGTTGGTGAATGTTTCGTGCACGAGCCCGGCGTAGACGTTCTGGGCCCCGTGGCTGTCCGCCGCATCACCGACAAGCAGCACCGGGCCCGACGCCGCGCCGGACACCAGCCCAAGAACCGCCGTTACGCCCGCAAGGCAGTGCCGGATATTCGTCGAACAGGTCATCATCGGGTCTCTCCGCCAGAATTCGAAGAACAAGACGCCCCCTTGGTATGTGCGCCACGGTAACCGTTTCGGACGCCAAGTCCAAGAACTATCAAGAGCATGTTCCCATCGACGTTCCGTCAGCCGTCGCCGGTCAGGCTGCTGAGCGTCGATTGCACATCGGCCCTGATCCGCTCGGCGGCGGGCCAGTGGCGGTCTGCGAGCAGGTCCAGCGCGCTCTGGCCGCGCCGCTGTGCCTCGCGACCGTCCCCGTGTGCGGCCTGCAGCGCCGAGAGCTCGCCCAGTGTCTCGGCGAGCCCCAGTCGCAGCGATGCCTTCTCCTGCTGCGCGGTGAACATCGACTCGAACAGTTCGCGTGCCGTTTCCAGGTAATCCTCTGCCTCATCGTTCCGGCCGGCTGTCGCCAGTGCAGTGCCGAGGTCCATGTTCAGTCTCGCGTGATTGGCCCGGAGATCGATGTTCTCAGGGTCGCCGACCGCGAGCATGTCAAAGATCGCCATGGCGTCTCGAAAATGCTCGACCGCCGCGGTCGTGTCGTCCGCGCTCATGGCAAGCAGGCCGCGTGCCTCGTAGCTGCTCGCCACGAACGCTTGGTAGTCCGTGTTGTCCGGGTTCTGCTCCGACAGCGCGATGATGATCGA
>SMVB01023520.1_pt1 | contig 16283 bp, 12 predicted proteins | sample 2456461 | NCBI WGS metagenome assembly SMVB01 (sample SAMN11095934, study PRJNA526329) | marine sediment metagenome | biome: Marine sediment; feature: Surficial sediment; material: Deep marine sediment; isolation source: Hadal surficial sediment | place: Pacific Ocean | collected 2014-05 | depth...
CACGGGCACGACTGGGCCCTCTCCCGGGCGCGGCAATGGGCGCTGTGGCGGCACGGAGATTGCGAGCTACGATCACGTCTCCAATGGCATCCGATGGCATCGGATCTGGCGTGACCGCACGGGAAGAGAGTTTCGAAATGCAGAGTCCCCCTCTCGGCGCACCTTCAACTCTCGGCCTCGTCCGGGCGCTCCTCACGATCCCCCTGCTCCTCGCACCGGCCGACGCTCAGGGGACCGTGGCCACCCAGTTGTTCGGACCCTTCGGCGCGGCAGGGGGGGCCGGCGTGCCTCCACCCGGTCCCTTCCGGCTGCTCGCGGCGACCCACGGCTTCGGGCAGCTGCTGCCGCACAGGGTGTTCGAGCTGGACGGCTCCGGCAACCCGACGATGCAGGTGGTCGACGTCCGCTCCCTCGCCGACATCATCGACAACGTCGCGGCGAACAACCCGATCCACGCGATCCAGCCGTGGCCGCAGAGCGCGACGCTGCCGAACGGGCTCGGGGGCAACCAGTTCATCGCCGTCCGCTTCACGGGCGACATCGATCTCACGACGGTGCTCGACTCCTCGGTCGCCGGTCAGGCGAGCTTCGGGCTCCTCGGCACGATCACCGTCGTCGCGGTCAATCCTGCGCTCGGGACCGTCGTGCCCGTTCCCGGTCGCGCGTTCATCGGTGGTCGGACCTACGCGGGGACTTCGGTGGGCGGTCAGCTCCCGCTCCAGACCTGGTTCTCGGCGTCGGGCGGCCAGCTCGTCGCGAACCCGGGCATCGACAACGACCAGGACGGCGTGCCGGACGGGCTCGGCTTTCCCGGGACGGAGCCCGCGACCTCGTTTGCGGGGGACGTCCTGCTCGCGAACCCGGCGACCTTCGTGTTCGTGCCCGACGCGGACGGCGACCTTGCGACGCACGAGACGTTCCCCGCGGGGCGGGAGATCCGGCTCCAGGTCTCGACGGCCGTCCACTCGACCGGCGGCCCCACGCTGGCGGACCCGGCCCTCGCAGCGGCGACCGTCGGACCGGACACGATCGCGCCGGAGGTCCGGTTCGTGCCCTTCGGGGGACCGCTCATCAGCCCGGGTGATGGCGACGTGGGCGTCGACCCTGGGACGTCGATCCGCGTCGTGTTCACCGAGCCCCTCCAGCCGCTCAGTGTCGGGAGCCTGCCGGACGGCTCGTTCCCGGGCCTCTCGCCGGCGATCGCGGTCCGATTCGGTCCGCCGGGCTACGTCACGGACGTCCCGTTCACGGCGCTGCCCGCCTCGCCGTTCGACCTGTCCCTGTACGTGCTGACGCCCGCGTTCGCGTTCCCGGGGGAGGGTCCGGCAGGTCTCGCGTGCGGGCCCTTCAACCGCGTCGACGTCGCCGTGAACCCCGGCACGCTGCAGGACCTCGTCCAGAACACGAACCAACTCGCCGCCGCGACGTTCTTCGAGACCGGCGCAGGGCCCGGGCTCGTGAACGCGCCGGTCGCGCCGGACGCGATCTACGCCGCGACGGTCGGCGCCACGCCGAGCCTCGCCGTGATCGACCTCAACGGCTTCGGCGCCTCGACGGGTGATCCCACCTTCGACTTCTCTCTGAGCGAGGGCCACTCGAACTATCCGAACAACCCCAACGTCCATTTCCAGGGGACGTCGCTCCTGCCGCCGCTCGCGCCCGGCTCGTGCACGGTGGACGGCGGCTCGGCGGGCGTGTTCACGCTGACGCTCGACAGCAACCTCGACGCGCGGCTCGTGCGGCCGCCGCTCGTGCGCTCCCTCGGTGACATGATGCTCGGGCACGCTCTCGACGGGACCTTCGATGACGCGCCCGCCCCGTTCGGCTGCCAGGCGGGCGGCGGCAACGTGTGCGCGCTCGACGGCCTCAAGATCGTGAGCACCGCCCTCGGGGGACCGAACACGCTCGAGCCCGACGGTCCCACGGGCATTCTAACGCCCGGCGCCGAGAACCTGATCTCGTGGGCACCGCACCCCAACCCGCCTCCCATGCAGTTCCCACCACTGTGCATCGCACCGAACATCGGCACGCAGGAACCGACGTCGGTCGACTCGGGCCTCGCGCACGTGAACCTGCTCGCCCCCGGCGACCCGTTCGGCGATCCCGGGCTGGGAATACCGCCGAGCGGCCTCTTGACGCCGGAGCAGAACGCGTTCTTCCAGGGGCCGACGCAGGGCGAGATCCTGATCACGAATTGCACGCCGTACCAGGTGCGCCAGCAAGTCGGGCACTTCCTCTACGCCGTCGATCGCGTGGCGGGCGAGGTCGTCGTCTTCTCGAGCAACCGGATGACCGTCATCGACCGCATCCCGCTGCCCGATCCGACGACGCTCGCGATGTCCCCCGAATTGGACTTCCTTGCCGTCGTGAATCAGACCGCGGACACGGTCAGCTTCGTCGACATCGACCCCGCTTCGGCCACGTTCCACACGGTCGTGCACGAGCTCCAGGTCGGCAGCGCGCCGCGCGGCATCGCGTGGGAGCCGGGCAACGAGGACATCATCGTCTGCAACGAGGGCGACGACACGCTCTCCATCGTCTCGGCCTTCACCTTCCAGGTACGCAAGGTCGTCGGCGCCGGACAGGACGGACCCTTCGAGGTCGCGATCACGCCGCGGCAGACGCAGTTCGGCTTCCTGCGCAACGTGTACTTCGCCTACATCCTCGGCCGGGACGGACAGGTCTCCGTGTTCGAGTCGGGCCCGAACGGCGTGAACGGGTGGGGCTACGATGACGTCATCGGGCAGGCCGGCGTCGTGTTTGCGAGCCCCAAGACGATCCAGGCCGACCCGCTCGACGTGAACTCCGCCGTCTGGATCGTGCACGAGGGGCCGTTCCCGAGCGGAGTGCCGGGCGAGGGCGCGCTCTCCAAGCTGGTCTTCGACAGCGGACTCCTCGGCCAGATCAACCTGACGGGGGCCGACCTCGGCCACCCGCACTTCCGGGACATGCAACTGCGCGTCCTGGTCTCCGTGGGCGAGGCTGAGCTCTCCGGCATCCCGCTCGACATCGCCTTCGACGACCTGCGCAACCTCGGCGGTCTCGCGAACGAGCACTCCGTCTTCAGCGCGGGCACGCCCGTGCCCGTCAACGGCAAGGGGCTCGTGCGCCGACTGCCGGGCTCCGGCGCGTGGGTGAACACGAACGAACCGCGATACGCGTTCCTCTCGGTCCCGAACCCCAGAGGTGGCCAGGGCGTCGTCGACGTCCTGCGGCTCGACGTCGCGGGCACGCCGCGCATCGACACGAACGCGCACCAGGTCGGCGTGCAGTCGATCCCGCTGCCCGGCGTGGCGACGTTGATGGACTACTTCCGGCAGTAGAGTGCGTTCGGGGCCGTAGCCGTCCGTTACCTCTCCGTTTCGTTCCTGCTTCCCCGGCTTGTCTTCTTCCGGTCAGACACCGGCGCCAGTTGGAGCCGGATGAGGCTCATGGACTTGTCGTGGGGTTTCCAGGCGAATTGATCCTCGGGAACGACCTCGAGCAGCTTGCGCGTGAGCACGGCCTCCCGTTCGAAGTCTGCGGTGAGGTCCTGGCAGAGGGTTATTCGTGAACTCCTGTGGTCATCGTGGCTTGCGCGTGGTCTTCGGCAGAGTTGTACAGCCAGCCTGGTGACACCGTGCTGTCAGCATGCTGCTCCCTTCCACGGCCGACCTCAGCTGCTACGCTGGCCGGATGACCCTCCCCTGTGCAGCCCTGGTCGTCCTCTGTCTCTCGTCCGCGCCCATCCAGGAAGGTGGGGCGGCCCATTGGCCGCAGTTCCTCGGCCCTGGCGGTGCCCCGCGTACGGACTCGCAGCCGACCTCCCTGGCCTTCGACCTCGAGCAGGACGTGCTGTGGCGCGCCCCATTGCCCGCGGGCGCCTCCTCCCCGTGCATCTGGGAGGGCCGCATCTTCCTGACCGGACACGAGGAGGGGCGGCTGATCATGCTGGCCCTCGACCGCACGAGCGGCGCCGAGCTGTGGCGCCACTCGGTCGAGTTCACGCCGCCGCCCTTCTATGGCCACAGCGACGCCAGCCCCGCGGTGCCCACGGCCTGCACCGACGGCGAGCGCGTCATCTTCTACTTCGGAGACTGGGGTCTCATCGCCCGGAACCTGGACGGCGAGCTGCTCTGGGAGAAGCCCCTCCCGGTCCCGGACGACGCGATCTTCGGCATCGGCAGCTCGCCGATCCTCATCGACGACATGGTGATCCTGTCCCGCGACGGTTGTCCGGACTCCAGCATCCGGGCCTTCGCCGCGGAAGACGGCGAGCTGCTCTGGCAAGTCCCACGGCTGGGGTTCGGCTACTCCTTCGGCACGCCCTACCTGTGGCAGAACGCGGAGCGCCTGGAGTTGATCGTCGCCGGCACCCAACGCCTGACCGCACTGGACCCGGCCACGGGGGCCGAGCTCTGGCGCGTCACCGGCCTGTGCAGTTTCGTGTGCACCACGCCCGTGGGCGACGCAGAGCGACTCTACTTCGCGGCCTGGTCGACGGGGGGCGCCGAGGGTCGGGAGCTGGTCGAGTCCCTCTTCGGCGACGAGACCTTCAATGCCGAGCAGTTGGCCGATGCGGCGGCGGCCTTCGCGCGCCTGGACAGCGACGGCGACGGCAAGGTGACCGTCGAGGAGCTGCCGCCCTGCCGGGCGAAGAGTGCCTTCGGCGTGGCCGACGACAACCACGACGGGGTCTGGGACCTGGAGGAGTACGTGCCCTTGCACAATCTGCCCAAGGGCCCCGGGAAGAACCTCATGATCGCGGTCGCAGCCGGCGGGAAGGGCGACGTCACCGGCAGTCACGTGACCTGGAGCCGGCGCCGCGGACTACCCTACGTCGCCTCGCCCCTCTTGCACGAAGGTCGCATCTGGCTCTTGAAGAGCGGCGGCTTCGTCACCTGCCTCGACCCGAAGACCGGCGAGGCCCACTTCGACCGCGAGCGCCTCGACGACCGCGGCGAGTACTACGCCACCGCGGTCGGCGTGCCCGGACACGTGATCGTGGCCTCCGGCGATGGGACGATCTACGTCCTGAAGTCCGCGGACGCGTTCGAGCTGGTCACCACCGTCGAGCTCGGCGAGCGCATCCAGGCCACGCCGGCCGTGGTCGACGGCAAGGTCTACGTGCGTACCCGCACGAGCCTGCTGGCCTTTGGCCGGTGAATACGGTGTCGCACACTTCCGCGACACCGTACTCCGGCGCTCAAGCACTCGGCGCCGGGGCACGTACGTCCACCCTCCGGAAGTGCGCGCTGAAGTGGCGCAGGACCTCGGGCCCGGATTCGATCTCGACGCCGCGCACCTCGTCGCGGCGCTCGAAGACGCGGCGCACGATCTCGATCACGTAGTCCATCTGGCTCTTCGTGTACGTGCGGCGCGGGATCGCGAGGCGCACGAGCTCCTGGGGCGCGGGGAGTTCTTCGCCCGTGCGTTCGTCGCGGGCGTTGCGCATGAGGCTGCCGATCTCGCACGAGCGGATGCCGCCCTCGAGGTAGAGCTCGATCGCGAGCGCCTGGCCGGGGTACTGGCGCCAACCGAGGTGGGGCAGGAAGCGGCCGGCGTCGAGGAAGATCGCGTGCCCGCCGGCGGGCAGGACGACCGGGATCCCGGCGGCGTCGAGGTGTTCGACGACGTAGCGGATGCTCGCGTGGCGGTACTCCTGGTAGGCCTCGTCGAGCACCTCGCGCAGGCCCTGGGCCACGGCCTCGAGGTCGCGCCCGGCCATGCCGCCGTAGGTCGGAAAGCCCTCGGTCACGACGAGGCGCGCGCGCAGCTCGCGCGCGAGCTCGGGCTCGCGCACGGCGAGGAAGCCGCCGATGTTGGCCATGCCCTCCTTCTTGGCGCTCATCGTGCAGCCGTCGGCGAGGGCGAACATGTCGTGGACGATGTCCTTGATCGGCCGGCCTCTCTGATCGGGCTCGCGGCGGCGGATGAGGTACGCGTTCTCGGCGAAGCGGCAGGCGTCGATGTACAGCGGGACGCCGGCCTGGTCGCACAGCGCGCGGACTGCGCGCAGGCAGGCGAGGCTCACGGGCTGGCCGCCGCCGGCGTTGTTCGTGATCGTCACCATGACGAGCGGCACGTGGCCCGCGTGCTCCGCGAGGCAGCGCTCGAGGGCGGGGAGGTCCATGTCACCCTTGAAGGGGAAGTCGCTCTCCATGTCGTGGCTCTCCGCGCACGGCAGGTCGAGCGCCGTCGCGCCCGTGGCTTCCACGTTCGCGCGCGTCGTGTCGAAGTGCGTGTTGTTCGGCACCACGTCGCCGGGCCCCGTGAGCGTCTGGAACAGGAGGTGCTCGGCGGCGCGGCCCTGGTGCGTCGGAATGACGTGCTCCAGGCCGAAGATCTCGTGCACGCTCGCCTCGAAGCGATAGTAGCTCCGCGCGCCGGCGTACGACTCGTCGGCGCGCATGATCGCCGCCCACTGCTCGCTGCTCATCGCGCCGGTGCCGCTGTCGGTCAGGAGGTCGATCAGCACGTCCTCCGCGGCGAGCAGGAAGAGGTTGCCGTGCGCCGCGCGCACGAGCTCCACGCGCTCCGCGTGCGTCGTCATGCGCAGGGGTTCGACGGACTTGATGCGGAACGGCTCGATGATGGGGAGGGGGCGGGTCATGTCGGTCTCGTTGCCCTGGTCTCAGGTCGTCTGCCCGCCGTCGACGACGAGCACGGTGCCGGTCACGTGGGCGGCGGCTTCGGAGAGGAGGAACAGGACGCACGCTGCGACGTCCTCGGGACGCCCGAGCCGGCCCAGGGCCGACTCGTCGCGCGCGCGCTCCCGGATCTCCGCGGGCAGTGTACGGGTCATGGCGGTCTCGATCATGCCGGGCGCCACGGCGTTCACGGTGATGCCGCGCGGCCCGAGCTCGCGCGCCGCCGTGCGCGTGAGCCCGATCAGGCCGGCCTTCGAGGCGGAGTAGGCCGCCTGGCCGAACTTGCCGCGCAGGCCGTTGATCGAGGCCACCTGGACGATGCGTCCGCGTCCGCTCGCGCGCATGTGCGACGCGACGGCGCGCAGGACGCGGAACGCGCCCGTGAGGTTCACGTCCAGCACCGCCTGCCACTCCTCGTCCGCGAGCTTCCACAGCGCCCGGTCGCGCGCGATGCCGGCGTTGTTCACGAGCAGGTCGATGCGCGACTCCGCGCGCGCGATCTCCGCGATCACGCGCTCGACGGCCTCCGCGTCACACAGGTCGACCGCGTGATGGACCGGCGCCGTTCGGAAGTCGTCTTCCGTGGCCTCGGGTCCCGGGGCGGCGACGTCCAGGCCGTGTACGCGCGCGCCGGCGCGGCACAAGGCGGCGAGGATCGCCCGGCCGATGCCGGAGGCGGCGCCGGTGACGATGGCGACGTCCCCGTCGAAGTCCGCGCGCAGGTGTCCCACCCGGCCCTACGCTCTCCCGGCCCCGGCGAGTCGCTCGAGCTTGGCCTTGCGGAATGCGCCCCAGATCGCGGCGCCGATCGCGCCGGCGTAGACGGAGTCGGCGTGCGTGCAGAGCTCGATCTCCATCCCGCGCTCGATCGCCGTCTCCGTCATCGCGGCGAAGAGGCCCTCGTCCTTCGCGAGCCCGCCGGTCACGATGACCATTCCCGCGCACTTCGAGGACTTCAGGAGCTTCACGAGCCTGCCGGCCATCGAGAGGTGGATACCCTTCACGATGTTCGCGGTCGCGATCCCGCGGCTGACCATGTTGATCACGTCGGTCTCCGCCAGCACGGCGCAGATGCTCGAGACGGGCTCGGGGGCGTCGGCGCGCTTCGAGAGCGACCCGACCTCGTCGAGCGCCACGCCGAGGTAGCGGCTGATGTTCTCCAGGAACTGTCCCGAGCCGGAGGCGCACTGGCTCGTCATCCTGTAGTCGAGCACCTTGCCGCGGGCGTCCATCCGGATCACGCGTCCGTGCAGGGCGCCGATGTCGAGCGCGGCGCGCGCCTCGGGCACGAGGAACAGCCCGCCGCGCGCGTGGGTCGTCATCGAGTAGAAGTGGCCCGTGCGGAAGGACACGTTCTCGGCCTCGCCCGTCGTCGCGACGTATTCGATCTCCGCCGCGTCCACGCCGGCCTCGCGCAGCGCCTGGGTGTAGGCGGCGTCGACGACCTGGTGGAACTCGCGGCCGCGAATGCGGCGCAGCCCGCGTCCCAAGAGCCGCTGCTCGACGGCGGAGTCCTCCATGATGACGCACTTGACCGCGCTCGAGCCCACATCGATTCCCGCTGTCAAGGTCATGCCGGGCCTCCCGCTGCCATGGAAACTGCGCCCGCTTCGGCGAACTCCTCGCGCACGGCGAACAGCGCGGCGCCGAGCGCGCCCGTGTAGATCGAATCGGGCGAGATGTTGATCGTGCGCTCCCCGAAGCTCTCCTCGACGAGCTGCCGCAGGGCGCTGACCGCGGCCTCGTTCTTGGCGACGCCGCCCGTGAACGTGAACTCCTCGTGGACGCCGCCCGAGCGCGAGATCAGGGACATCGCGCGCAGCATGATGGCGCGGTGGAGGCCGGCGAGGATGTCCTCGCGCCGCTGGCCCATCGCCAGTCGGTCGCGCAGTTCCGCGCCCGCGAACACGGTGCAGGTCGAGTTGATGCGCACGGGGCGGCGGCTGCACATGGCCATCGGGCCGAGCTCGTGCAGCCCGAGGTTCATCTCGTCCGCGATGTAGCCCAGGTAGCGCCCGCAGCCCGCCGCGCAGCGGTCGTTCATCTGGAACGACGTCACGACGCCGCGCCCGTCGACCTGGATCGCCTTCGTGTCCTGGCCGCCGATGTCGAGCACCGTGCGCGTCCCGGGGAACAAGGCGTGCGCGCCGAGGCCGTGGCAGAGGATCTCGGAGCGGATGAACTCCTTGCGGAATGGCAGGCGCGCGCGTCCGTAGCCCGTGCCGACGGTCTGGGTCTCGACGAGCTGCATCTCGACTACGCCTTGGACGGCGCTGCGCAGGTCGGCCTTCAGCGCGTCGGAGATCCGGTAGCTCCCCAGCGCAACCTCGAGGGCGCGCTCGATCAGGTCCTGGAGGCTCGAGGCGGGCACGTGGCTCTCGACGGCGAGGATCGACTTGTCGTAGACGCCCAGCAGCGTCTCGAACGGGAGCTTCGTCGTCTCCGCCACGCCCTCCGCGAGCGACATGTACTGGGAACCGGCGATGTCGCGGAAGAAGTCCGAGCGCGGTTTGGTGCCCGGCTCGAAGAGCGACGCCGCGACCTCGCGCATGCCTTCGAAGATCTCGTCGAGCGCGGCTTTGGCGCGCCTGGGGTCGGCGAGCTCCGCGGCGAAGGCGCGACACTGAGCCTCCAGCTCGGAGAGCAGGTACAGGTGTTGCTCGGAGCGGAAAGCGAGGCGCACGGACTCGATCAGCAGGCCCGCGTGCGCCGCGAGGTCGGTGTGTCGCTCGAGGGCCCGTGCGAACAGGGTGAAGCGCGCGTCTAGGAAGGCCTCGTTGCGCGCGATCTCGCAGGCGACGTCGTAGTTGGAGCGGCTGTTCGTGATGCCGCGCCCGAGGACCGCGCCCGTGTCGTCCACGACGAGGGCCTTCGTGGTCGTCGAGCCGAGGTCGATCCCGACCCAGCACTTCACGAGGCAGCCTCGACCGGCTCGTGCCCGGTTTGCTTCTGCGCGAGCATCTGGAAGTACGACTCGAGCCGGTTCTTGATGTTCGAGGCGGAGAAGTAGCGCGGATCGACGAGGTCCGTCTCGATGAAGCAACCGGGCCGGCCCGTCCGCTCTTCGATCGCGCGCAACATCACGAGCTGGCCCGCGGAGAACGAGTTGCAGCTCTTGATCGAGTTGATGAGGAAGCCGTCCGCGTCGTAGTCCTCGATGTAGCCCACGATCATCTCCACGCGGGTCGCGAGGTCGAGGTTCGTGTAGCAGCCGAGGCAGTACTCGGCCAGCGTCTCGAGCGGGCGCTCCGGGTCGTGCCGGAACCCGCGGTCGTACACGCCGCCCACCTTCGTGTAGGTGCTGGCGACGATCACCGCGCGCTCGTCGTAGAACATCTTCCAGAACTCGCGGAAGTGGGTCCAGTTGGGCGGGCCCTCGACGACGATGCGGAACCGCTCGTCGTCGATCGGGCCCTCCGGCGTGATCGGCCCGAGGCCCTGCGCCTGGCGCGCGTCCACCTCCTCGCGCAGCATGCGGTAGTACTCCACGGCCTCCGGTGTGCCGCGGAACGCGGTGAAGAGCGGGCCGATGTAGTAGACGCCGCCGAAGTAGGCGTCGATCGGCGACGGCCTGTGCTTGGCTGACTCCAGGACGTGGACGAGGTCGTCCTCGGCGAGCACCGAGTTGCCGAGCAGTGTGCGCAGGAGGTCCTCGTCGAAGGCCTTGCCCGTGACCGCCTCCAGCTTCGGGATCACCTCGGTCCGCAGTTGCTTGACGACGTACTCGATCATCGCCGGTTCCGCGCGCCCCGTCGACTGGTAGGGGACGTGCAGCATCGCGACCGGGCACTCATACTGCTCCCGCAGGAGCTCGAACCACTTCATGAACGTGAAGCAGCCCGTGTAGGAGAGCAGGAGCAGGTCGGGCTCGGGCAGCTTCTGACCCGTGGGTCCGATGTTCCCTTTCATCATCATCCCAATGTCGCACTTCACATAAGTGCAGACGTCCTCGGAGTGGCCGGCGCGTTCGGCTTCAGCGATGTAGCCGGCGGACTGCTTGCGCATCCCTGCTTGCAGGGCATTGATCTCGGGGTGCACGGGCAGCGTGTCGAACGCGAGCATGAGCTCCGTCAGGTTGCCGGGCACGAAGGTGTAGACGACCTTGCGTCCCGTCTCGTGCGCCCGCGCGAGGAGCTCGAAGTGCGCGGCGATCATGTCCTTCTGGCGTTGCATCGACGCCTCTTTCACGATGTTCGCCTTCATTCGTCGCCCCAGAGTTTGATGGTGTCCGCAAAGGTGCCCGCCTGTTCGCGGATGGGCTGCATCTGCCCGGTGTTCTCGGCGTACTTGAATGCCGTGTAAGCGATTCCTGCCTCGTCGAGCGCCGACTGCAGCATCGGTCGCTCGAGCAACGCGGGATCGCAGAAGCTGGGCGCGGCGCACACCACGCCCTCGGCCGCGCGGCGCCGAACGGTCTCGACGAGGCGCGCGCCCTTCGGCTGGCCGTCCGGCACGAACCTGCAGGCGGATTCCTGTTCGTCGCCGAGGTAGGCCTCCGCCAGGACGCGCACGGGATCGCCGTCCGTCTCGAGCGCATCGCCCGCGTCGTGCCCGAGCCAGCGCAGCACGGGCATGAAGTCGTCGTCGATGAGGTCGCAGCCGGCGCGCTCGAGCGTGCGAATGAGGGTGAGCGGCGGCTGTTCGCAGAACGCGCCGGTCAGCAGCACGCGCGCATTGTCGACCATGGCGCGTTCTTCCTCGCGGACGAGCGCCAGGTACTCCGCGAGGACGCGCGTGTGCTCCTCGACCGGCAGCACCATGCCCGCGCGCAGGAGCAAGTAGGCCTCGCTCGCCGGCGCGCGCCACGGCTCGGCTGCGCGCAGGTCGTAGAGCTCGCGCACGAGCTTGCGGTTCGCGTCGTAGAGGGTGATCGCCGCGCGCAATGCCTCGTCGTCCGGCTCGCGGCCCGACAGGGCGCAGAGCTCGGACCAGAGTTCGCGCAGGACGACCTCGTAGAACGCGCCGCCGACCTCGGGCGCGAAGTTCTGCGGCACGTCGAGGTAGCGCGTGTACTTGTCCGGGAACAGGATCCGCCAGATGCCGGAGAGGTTGCGGATCACATCGCAGGTCGACGGGAAGATCATCCCGTCCAGCACGTCGAGGCGGCCGGAGAGACCCAGCTCGACGACGGACCGCGGCAGGTGGCAGATGTAGGACTGGAAGCACGCGTCGCCGCGCACGATCTCGAGCTGTTCGCCCGCGCCGAGGATGCCCACGGGCAGGACGCCGGCCGCGTGCAGGATCTCGCGCGGGACGTACGTCGGCAGGTAGCCGACGGCGCGTCCACCCGGGTTCTGCTCCTTCCACTCGCGCACGCTTGTGAGATCGAGGTCTTCGTAGAGTTCCTCACACCGGGCGAGCAGCTCCGCTTTGGTCATGACGGGTCCGCCCATACGGGGTCGCGCTTCTCCAGGAACGCGGCGATGCCCTCGCGCGCGTCACGGGTCGCCATCAGCTCGGAGAGATAGGCCGATTCGAGGCTCCCCAACGCGACGTCGAACGCGCCGATCCAATGCGCGCGCGCCGCACGGGTCGCGAACCTGAGCGAGCTCGCGCTCTTGTCCACGAGGTGGGTCCGAGCCCATGTGAGCGCCGCCGCCGCCGGGTCCGGTGCGAGCTCGGCGACGAGGCCCATGCGCTGCGCCTCCTCGGCCTCGATCGTGCGGCCCGTCAGTAGGAGCTCGGTGGCGTGCGCCGCGCCGACCAGGCGCGGAAGGAGCAGGGAGCCGATGGGGGCGAACACGCCGAGGGTGATCTCGGGCTGTCCGAAGCGGGCCCCGGGGGCGGCGAAAATCCGCTCCGCGAGGGCGGCCAGCTCCAGCCCGCCGCCGAGGCACAGACCCCGCACCGCGGCCAGGATCGGGAGGTCGAGCGCGAGGAGCTCGCGCGCGAGTGCATGGAAAGCGGGGAGCATCGTCTCGACTTCGCCGGGCGCGTGCTCCTCCACGCTCGCTCCGAACGAGAAGTGGGGGCCCTCGTGGTCGAGGAGCACGGCGCGCAGCGCCGGGGCCGAGCCCGCGTCGGCCAGCCCTTCGCGCAGGTCCGCGATCGCGCGCCGGTCGATCACGTTGCCCTTGCCGGCCGCGAGGACGATCCGCAGCACGCGTCCCTCCTCGAGCAGCTCGCTGCGCACCCTCCGCTCAGTCTGCTCCATGGCTAGCGCACCGCCTCGCCCGTGGGCACCGGGGGCGCCACGTCGCGCTTGGGCACGAGCGCTTCGATCAGCTCGGGTGTCCAGCGCTCGCCCGCCGCGAGCCGTCGGCGCAGGTCCGCGAAGTGGACCTCCCGCTGGCCGGTCGGGCCTTCGTGGAAGGCCCGGAAGCCGGCCGCGGCCTCGGTCATCATGTTCAGCGCCAGCCAGCTCCGGTTCGATTCGCGGTTCCGGTCCCAGTGCTCGAGCTTGTGCTTGCGCACGGACTCGATCGTCTTGCGCAGGCAACCCGGCATCGTGCGTATGAGCTTCGAGAGCATCGTCTCGACCGCCGCGTCGAGCGGCGCCAGGTCGATCCGCCCCGCGCGCAGGAGCGCCTTGCCGTCGCGCAGCGCTTCGTCCACCTCCGGCTCGCCGTGCACGATGCGGCCGCGGTCGTCCAGCCACGTGTCCGTGACGACGAGCGGGTTCGGGATGGTGTGCCCGTCCACCTGGAGCACCGGCACGGTTTCCGTGATGAGCCCGTGGCGCACGGCCTGGTAGGCCGTCCAGGTCTCGCAGAGCGTGCAGGAGGCCATGGCGCGTTCCACGCCGACGAACAGTGGCAGGAAGTCCGTCGACCCGCCGTCCGGGGCCGACCCGTGGCGCGGGCCCGCCTGGCCGAAGACGGCGAGGTCGGAGGCGACGCTGAAGTCGCACGCCATGCCGAGCTCCTGTCCGCCCGCGATGCGCATGCCGTTGACCCGACAGATCACGGGCTTGTCGCACGCGAGGATCGCCGAGACCATGTCGTTGAAGAGCCGCATGTACTGCAGGTACTCGTCGGGTGCGCCGGCGTAGTACTCGGCGTACTCGGCCGTGTTGCCGCCGGTGCAGAAGGCGCGCTCGCCGCTGCCGGTGAAGACCACGGCGGTCACGTCGCGCTCGTTCGAGGCGCGGCGGAAGGCGAGGATCACCTGCTTCACCATGTCGGTGGTGTACGAGTTCAACTGCTCGGGGTTGTCGAGCACGATCCAGGCCACGTGCAGCCCGGGGATCTCCGCGCCGTCGACATCGCGCGCCGCCCGGCGCTCGTAGTGCACCTGCCCGCACTCGGGTAGCGGCGCGAGGTCGTGGTTCTTGAACGGCTTCGGTTCCGTGTGGATGCTCACTGCGGGTCCTCTCAGGGGGCGAGTACGGGGCGTCGCTCGAGCCGGTGCTCCCGTACCTGGTTCAAGACGTTCCAGACGTCGTCCAGGGGATGGCGCTCGACGAAGGGCGCCAGGGCGATGCGACCTTCGAGCACGAGCGCGAGCGCTTCCGGGTACAGCTCGGGCAGGCAACCCCAGTTCCCGACGGCCTTGGCGTCGAATGCCATGAGGTTGGAGAGCCGCAGGCTGACCTTGTCCCGCGTGTAGCCGACGATCGACAGGTACGCGCCCGGGCCGAGCATGGACCAGGCGAGCTCCTGTCCGGCGGCGGCGCCGGAGCACTCGAAGATCTTCCAGTACGTGGAGGGGGCGCCGCTCTCCTTGGCGTACGCGCGCACTGCATCGCGCAGCGCGCGCGGATCGGCGCCCGAGGGATCGAAGCCCTGCGCGAGGCCGTGTTCGGTTAGCGCCGCGAGCCGCCCGGGGGCGACGTCGAAGCCGACGACGGTCGCGCCGAGCGCGCGTGCGATCTGCGCCGCGAATCCGCCCACGCCGCCGAGCCCGACGACGATGACGAAGTCGCCCTGCCCGACGCGCGCACGGCGCAGCGCCTGGTAGGGTGTCGAGACGGCATCGGCCACGACCGCGAGGTCGGCGAGCGTGCAGCCCGAGCCCGCGAGCTCCGCGCCCGCGAGCGCTCCTGGTTCGTCCACCACGCAGAGCCCGCGCGCAGGCACGAAGACATGCGTCGCGAACCCGCCGGGGACGTGGTTGCCCGGCATGCACTGGCGGCTGCAGATCGATCCGTGGCCCGCGCGGCACGACTCGCACGTCCCACACGGGGTGACCGCGGGGACGATCACGGCCTTGCCCACGAGGTGCTCGAAGCCCGCGCCCGCGGCGACGACTTCACCGCTGATCTCGTGCCCGAGAGCGAGCGGCAACGCGGCCGCGGTGCGGACGCCGTCGAAGAGGAAGCCGATGTCCGTGTGGCAGACGCCACATCCGACGACCCTCACGAGCGCCTCTCCGCGGGCCGGTTCGGGGAGCGGGAACTCGACGGCCACGAGGGGCTCGCCGACTCCGGTCATCTCCCAGCGCGTGCCCGTCCTGGTCGAAGTCGATTGCGTCACGTTCGGATCCTCGGCGGCGCCGAGGGAACGTCGGCGCTGCGAGTATTCTCGGGGCAATCCGGTCCCGACAGCAGAGCGCTTGAGCAGTATTACGCCTGGAAATAGTGCGTATGAGCAATATAATGCCCATAGGTCCGACCGGATCTCACCGCCGCTGGCTCAGGGGCATCGGCGCTCCGAGCGCGGCGGGCACGGTCGAGGGCACAGGGCGGAGGCGGGCGCGAGTAGGGACCTGGACATGTCGAGTCGACCGCCGATGCCCTACTCGCGGATCCCGGACGACCGGCGCCAATGCGCCCGGCGCTGCAGCAGCTCCTCCTGCGCCTCGTGGCGCCGGATGTCACGGAACAGACCCCTCATCTCGCGCACGACGATCGTCGGGATCCGGGCGCGGAGGCCGTCGGCGCCGCCCACTTCCTCGGTGGTCTTGCTGAGTCGCTCCTCGAGCGTCCGGTGCTGGAGGAGCAGCTCCTCCACGAACCGTCGGTCCTCCGGCTCGAGCCCCTCGCGGCGGGCGAGGATTCCCTCCTGCTCCTCGAACCGGAAGTGGCGGCGGAGTCGGGCGCGCAGCGCTGAGATTTTCTCGCTCAGGCCGTCGGCGTCCCTGGTCGGAACGGGCTCGGCCGCCCAATGATCCAAGATCGCCTCGATCTCAGCCATCGCGGCGTGAATCTCGCCATGTTCGCGGTCGCCGCGACTCTCCGGCGTCTCGTTCACGGTCCGATCCCCACCGCGGGCACGCGGGTGCGTGCGCTCTGGCACGGCCGTTCGTAGCGCGCCGCGTGGCGCGCGAAGGGCGGCTCCGGTACATTGCTCACATGACCTCCCTGGTCGTGCGACGAGTATCGTTCAGTACGCGCTCCGTGGAGTTGACCGGCGTCAATTCCGGCGGCGGAATCGCCCGGAGCTCTCCGCGATGGGGTCCCGGGTAGCCGTCGTCGTGCTGACCGGCGCGGGCACTTCGGCCGATTCGGGGCTCGCGACGTTCCGGGGAGCGGGGGGGACCTGGGAGGGGCACAGGGTCGAGGACGTGGCGACTCCGGAGGCGTGGGAGCGGAACCCCGCCCTCGTGTGGCGCTTCTACCAGATGCGTCGCGCCGCGCTCGGGGCCGTCGAGCCGAACGCCGCGCACCTCGCGCTGGCGCGGATGGAGCGCGAACTCCGCGCAGCCGGCCACGGGTTCACGCTGATCAGCCAGAACGTCGACGACCTTCATCAGCGCGCCGGCTCCACCGTCCTG
>SMVB01153854.1_pt1 | contig 16282 bp, 13 predicted proteins | sample 2456461 | NCBI WGS metagenome assembly SMVB01 (sample SAMN11095934, study PRJNA526329) | marine sediment metagenome | biome: Marine sediment; feature: Surficial sediment; material: Deep marine sediment; isolation source: Hadal surficial sediment | place: Pacific Ocean | collected 2014-05 | depth...
CACGATGACGATCGCGATGACCAGCGCGAACACCGGCCGGTAGATGAAGAACCTGCTGAACACGGCCTCAGCTCCCCGTCGTCGGGGTCACGGGCAATCCGGGCCGCGCTCGCTGCAGGCCGTTGATGATGTAGCGTTCGTCCGCCGCCAGGCCGGAGCGCACCACCCGCAGTCCGTCGTCCTCGAGGGCGCCGAGCTCGACGTGGCGCAGCTCGACGATGTCGTCGGCGCCGACCACCAGCACGAACTTGCCGCCGAGGTCGGTGCCGATGGCGGTCTCCTCGACGAGGACGGCGCTCGCCTCAATGCCCAGGGGTACCCGAATTCGCGAGAACAGGCCGGGAAACAGCCTGGCGTCTGCGTTGGCGAACGTGCCGCGAACCTGAATTGTGCCGGTGCTCGTGTCGACGGTGTTGTCGACGTAGTCCATGACGCCCTCGTGCGGCCACCCTGCTTCGGTGTCGACACCGAGGAAAACCGGTACCGGGATGCGCTTCCCGGGCAGGTCGGTAATGCTCGAGTCGTACTGGGCCAGCATTTCCAGCAGCATGGTTTCGCTGATGTTGAAATACGCGTACAGCGGCTGAATGGCGACGACCGTGGTCAGCAGCGTGTTCTCGCTGGCTCCCACCAGGTTGCCGACGTCGACGAAGTTACGGCTCACCATGCCGGTAATCGGTGAGCGAACCTGGGTGTAGCTCAGGTTGATCTCGGCGGTGGTCAAGCCGGCCTGCGCCCCGGCAAGGTTGGCCTCGGCGCGTTGCACGTCGGCGCGCTTCGCGTCGACCTCTTGCTCGCTCACCGCGTTGGTCTGAATCGCCTGTTCGACGCGCGACAGATCCGACCTGGCGCGGAGCAGTTCGGATTCCCATTGGGCGATGTTGGCTCGCGCCGCCGCGACGGCTGCTTCGTAGGGCTCCGGCTCGATGACGAACAACAGATCGCCTTGCCGTACCGGCCCGCTCGGCTGGAAGTGCATTGTCTGTAGCTCGCCCACCACCCGGGCGCGAACCTCGACGGCAGCGATCGACTCCGTCCGGCCGGTGAACTCGGCGAAGTTCGTGACGTCGCGAGTGACCGGGGAGGCGACGGTGACCTCGGGTGGGGCCGGTGCCGGTGGTGCCTGATCCTCCGCGCCACAGCCCATTGCGGCGACGCCGGCGGCGAGGGCGAGCAGGGCCGTCGAGAAGCGCCGGCAGGAAACAGGACGGAACATGGATCTACCTCTCTGGTGGCTGGTTGCGGTCGTGTCGGAACGTCGCATCGAGATGGTGAACCATCGAAAGGCTACGACATCGGGTCGTGAAGCGCGACAGTGGACACACCCCGCAGCCGGCGACGGGAGCGTCGCCGCAGTTGGCGCGCGCGCCTTGTCTTCACACACCCTGGCGCTCGTTCGCCACGCAACCCGTTGAGAAGTTCAGGCTAGGATATCCGGGTCCTCTGTTCCCGTTTCCATGAATCGGCAGCGTCTGTTCCTTTTCCGCCGAAGGTGATCCACCCGTGAATCTGAAAGACAGAAGCCTCCTTACTCTCGAGGATTTCAGCGGCGAGGAGATTCGCGGCCTTCTCGACCTGTCGCGGGAGCTCAAGGCAGCCAAGCAGTCGGGCGACGAAGTGCGGCGCCTGGTGGGCAAGAACATCGCCCTGATCTTCGAGAAGGCCTCGACCCGGACCCGCTGCGCCTTCGAAGTGGCGGCCTTCGATCAGGGGGCCCACGCCACATACCTCGGGCCGTCGGGATCGCAGATCGGTCACAAGGAATCGATGAAGGATACGGCGCGGGTCCTCGGGCGTATGTACGACGCCATCGAATACCGCGGCTACGGACAGGAGTTGGTCGAGACCCTCGCCGAGCACGCCGGCGTACCCGTGTACAACGGCCTCACCGATGAGTACCACCCGACGCAGATTCTCGCCGACGTTCTGACCATGACCGAGCATTGCGACAAGCCGCTGGAGGAGATCTCGTACTGCTACCTCGGCGACGCCCGCAACAACATGGGCAACTCGCTGCTCGTCGGTGGGTCCAAGCTCGGCATGGATGTCCGCCTCGCGGCCCCCGAGTCGCTGTGGCCGGCCGTCGATCTTCGCGATCGCTGCGCCGGCTACGCCGAGGAAAGCGGCGCCCGCCTGACCTTCACCGTCGATCCAGTCGAGGGTGTTGCCGGAGCCGACTTTCTGTACACCGACGTTTGGGTGTCGATGGGTGAGGAGGCGTCGGTGTGGCAGGAACGGATCGAGTTGTTGACGCCGTATCAGATCAACCGGGCCCTCCTCGAGGCGACCGGCAACCCCGACGTGAAGTTCCTTCACTGCCTGCCGGCCTTTCACGACCGCGGCACGGTGGTGGGTGAGCAGATCTTCCAGGAGTACGGGCTCGACGGGATGGAGGTCTCCGACGAGGTCTTCGAGTCGGATGAGTCGATCGTCTTCGACCAGGCGGAAAACCGGCTGCACACGATCAAGGCGGTGCTCGTAGCGACCCTCGCGGGCTGAAGCCGCGCGCCTCGATCCGGTGCGTCAGCGGGTCCATGACGCGGCTGTCGGCGACGCGGGAAAGAGGCCCGGACGCCGGGTCAGCAGCCGCTGAAATTTTCGATACACTGATCCCGACAGGGTGTTTCGGCGCCCTGCTGAGGCAGCCCCCCCGATGGAATTGCCGCCGACGTCCACACGTTTCTCTCAGGGAGAGCTCGATGCAGGAAATCAATCCCCAAAATCGTAGCCCGGTCGACCTGTCCGCGCAGGGCCTGACCGGTCTGCATCGGATCTATTGGAATCAGACCACCGCCCGCCTGTACGAGGCAGCGCTGCGCCGCCATGAAGGCGTGCTCGCTCACGCCGGCCCTCTCGTCGTGCGCACCGGTGGATTCACCGGCCGCTCGCCCGGCGACAAGTACATCATCGAGGAGGATTCGAGCCGCGAGCACATCTGGTGGGGGCCCGAGAACAAGGGCTACAGCGAAGAGCGCTTCGACGAGCTGCACCACCGCATGGCCCTTCACTTGCGCGGCAAGGACCTCTTCGTGCAGGACTGCTGGTGCGGCGCCGACCCGGATTACCGCATGTCGGTGCGGGTGATCACCGAGTACGCCTGGCACAGCCTCTTCGCCCGCAACATGTTCATCAAGGCCACCGCCGAAGAGCTCGCGGTTCACGACCCGGAGTTCATCATCATCGACTGCCCCGGGTTCCACGCCTCACCGCGCCGCGATGAGCTCAACTCGGACGTTTTCATCCTGGTAAATTTCGCCAAGAAGCTGGTTTTGATCGCCGGCACCGAATACGCCGGCGAGATGAAGAAGTCGGCGTTTTCGGCGATGAGCTACTATCTGCCGTTCCGCGACGTGATGCCGATGCACTGCTCGGCCAACATCGGCCCGGATGGCGATGTGGCGGTGTTCTTCGGCCTGTCGGGTACCGGCAAGACGACGCTGTCGGCGGACGCGTCGCGAACCCTCATCGGCGACGACGAGCACGGCTGGAGCAGCAACGGCGTGTTCAACTTCGAAGGTGGCTGCTACGCGAAGATCATCCGGCTGTCGAGGGCAGCGGAGCCCGAAATCTACGAGACCACCGAGATGTTCGGCACCGTGCTCGAGAACGTGGTCATCGACCCCTCGAGCCGCATCGTGGACCTCGACGACGGCACCTACACCGAGAACACTCGCGCCGCCTACCCGATCTCTCACATCCCGAACGCATCGCCCATCGGCACCGCCGGCCACCCCCAAAACATCATCTTCCTGACCGCCGACGCCTTTGGTGTGTTACCGCCGATTTCCAAGCTCACGCCCGCCCAGGCGATGTACCACTTCATGTCCGGCTATACCGCCAAGGTCGCCGGAACGGAGCGCGGCATCACCGAGCCCCAGGCGACGTTCAGCGCCTGCTTCGGCGCCCCGTTCATGGCCCGGCATCCGAGCGTCTACGCCAAGCTTCTCGGCGACAAGATCGCCGCGCACGACGTCGATTGCTGGCTGGTCAATACCGGTTGGACCGGCGGCCCGCACGGCATCGGCGAGCGTATGAAGATCGGCTTCACGCGCGCCATGGTGCACGCGGCGCTCGACGGTTCGCTCAACGACGCGGAGTTCGTCGACGACCCGATCTTCGGCGTCGCGGTTCCGACGAGCTGCCCTGATGTGCCGGGCGAGGTCCTCATCCCCAAGAGCACCTGGAGCGACGGGGCGGCGTACGACGCGCAGGCGCACAAGCTGGCCCGAATGTTCGGCGAGAACTTCGAACAGTTCGCCGCGGTGGCGTCGGAAGAGGTCAAGGCGGCGGGACCGACCGTGGGTGGTTTCCCAGCGCCCGCAGCAGACGGGCGTTGAGAGCGCCGGGCGAGCCGCCGGCCCTCTTCGCCCGAGGCGCACAATGGCGGTCGCCCCGCGTGGTCAGAGCTCGTGGCCGTGCTGCCGATCGACGACGATCTGGCTGATCAGAAAAGCGATCGTTGTGGCCATGAACGCGACGCCGACGACCGCTTCCATCCACGACAGCGTTCGGGCGCGGTAGCTGATCGGTATGATGTCGCCGTATCCGAGCGTCGTCAGGGTGACGAAGCTGTAGTACCCGAACGTGTACTCGGGAATTACCGAGCCCGGCGTGGGCCGCGCATAGTCGGGGAAGTTGAACGACCCCGGCACGGTCAGCTCGACGATGGAGTAGAGATTGGCCCACATGTAGCCGATCATCAGATAGACACAGATCGCGCCCATGACCGAGTCGCCGCGGATCTGGCCGGGTCTGAATACCGCCCTCATCGCCACGTAGATCGTCATCGCCAGAAACATCGACGCGACCACGAACGTGCCGGCCTCGACGCGGTCCGCGATAGCTTCCTGGGTCCCGACAGCCGACGCGATACGCCCGCCGAGAGTCATGATCGCGACCGCCGCGAACAGCAGCGCCCGCCGGCGGGTCTCCGCCACGGCGTTGACGGCGGCGAGCATGACGAGTCCCCACATGATGCCTGCCCGCCCCTCGTCCGGTGTGCCTTGGACGACCGGCACGATCTGGACGAACACCAGCGACAACAGCAGCAGCATGAACTTGCGGCGCTCGATGAAGTTCGCGAAGGAGCTCATGAGCGAAACATTACCCGAATCATGACATTTCCTGCGCCTGCCGCCGGTTCACTCGATGGAACAGGGTGCTGGATATTCGCCCTGATTCAGCCGACGCCGATGGTTACTTTCAGGGTGCGGCAGGTTGGTTTCGAGCCGTAGTTGCCCGTTCTCCAGCCGGAGTCCGGTCACGTCGGCGCCTCGATGCCCAGGTGTGCCTCTGCCTGCTCGCGCAGCTCGAACTTGCGAATCTTTCCGGTGACCGTCATTGGGTACTCGTCCACGAACCAGATGTAGCGCGGCACCTTGAAGTGCGCCAGGCGATCGGCGCAGTGCCGGCGGATTTCCTCCGGGTCGGGAGATGCACCCGCGCGCGGCTTGATGCAGGCGCATAGCTCTTCGCCGAGCTTGGCGTCGTAAACGCCGACAACCTGGACGTCCTCGATGTCGTCACGGGCGTGGAGAAACTCTTCGATCTCTCGCGGGTACACGTTCTCGCCGCCGCGGATGACCATGTCCTTGATGCGGCCGGTGATCTTGAAGTTGCCGTCGGGGTTGCGTACCGCGAGGTCGCCGGTGTGGAGCCAGCCGTCGTCATCGATCGCCGCCGCCGTCGCCTCGGGCATCTTGTAGTAGCCAATCATGACGTTGTGGCCGCGGGCGCAGAGCTCGCCCTGCTCGCCGTCGGGCAGTGTGGTACCCGCGCTGTCGATGATGCGCGTCTCGACGCCGGGAAAGGGGCGCCCGACGGTGCTGACCCGCACCTCGATCGGGTCATCGACGGAGGTCATCGTGACGCCGGGCGACGCCTCGGTGAGCCCGTAGGCGATCGTCATCTCGGTGGCGCCCATGTCCTTCACGACACGATTCATGACCTCGATCGGGCACGGGCTGCCGGCCATGATTCCGGTACGCAGCGACGACAGGTCGCGGCCGCCGAACGAGGGATCTTTGAGCTGGGCGATGAACATCGTCGGCACCCCCAGCACGGAGGTCGCCGCCTCTTTTTCGAGGCAGTCGAGGGTCGACACCGGATCGAAATACTCCGCCGGTGCCAGCATCGTGGCGCCGTGAACGAGGCTGGACAGCGTGCCGATCACGCAGCCGAAGCAGTGGTAGAACGGCACCGGAACGCAGACCCGGTCGTCCGGGGTCAGGTTCTGGAAGGCGCCGACATAGAAGGCGTTGAGCAGCAGATTGCGGTGGCTGAGCAGCACGCCCTTCGGAAAGCCGGTCGTTCCGGATGTGTACTGGAGATTGATCGGCTGCTCGGGGTCGAGCTGCGCCTCGCGCCGGCGCAGCGCGCTCGCCGGCACGGCAGCCCCCGCTTCGAGCATCGCCGCCCACGTACTCATACCGGCGCCGGGCGACTCCGGGATCGACACCACCCAGCGGAGCTCGGGAAAGGGCGCGGCGTGCAATTGCCCGGGCGTGGCGCCGGCGAGCTCCGGGCACGCCTCGGCGACCAAGGCGAAGTAGTCGGAGGTCTTGAAACCGTCGATCAGGAACAGGGCGCGGGCGTCGGATTGCTCGAGGGCGTAGGTGAGCTCGTGGCCGCGGTAGGCTGGGTTCACCGTGACGAGAACGGCACCGATACGAGCGCTGGCGAGGTGGAGCAGGACCCACTCGGGCCAGTTGGTGGCCCACAGGGCGACGTGATCGCCGATCTCGATGTTCATCGCCAGTAAACCGAGAGCGACGTCGTCGACCTGGCGGTCGTACTCGGCGTAGGTAGCGCGGAACCCGCGTTGGGAGAAAACCAGGGCTTCGTGGTCGGGGAGCTCGTCGGCGCGCCGCCGCAGCGCCTCCCCGATCGTCAATCCGCGCACCCAAGGATCGGTCGTAGTGCTCATCGCTCCGCGGACTTGTCCCGTCGTGCTCGCTACAAGTGCCAAGCTATATTGAAGGCAGCAGACTATCAGGCGGGGACGGCAGTTTCACGATCGGCTGGCATTCGTCCGCACGGCGCCCGTACCGCCGCCCCCGGGGGGGCTGCTGCTACGCTTGCCGCCATGAGGCGGCCGCGAATCATCACCTTCGACTGCTACGGGACGCTCATCGACTGGAACGAGGGGATCGCCGCGGCGCTGATTGCGGAAGGCGAGCGGCAGGGCTCTCATGCGGTTCCCGAGACGATCCTGGAGGCGTATCACGCCGCCGAGCCGGGGTTGCAATCGGCACGCTATCGTACCTATCGCGAAGTTCTCACGTTGCTCGAGAACGAGATCGCGACCCGGCTCGGCTGGGAGGCGCCGGCCTCCGCCGGGTACCTCGCCGATAGCCTGCCGAGCTGGCAACCGTTCGCTGACGCGAACCGGTCGTTGGCGCGGCTCGCCGCCATGGGCTTCGAGCTCGGCGTCTTGTCGAATATCGATGACGATCTTCTTGCCGCCAGCCGGCGGCACTTCGACGTCGCCTTCGAGCTCCTGGTCACGGCGCAGCAGGTGCGCAGCTACAAGCCGGCGGCGCCCCATTTCGAACGCGCTCTCGAGACGCTCGGCGGCGATCGCTCGGCGTTGCTCCACATCGCGCAGAGCTACTTCCACGACATACGGCCGGCCACGCGCATGGGGATCGACACGGTCTGGGTGAACCGCCTCGCGGAGCCCGTCCCCGACGGCGGCCCGTCGCCGACCGCGGAGGTTGCCGACCTCGACGCGGCGGTCGACTGGGTCGAACGACGTTTCGGCGCCGCTGGGGCTGATCGGTGATGGTCGACGCGACCACCGACACGATCCATCGCGGGCGCGACATTCTTCGTAGCTCAGGCGGCATCGTCGTGCTCACCGCAGCCGGCTCGAGCGCTGACTCCGGCCGGGCGACCTGCCGCGGACCGGCAGGCCGTTGTGGAAGTTCGCCCGTGGCCTGCTAGCCTGCATATCTCAGTGTCCTCGCGACGAAGGGCGTTGAGATGTGCGGGCTAGGCTTTTCGCAGGGCAACTGTTAGGGTGCCGCCTCGGTACCGACGAGAGGCGTAACGGATGCGAATCGTCATCGCAGGTGGGGGGGGGATCGGCTTGCAGTTCGCCCGCAAGCTGTCGGCTGACTATGACATCGTCGTCATCGAGGACGACCCGGAGGCGGCACGACCCTTCGAAGCCCTGGACGTTCAAGTAGCCCGCGGCAAACCCACCCACATCGAGACGCTGCGTGGCATCGGCCTGTGCGCCGACGACAAATTCGTCGCCTGCTCTGACTCCGACGAGCGGAATATCATCGCCTGCATGGCTGCCAAGCGCCTCGGCGGGGCACGCACGTTCTGCTTCGTCTCCAAAGAGGAGTACTACGAGTCGTTTCGGGGCAAGACTGAGGACGACGTCTTCGACATCGACGAGGTGATCTGGCCGCAGCTGATGCTGGCCGACGAGATTGCCCGCATCGTCCTGGTCCCCGAGGCGCTCGACGTCGAGGTCTTTGCCGGCGGCCGGATTCTACTCATGGAGTACCGCATCAGCGAGGATTCGTCGCTGGTGGGCAAGCACCTCAGGGAAATCAAACTGCCGAAGCGCGTCCTCGCCGTCGCCTTGATCTGTGATGGCCAGCTTTCCATCCCGCGGGGCGACACGCTGTTCGACCCCGGCGACAAGGTCATCTTCATGGGCAAGCGGAGGCCGCTCACGAGTTTCGCCCGCTCGGTGTTCCAACAGGGCAAGACGGGGGTCAGCGAGGTCACGGTGATCGGCGGAGGTACGGTCGGGGTGACGCTCGCCAAGAGGCTCGAGCAGGGCGGTGTACGCCTCAAGCTGATCGAGCTCGACCGGGAGCGCAGCGAAGCGATCGCCGGCGAGCTCGATTGCATTGTGCTTCAGGGTGACGGCAGCGACCTGGCGCTGTTGCGTGAGGAAAACATTGCCGACAGCGACGTCCTGGTGTCGGTGACCAGCGACGACGAGAAAAACTTGCTGGGCTCGCTGCTCGCCAAGCAGATGGGTATTCCCAAGATCATCACCCGGGTCAACAACCCGACCAACATTCGCCTGTTCGAGGAAGTAGGCATCGACGTGGCGCTCAACGCGCTGATTACTGCGGTCAACGCGGTGGAGACGATGCTGCGCGGCACCAGCGCCCAGCTGCTCGCGACCCTCGAGCAGGGCAAGGCCGAGGTGCTCGAGATCGTCGTTCCCGACGACTACCCGGTGACGCAGATCCGTAATCTGCCACCGGTTCCGGGTGCCATCATCGGTGCGGTCGTGCGCGGATGGCGGACGATCGTGCCGCACGGAGACGACTACGTGAATCCGGGGGACCATCTGTTGGTGGTCTCTACAGAGGATGCCAAAGAGGCCGTCGAGCATTATTTCTAGCAGTGTCCTGAAGATTCCCCCGGGAGCTCTTCAGCACACTGCTACCAGCAGCCCGGGAGGGCATCGCCTGGTGCCAATATGCGCCTAGCAGTCGTCGCCCATACGATCGGCCTCATTCTCCGGCTCTTCGGGGTCCTGCTCGTAGCGCCTCTCGTTGTCGACTTGATGTACGGCAACTATGAACAAGCCGCCGGCTTCGCCATCGCCGGGGTCAGCGCTGCGGTTGCCGGTGATCTGGCGCGCCGATTACATCGCGGCGAGCGTGAGCTGAGCCGCATCGAGGGCCTCGCTGTGGTGGCGTTCTCGTGGTTCGTGGTGTCTTTTTTTGCCGCCATCCCGTACCTGTGGAGCGGTCTGACGTTCGTTGACGCGGCGTTCGAGTCAATGTCCGGACTGACGACCACGGGGGCGACGATCTTTCGCGACTTCAGCCTCTATTCCGAGGGTTTGTTTTTCTGGCGCGCCATGACCCAGTGGCTTGGCGGGATGGGCGTCATCGCGTTGTTCATCGCCATCCTTCCGGCCCTCGCCATCGCCGGACGGCAACTATTCTTCGCCGAGGCGCCGGGCCCCGACGAGGAACGCCTTACACCCCGCATCCGGCACACCGCCATCCGCCTGTGGGGGTTGTACGTCGTGCTCACGGGCGTAGAAATCGTCATGCTCTGGTGGTTCGGGATGCCGCTGTTCGACGCCTTCTGCAACGCGTTCACGACCATGTCGGCGGGCGGCTTCTCGCCGAATCCCGAGAGCATCGCCGGCTACGATAACGCTGCGGTGGAGTGGGTCTTCATAGGCTTCATCTTCGTCGCCGGGGCGAACTACTCACTCTGGTATCGGTTTTTCCGTGGCAAGCCGTTGTCGCTCATTCGCGATGAAGAGTTCCGCGTTTACCTGGCTGTGGTGCTCGCCGCGTCGCTGCTGCTCGGCGTGTTCCTGTACCAGTTTTCGCTCGACCCGGGGCAGGCCTACCTCGACAATGCGCCCGCCGGCGGCGTGCTCGACCACGCCAGCATCGAGACGATCGCGCGGCAATCGAGCTTCCAGGTGCTGACGATCGTGACCACCGCCGGGTTCGCCACCGACGACTTCAGCCTGTGGAACGACAGCTCGAAGGCCGTCTTGCTGGTGCTGATGTTTCTCGGCGGGTGCGCCGGGTCCGCCGCCGGCGGACCGAAGTTGATCCGCTTGTGGTTGGTCGCCAAGTTCACCTATGTGGAGCTGTTCAAGGTGTTGCATCCACATGGGGTTCGTCCGGTACGCCTCGGCAAGCGGGTTGTGTCGACCGATGTGATGCAGTCGATCGTGGCGTTCTTTCTGATGTATCTGGTGATCTTCTCGGCCAGTGTCGTCGTGCTGATCGGCCTGGGCGCCGACATGATGACCGGGATCACCGCGAGCATCGCGACGCTGGGCAATATCGGGCCGGGTTTCGGCGCGGTCGGGCCGATGGCGTCATACGCCGATTTCGACTCGCTGAGCAAGTGGCTGCTATTCGTGAACATGTGGGTCGGGCGATTGGAGGTCATGACGGTACTGATCTTCTTGCAGCCGGGGGTGTGGCGCGATGCCCATTGGCGTCGATTCGCGCACCAAACGGAGGAGGTTGCATGAGCAAGCTCTTCGACGAACGCGTTGCCCTGGTTACCGGGGCGTCGAGCGGCATCGGACGCGCCACGGCGCTGCGCTTCGCCGAGGAGGGGGCGGCCGTGGCGCTTCTCGGACGCGACCGCGCGGCGCTGGAGGCGACCAAGGCGGACGTCGAGGGACGCGGCGCCCGCGCCGGCGTCGTCGTCGCTGACGTCACCGATTCGGCACAGTGTCGGGCGGCCGTCGACGAGGTGGTCACGTTCGGAGCCCGGCTCGATGTTCTGGTGAACGCGGCGGGCGTCATCGCCAGCGGCGATCTCGCTTCGACCACCGAGGACGCGTGGACCGAGATGATGCGGATCAACCTCGATGCCGTGTTTGTTCTGATGCAGGCGGCACTGCCGCACCTGCAGGCCACGGGCGGCAACGTGGTGAACGTTTCCAGCGTCACAGGGTTGCGCGCCTTTCCGGGCGTCCTCGCCTATTGCGTCAGCAAGGCCGGCCTCGATCAGTTGACCCGGTGCACGGCGCTCGAGCTTGCGGCGTCCGGGGTGCGGGTCAACGCAGTGAATCCGGGCGTCGTGGTGAGCAACCTGCATCGCCGCAGCGGCATGGAAGCGGACGCCTACGAGGCGTTTCTAGAGCACAGCAAGACGACCCACCCACTCGGCAGGGTGGGACAACCGCAGGACATCGCCGATGCGATCGTCTATCTGGCTTCCGACCAGGCGGGATGGGTAACGGGGGTCACGTTGAGCCTCGACGGCGGCCGTCATTTAACCTGCGCCCGCTAGCGCGCGCCAGCTAGCCCCGCCGCGACATCCTGTACGAGAAATTCGAGCGGGCCGGGGCGAGAACGTGATCGCTGCGCCGGCAAAACGTGGGACTCGCAGACGGAAAGTGACGATAGACGTCACTCCGGGTGTCGTTTCCTGTCAGCCGCGGCTAGCCCGGATATCTCAACGCCCGTCGCCGCGCCCGCAGCAGGAGGTCGTTGAGACATGCGGGCCAGGGGGAACTACGCTACTGACTTACCGGACTCTGGGTGAATTGGCCGGTGTCCATCACCAGGTCGGGCTCGAACGGGTCGTTGAACCAGGGATCGGGTGCCGCCGGCCCGATGGCGCCATCCTTGCCGGTCGAGCGCAGCTCGTAGGTCCGTAGGTCGGCGGACGGCGTGTAGACCCAGGGATTACCCCAGGCGTCCGCGGCGGGCATCGGATTCATGTAGTTGGGCGCCAGATTGAACAAAGTGACCGCGTAGCGCGAGTTATCGACCATCGCCATTCCGTTCGCCTTGGCGATAGCGTTCATGTCGGACATGGCGCGCCGCTGCCGTGTGCGGTCGACCGCGTCAATCAGCGCCGGGATCACAATGGCGACCAGAATGCCGAGGACCGCCACGACGACGATCAGCTCGACAAGCGAGAAGCCTTGTTCTTGTTTCCCTGTAACCGACATGGGATTGTCCCCGTCCGTTGGCGTAGCGTTACGCTCCCATGTCATTGCAAGCGCCGTTCCAACTTGCTAATGACATTGGAGAGAGTTTATTGATCAGCAATGTACACTAGTGATCAATAATGGCTACAAACGAACCTCCAGCCCATAGACACTCAATGTTTCCAGCAAGAAGGGCTCTTGTGCAAGCTCCCGCGCCTACTTTTTTGTCCGTTGATTTCAGCGTGCAGCAGGCCATCATGAGGGGAATCGCGGTTGTGTCCATGGGGGTGCTCGCGTGTGTCGCCGCCGGCTGCACGGCAAGGGATGCCGACACCGACGCGGCCGCGGCCGAGGTGGCCACCGTGCCGGTGACGCCGGAGATGCTGCGCCTCGGGCGCACCGCGTACCGCAAGTACTGCGTCCAATGCCATGGGTACGGCGGCAAGGGTGACGGTACCTCGGCGGCGTCGCTCGATCCGCCGCCTCGCGACCACACCAACGCCGAGGTGATGGATGCGATTGCCGACCTCACCGTCGCCGAGACGATTCGCTTCGGCGGCGTCGATCGCGGCTTCCCCAACATGCCGGCGTTCCCACATGTGAGCCACGATGAGCTCGTGGGGCTGGTCGCCTACGTTCGCTCGTTAAGTCGCCCCGGCCTCGCCGGCATTCGGATCGGCGATGTCGAGTAGCTGTTTGCCAGTGTCCTGTCAGGCGCTCGGCATCTCTTCGAGTGTCGGCGTGCTCTCGGCCGGCGTCTGCCCGCGTGGTGGAGCGGTCGCCCCGGGAAGGTCGATGCGCAGCCAGGCGGCGAAAACGGCCGCCGACACGATGGCGGTTCCGACCAGGGCGATCAGGACGCCGTACAGGTCCGGTTGCCCCATGGTGCGCGCCACCCGCATGCCGATAAAGACAGCCGGCCAGGTGAGGACCACGTAACGAAGGATCGCCATGTAGAGGCCGGGGCGCCCTCTGCCCATCGCCTCGAACACCGGCCGGCACAGCAGGAACGGCGCCAGCGCCAGCGAGGCGATCGGCACGATCTGCAGGCTGAAGGCCGTGTACTCGGCGGTCACGGGGGACTCCGAGAGCCAGGCGGCCAGCTGGTCGCCCCACAGCCACACGGCCGGCGCCATGAAGCCGATCGCGTACACGAACGCGACGACGCCGGATTCCCGCAGGCCACGGGCCAGCCCGGCGCCGTCCCGGGTGCCGATGCGCTTGGCGGCGAACGGCAGCATGGCGACGCTGACCGCGATCATCGGCATCGCTGCAAACATCATGACCCGGTAATAAATCGAGTAGGCGGCGATCGCCGACGTCGAATCCGGGCCGCCGGCGAGAACGCCGTTGACCACCGCCGTTTCGCCGGCCATCAGTATGAAGGTGATCGATGCCGGGACCGCCAGCGCCAGGATCGGCTTGTACGGCGTCGGGTCGGGCTCGAGGTTGGTGTCGAGGCCATCGGCGAGGCGTCGGGTCTCGTGGGCGCCGGCCTTCTTCAGCGCGTACACCAGCCCGGCGATGCGGCCGATCACGGTCGAGAGGGCGATGCCGAAGATGCCCCAGCCGAACACGAACAAGAACAGCGTGTTGAGCACCAGGTTGGCGATGTTCGACCAGATGCCGGCCCACATCGTCGAGCGCGTGTCCTGGTGCGCCTTGACCACCGAGTCGGGGATTACCGACCAGAACGTCGTGAGCGCCGAGCCGCCGATCAAGACGGCGCCGTAGATACGGAACGCCCGCAGTGTTTCGGTATCGAGCCGAAGCGCCGGGAACCACTCGTCGAGGCGCGGCGCGACGAACCAGATGCCGATCCCGGCGAGCAGAAATAGAGGAGAGACAATCCACACCAGGCGCCACGTGGCGCGCAGATACTGCTCGATCTTCTTGCCCTCGTGCGCCCCCATGCTGCGCGACAACGCCGAGGTCAAGCCGGTCGACAAGCCGATCCAGACGGCGATCATCACGAATTCGAACGAGAAGGTCAGGCCGATCGCCGCCACCGCGGCGTCGCCGACCATCGCCGCGTAGATGGTGTCGACGAAGGTGAACGCCGACCGCATGACGAACGACACCATGAGAGGTGCCGACATCCGCAGCACAGATGGGTAGCGGTCGCGTTGGGTCGGGTCAGTCATCGTCCAGCGGGGGGCGAGTCAGGGAAGACGGGAGTGTACTCGAATCGGCGGTGTCGACTCTGTGCTGTATCTTCCATTGATGGCGACGACGGCGCAGTCCGAGACCGGGGCCCTTCGCTCGGTGGCGGTCAAACACCCCCGCGATGCATTCGGGGGCGCCGAGAAGATTGCGGCACAATGGAGCGAGCTCAACTACCGGGAGGCTCCGGATTTCGATCGCGCCGTCGACGAATTCGACCGCTTTGTCGAGCTTCTCGAGGGTGCCGGGGCCGCCGTCGTTTTTGTCCCGGCGGACGGGACGACGACGCTCGATTCCATCTACGTTCGCGACGCCGCGATCATCACCGATGCGGGAGCCGTGCTGTGCGCGATGGGCAAACCGCAGCGCCACGATGAACCGCAGCATCTCCAGCCGGTGCTGGCGGCGGCCGGAATCGAGGTGCTGGGGTTGATCTCGGGTTACGGGCGACTCGAGGGTGGCGACGTCGCCTGGCTTCCCGGCAACCGGCTCGCGGTCGGACGCAGCTACCGGTCCAACGACGAGGGATTTCGCCAGCTCCTCGAGCTGACGCAAGAGGTCGTCGAAGAAATCGTTCAGGTTTCGTTACCGCATTGGCGCGGCCCCGACGACGTGTTCCACCTGATGTCGGTTCTCAGTCCGGTCGGCGACGATGCCGTGTTGGTGTATCCACCGCTGCTGCCGGTGGCTTTCCACCTGTGGATGCGGGAGCGGGACCTACGCCTGATCGAGGTTCCCGACGATGAATTCGCTTCCATGGCTTGCAACGTGCTCTCCGTCGCGCCGGATAAATGCGTCGCACTCGACGGCAACCCGGTGACCCGGTCACGGCTCGAACAAGCGGGCATCGAGGTGATGGTGTACGAGGGCGCCGAGATCTCCCGGAAAGGCGAAGGCGGCCCGACCTGTTTGACGCGTCCGCTGGTCCGAGAACAATGAACATCGACACGGTTCCGGAGGGCTCGGCGCGGGTACCCCGCCGGACCCATCACACGTTCATCACGGCCTGCTAGAGTCGGCGCGGTGAGCAACCGACGAAGGAGAGAAACAGATGGCAGAAGAGCCTGAGGGCACCGCCGATCAGGAAACCGCGTCCGTTCCCGCAGCAGGAGGGCGTTGAGATATGCGGGCTGAGGGGGACCCTAGTTGGACATCCTGATCATCGGCCCGGCGCTATCGAGCAAGGGCCGCGGCAATCGCCGGACGGCGGTTCGCTGGGGGCGTATTTTCGTTGGTCTGGGTCACGACGTGACCTGTGACAACGAGTACAACGGACAGGACTGCGACCTCCTGATCGCGTTGCACGCCATCGAGTCGGCACACTCGGTACGCGCCTCCCGTGATGCGCACCCCGACCGACCCGTGGTCGTGGCGTTGACCGGGACCGACATCTACGGGCTCGGCAGCATGTTCGACGAGGGTGGCCGAGACGAGGCCCACCGGACGATGGAGCTGGCCACCAAGCTGGTCGCGTTTCATCCCCTCGCCGCTGATGAGGTCCCCAAAGCGACGCGCGACAAGGTGACGGTGATCTACCAGTCGCTGAACGTTCCCGAGGAACTCCCGCGGCGCCGCCAGCACAGCTTCGAGGTGTGCGTGGTCGGCGAGTTGCGCGAGGTCAAGGACCCGTTTCGTACCGGTCTCGCGGCCCGCCGACTGCCGCCTGACTCCAATGTGCGGGTGCTCCACGCCGGTGCCGCGAGCTCCGAGGAG